>PVMM01001128.1_pt1 | contig 3008 bp, 2 predicted proteins | sample 1853381 | NCBI WGS metagenome assembly PVMM01 (sample SAMN08533509, study PRJNA380276) | Human gut metagenome, whole genome shotgun sequencing project. | isolation source: participant 1, synthetic long reads | host: Homo sapiens | collected 2017 | reverse complement strand
ATTTCCACCGGAACGCATCAAAAAGTTGTACTATGCCAGATGGGGGATCGAATCCTCTTTTAGAAAGCTGAAATACACGATTGGTCTGGGCAATTTCCATTCCTATAAACCACAGTATATTGAACAGGAGATATGGGCAAAACTAATCGCCTATAACATCACGGAAACTATGATAAATTGTACAGTATTAGAAACACACAATACGAAACATGCGTATAAAGTCAATTTTACAATAGCTGCACATATCTGCAGAGTCTTTCTCCGTCTGGCCACGGAGAAAGACAAATATGATGTGATGTCTTTATTGCAAAGGGAATTGATCCCTATCCGGAATGACCGCCAATACCCAAGGCTTCAAACAGCCCATTTTCGGAAACCACGATATTTCATATATCGGGCTGCATAAACATCAGTATCATTATAACTCTTTAAGAGACAGATGCACAATCTGTCTTTTTGCCGTACCATAAATAGCAAGAAATCCTTCTGATTACAACTGGATTGCGACTACAGGAACGTGACTAATGCTTTATTTCCGTGAAAGTTTCCTACTTTATCACTAACTAAATGACATTGGTAACTATTCAGAACCAATGTCACTTAGTTAAGCTTATTGGTTCACTATGAGGTAAACCTCTAACAAAAATTTATAAATTATAGTTGACACATCAATCAAAATGTGCGGCCGCTCTCGTTACTGATATTTTTTAAGGTAACGAGAGCGGCCCTTGAATTAGAACTATATTTCATTCTGATTCAAGGAGGTTTACCTATGACATTTCCTGAAATTGTCAAAACTACACTTTGGGACATTATTGATGAGATGTCCCACTCACTTTCTTCTTTTGTAAAAAATCCAGATAAAGATTTTATCCGCAAACGCAAACTTGATTTTAAGAAAATGATGCATCTGATCATTTCCATGGAAAGCGGAAGCCTAAATCATGAACTTCTCAAATTTTTTGAGTATGATTCCTCAGTTCCTACGGCTCTGCTTTTTATCAACAACGTTCCAAACTTTCCGTTTCTGCATTCCGTCACCTTCTCAAGGAATTTAACCTTAAATTCCCCTTAGAAAAATTTCGCGGAAAATACTATCTTATTGCGTGTGATGGTTCTGAATTTAACATTGCCAGAAATCCTAACGATCCAGACACCTTCCACGAGCCTAATGGCAAATCTGTATCCGGTTTTAATATGGTTCATACCATCTCTTTATATGAGGTATGTTCTAAGCGGTATCTTGATTTAGAAGTTCAGCCTGGGCGTCTTAAAAATGAGTTTCAGGCTATCTGCAATCTTATGGATCGGTATGCCTATGGGGGATCCCCCATTTTCATTGCTGACAGAGGATTTTCCAGTTACAACGTTTTTGCCCATGCAATCGAAAATAATGTTGATTTTTTGATTCGTGCTAAGGATTTGAATGTACAGCGTTTTCTTGGAGTCGAGACTCTTCCTGACAAACTGGATACAACCATAGAACTGATTCTGACCAGAACACAATCAAAAAAGAAACATAAACATCCCGAAAAAGAATCACAATACCGCTATATTTGTAAAAACATAGCTTTCGACTATCTTAATCCAGCTGATATTTCCGATGAATATCTGCTGAAACTAAGAATCGTCCGCGTTGAAGTGTCCGATGGTGTTTTTGAAAATATCATCACTACACTTTCCGAAGAAGACTTTACACCGGACGATATAAAATACTGTTACAATCTCCGCTGGGGCATCGAAACTTCTTTTCGCGACCTAAAGCATACCATTGGAGCTACTAATTTACACTCTAAAAAAACAGAGTATGTTGCATTTGAACTGTGGAGCAGGCTCATTTTGTACAATTTCTGTTCCATAATTATTTTACATGTACCAGTAAAAAGTAGAAATCGCAAATATGAGTACCAAGTCAACTTTTCTCTCGCAATGAAAATCTGTTTTGATTTTCTAAGAGGAGTCGCACCACCAAATGCAGAAAGCCTGATAAGTAAGTATATCCTACCTATCAGGCCCGATAGGAACTATGCCCGCCAGCATAGAGTCCAAAAACCATCAGCTTCTCTTACCGTTTTGTATAACATAGAGTAGCTGACAATTCTAGTATACACTAATTTTAAGGCAGACGAAAGTCTGTCTTAAAGTCGTGCCTGATATTTATATGATCTTTTTTGAACGAAGATTGTTTTATCTTTTTTTGTTTACCACATCCTTTTCACGCTAGATGCACACAAATCCATTAATTTGTAAAAAGCTTAACTAAGTGACATTGATTCAGAACCCCATGCGCAAAACCGCATCTTCGATGCTTATCTTTTGCTTATGTGGTTACTTCGCCATATAAATTGTGTCAAATATGCTTATAAATAAGCATATTCTGACTCAATTTGCATGGCTCTGAATAGTTACATTTTACAATAAAAAAATTTAAGTATCAATTATCAGTTTATGGAAAATAATTAAAAATAAATAATAAAATTTATCAAATCTTAATAAAGGCTAAATTGACTTTCTGAATAACTGGGAATATAATGTGCATTTGGAAGAGAGGAGAGAACAGGTATGTCAAAGATGATGAACTGGATCAGACAGATGTGCCACCAGTATAAGGCTCTGGCAGTCATGGGACTTTATGCAGTGGTTTATCTGGTTGCTTTTTACTATCTGGAGAATAGAAAAGTTGCCTATCATATTATTCATTTTGGAATTGATGCTTATATACCGTTTTGTGAGTATTTTATCATACCGTATCTGATGTGGTTCGGATATGTGGCAATTACAGTCTGCTGGCTGTGTATCAAGGATAAAGAAGAGGGAGGAAAGCTTGTAGCTTTTCTGATTGCCGGAATGACACTCTTCATTGTGATATCGGCAGTATTTCCGAATGGACTGAATCTGCGGCCTAAGACATTCAGCAGAGATAATATTTTTATTGATATGGTGCGCAGGCTTTACGCAGCAGATACTTCTACCAATGTTGTACCAAGCATACATGTGTATAACTCAAT
>PVMM01001147.1_pt1:0-2500 | contig 5402 bp, 3 predicted proteins | sample 1853381 | NCBI WGS metagenome assembly PVMM01 (sample SAMN08533509, study PRJNA380276) | Human gut metagenome, whole genome shotgun sequencing project. | isolation source: participant 1, synthetic long reads | host: Homo sapiens | collected 2017 | reverse complement strand
CCGCGTACTTTTTGTAGAACGGTCCGGCGAGTTACGCTGGCTGGCGAGGTTAAGTACTTCAGGTACGGAGCCGAAGGGAAACCAAGTGTGAAATAGGGCGAATCGTCAGTCAGTAGACCCGAAACCGGGTGATCTATCCATGTCCAGGATGAAGTTGCCGTAAAAGGCAATGGAGGTCCGAACACACATCCGTTGAAAAGGGTGGTGATGAGGTGTGGATAGGGGAGAAATTCCAATCGAACCCGGAGATAGCTGGTTCTCCTCGAAATAGCTTTAGGGCTAGCCTCATGACAAGTCTGCGGAGGTAGAGCACTGAATTTCCTAGGGGGCGTCAAAGCTTACCGAAGAATATCAAACTCCGAATGCCGCCAGATGGTGTCATGGAGTCAGACTGCACGAGATAAGTTGGGTGGTCAAAAGGGAAAGAGCCCAGACCACAGCTAAGGTCCCAAAGTGCGTGTTAAGTGGAAAAGGATGTGGGATTTCGAAGACAACTAGGATGTTGGCTCAGAAGCAGCCACACATTCAAAGAGTGCGTAATAGCTCACTAGTCGAGAGGTCCTGCGCCGAAAATGTCCGGGGCTGAAACACGACACCGAAGCTGGGAATGTACGGGATTGGTAGAGGAGCATTGAAGACGGGACGAAGCGTACCGTAAGGAGCGTGGACTGTAAGAAGAGAGAATGCCGGAATGAGTAGCGAGAAGAAGGTGAGAATCCTTCATGGCCGAATATCTAAGGTTTCCAGGGTAAAGCTGATCTGCCCTGGGTAAGTCGGGACCTAAGGCGAGGTCGAAAGACGTAGCCGATGGACAACAGGTTGAAATTCCTGTACTGCATATAATCAGAACTGTGGGGACACAGAAGGGAGAGCATGAGCCGGGAAGGAAAGACCGGTGCAAGCGAGGAGGGGTGACAGGCAAATCCGTCATGCAACCCGAAGCGTGACGCGGAGCGAACAAAAGTAGCGAAGCATGGACCGGCTGTCGAGAAAAGCCGCTATTGTTTGTATGTACCCGTACCGTAAACCGACACAGGTGGATGAGGAGAGAATCCTAAGGCCGGCGGGAGAAGCATTGTTAAGGAACTCGGCAAAATGACCCCGTAACTTCGGGAGAAGGGGTGCTCTTAGAGGAGCCGCAGAGAATTGGCCCAAGCAACTGTTTAGCAAAAACACAGGTCTATGCAAAACCGAAAGGTGAGGTATATGGGCTGACGCCTGCCCGGTGCTGGAAGGTTAAGAGGAGAGGTTAGCGCAAGCGAAGCTTGAATTTAAGCCCCAGTAAACGGCGGCCGTAACTATAACGGTCCTAAGGTAGCGAAATTCCTTGTCGGGTAAGTTCCGACCCGCACGAAAGGCGTAATGATTTGGGCACTGTCTCGACAATGCACCCGGTGAAATTGAAATACCAGTGAAGATGCTGGTTACCTGCGCCAGGACGGAAAGACCCCATGGAGCTTTACTCCAGCTTGATACTGGGATTCGGTATTGCATGTACAGGATAGGTGGGAGGCTGTGAAGCGATGACGCCAGTTGCCGCGGAGCCGCTGTTGGGATACCACCCTTGCAGTACTGGGTTTCTAACCTGCGGCCGTAATCCGGCGGGGGACAATGTCTGGCGGGGAGTTTGACTGGGGCGGTCGCCTCCGAAAGGGTATCGGAGGCGCTCAAAGGTTCCCTCAGAATGGTTGGAAACCATTCGAAGAGTGCAAAGGCAGAAGGGAGCTTGACTGCGACACCGACGGGTGGAGCAGGTACGAAAGTAGGACTTAGTGATCCGGTGGTATAAAGTGGGATTGCCATCGCTCAACGGATAAAAGCTACCCTGGGGATAACAGGCTTATCACTCCCAAGAGTTCACATCGACGGAGTGGTTTGGCACCTCGATGTCGGCTCATCGCATCCTGGGGCTGTAGTAGGTCCCAAGGGTTGGGCTGTTCGCCCATTAAAGCGGTACGCGAGCTGGGTTCAGAACGTCGTGAGACAGTTCGGTCCCTATCCGGCGTGGGCGTAGGATATCTGAGAGGAGCTGTCCTTAGTACGAGAGGACCGGGATGGACTGACCTCTGGTGTATCGGTTGTTCTGCCAAGAGCATGGCCAGAGTAGCCAAGTCGGGACGGGATAAACGCTGAAGGCATCTAAGCGTGAAGCCCCCCTCAAGATGAGATATCCCATAAGTAAAGTAGTAAGACCCCTTGAAGACGACGAGGTAGATAGGCAAGGTGGAAGTGTGGTGACACATGGAGCTGACTGTTACTAATAGGTCGAGGGCTTAACCGAAGAAGGTTAGGATAGCAAAAAGAAACGGATAAAAAGTTTCTTATATGGATTTTGAAGGTACATCCTTCAAAGGAACAGTAGCTCAGTGGTTAGAGCGCACGGCTGTCACGGCGGAGGTGAGGTTCGAGCTCTTCTGGGTGTTATGGGATCATAGCTCAGCTGGGAGAGCATCTGCCTTACAAGCAGAGGGTCATAGGTTCGAGCCCTATTGGTCCCATT
>PVMM01001255.1_pt1 | contig 5515 bp, 3 predicted proteins | sample 1853381 | NCBI WGS metagenome assembly PVMM01 (sample SAMN08533509, study PRJNA380276) | Human gut metagenome, whole genome shotgun sequencing project. | isolation source: participant 1, synthetic long reads | host: Homo sapiens | collected 2017 | reverse complement strand
ATAAGCTGTTTAGTGACATGTCATATGGGAAAAGTGTGCCGGCAATTACGGATGATGCAATGATAGTCGAGTATGGGAGTGACACAAAGGTAAAGCTCATAGAAGGCTCGTATGAAAATATAAAGGTCACAACTCCTGAAGATATGGGGATTGCAGAACTTTTTTTAAAGAAACGCAGAAAAATGTAAAAAAAATAGAAATTAGTGTTGACATATTGTAACATTGATGATAATATAAATCCTGCGCTGAACAAGTGCAGACAACTAAACAATTACGTGTTAATTGTGACACGCAGGGGTATCGAAGTGGTCATAACGAGGCGGTCTTGAAAACCGTTTGTCCGCAAGGGCGCGTGGGTTCGAATCCCACCCCCTGCGCTTTCTTTTGCCTTAAAACAGAGATGCAAAAGAAAATGAAAAAAGTTCTTGACAAATCCAAAACATTTTGATAGAATAAACAGGCTTCGCAAACGGTTGAGAACTTGAACAGAGTTCAAAAAGCTGTCGCCGTGCTTGACAAATGAAGTGACAACGTTAATCAAGTTGCGGAGAGACACGCAATTAATAAAAGCAACAGTGAAACGGCAAAACCTTGAGAATCAACAGACAGACAACAATGAAAGACTGAAAAACCCATAAAACAGAAAATTCGAAAATCAGAATGAAAAATAGGTTTAATGACCGGACAAAACTTTTTAACATGAGAGTTTGATCCTGGCTCAGGATGAACGCTGGCGGCGTGCTTAACACATGCAAGTCGAACGAAGCACTTTATTTGATTCTTCGGATGAATTTTGTGACTGAGTGGCGGACGGGTGAGTAACGCGTGGGTAACCTGCCTCATACAGGGGGATAACAGTTAGAAATGGCTGCTAATACCGCATAAGCGCACAGCATCGCATGATGCAGTGTGAAAAACTCCGGTGGTATGAGATGGACCCGCGTCTGATTAGCTAGTTGGTGGGGTAACGGCCCACCAAGGCGACGATCAGTAGCCGACCTGAGAGGGTGACCGGCCACATTGGGACTGAGACACGGCCCAAACTCCTACGGGAGGCAGCAGTGGGGAATATTGCACAATGGGGGAAACCCTGATGCAGCGACGCCGCGTGAGCGAAGAAGTATTTCGGTATGTAAAGCTCTATCAGCAGGGAAGAAAATGACGGTACCTGACTAAGAAGCACCGGCTAAATACGTGCCAGCAGCCGCGGTAATACGTATGGTGCAAGCGTTATCCGGATTTACTGGGTGTAAAGGGAGCGCAGACGGTGCGGCAAGTCTGATGTGAAAGCCCGGGGCTCAACCCCGGTACTGCATTGGAAACTGTCGACTAGAGTGTCGGAGGGGTAAGCGGAATTCCTAGTGTAGCGGTGAAATGCGTAGATATTAGGAGGAACACCAGTGGCGAAGGCGGCTTACTGGACGATAACTGACGTTGAGGCTCGAAAGCGTGGGGAGCAAACAGGATTAGATACCCTGGTAGTCCACGCCGTAAACGATGAATACTAGGTGTCGGGAGCATTGCTTTCGGTGCCGCGCAAACGCAATAAGTATTCCACCTGGGGAGTACGTTCGCAAGAATGAAACTCAAAGGAATTGACGGGGACCCGCACAAGCGGTGGAGCATGTGGTTTAATTCGAAGCAACGCGAAGAACCTTACCAAGTCTTGACATCCCTTCTGACCGGTAGTAATGTACCTTCTCTTCGGAGCAGGAGTGACAGGTGGTGCATGGTTGTCGTCAGCTCGTGTCGTGAGATGTTGGGTTAAGTCCCGCAACGAGCGCAACCCTTATCTTTAGTAGCCAGCGGTTCGGCCGGGCACTCTAGAGAGACTGCCAGGGATAACCTGGAGGAAGGTGGGGATGACGTCAAATCATCATGCCCCTTATGACTTGGGCTACACACGTGCTACAATGGCGTAAACAAAGGGAAGCAGAGCGTGAGGGGAGCAAATCTCAAAAATAACGTCTCAGTTCGGACTGTAGTCTGCAACTCGACTACACGAAGCTGGAATCGCTAGTAATCGCAGATCAGAATGCTGCGGTGAATACGTTCCCGGGTCTTGTACACACCGCCCGTCACACCATGGGAGTTGGTAATGCCCGAAGTCAGTGACCCAACCGCAAGGAGGGAGCTGCCGAAGGCAGGCTCGATAACTGGGGTGAAGTCGTAACAAGGTAGCCGTATCGGAAGGTGCGGCTGGATCACCTCCTTTCTAAGGAAATCGAGTAGAGAGTTTTTCACTGTTGAGTTATCAAAAGATAAAAAATTTCTGGTGGCGATGCGCTTAGGGGAAACACCCGTTCCCATCCCGAACACGATGGTTAAGACCTAAGCGGCCGATGATACTATACTGGAGACGGTATGGGAAAGCAGGTGGCTGCCAGATTTAAAAAAGAAAACTGGTTTTACCGGTGAGTCAGAGATTTCAAGAGATTAAGGTTTCTAATGACTGATAAATCAGTCAGAATGTACCTTGAAAACTTCATACAAATTGATGAAAAATATTGAAAGAATATTTAAATCAAGACATCCGAGAAACAAAAACCAAAGTTGTAACAACAACAAAAGTTCTTTAAGTTATTAAAGATCAACGCTATGTCAAGAGGTCAAGCAAAAAAGAGCGCAGGGTGGATGCCTTGGCACTAAGAGCCGATGAAAGACGTGATAAGCTGCGAAAAGCTGCGGGGAGGAGCAAATATCCATTGATCCGCAGATGTCTGAATGGGGAAACCCGGCTGAGAACCTCAGTCATCCATACGCCAATCCATAACGTATGGAGGGAACCCGGTGAACTGAAACATCTAAGTAGCCGGAGGAAGAGAAAGAAACATCGATTTCCAAAGTAGCGGCGAGCGAAATGGAAAGAGGCCAAACCGGAGTGCGTGCACTCCGGGGTTCGGACCGCATTTAAGATTCTGATTCTAGCAGAAAGGTTTTGGGAAAGCCTGCCAGAGAGGGTGAAAGCCCCGTAAGCGAAAGGAAGGACTGAGCGGGATCCAGAGTACACGAGACACGAGAAACCTTGATGGAATGAGCGGGGACCACCCCGTAAGGCTAAATACTCCTTAGTGACCGATAGCGCATAGTACTGTGAAGGAAAGGTGAAAAGGACCCCGGGAGGGGAGTGAAAGAGAACCTGAAACCCTGTGTTTACAAGCTGTGGAACACTTTATATGACAACCGCGTACTTTTTGTAGAACGGTCCGGCGAGTTACGGTACTGGCAAGGTTAAGCACTTAAGGTGTGGAGCCGAAGGGAAACCAAGTCTGAATAGGGCGTAAGTCAGTATCGTAGACCCGAAACCGGGTGATCTATCCATGTCCAGGTTGAAGTTGCCGTAAAAGGCAATGGAGGACCGAACGCACATCCGTTGAAAAGGGTGGCGATGAGGTGTGGATAGGGGAGAAATTCCAATCGAACCCGGAGATAGCTGGTTCTCCTCGAAATAGCTTTAGGGCTAGCCTCGATTTAGTCTTATGGAGGTAGAGCACTGAATTTCCTAGGGGGCGTCAAAGCTTACCAAAGAATATCAAACTCCGAATGCCATGTAGATGATGACGGGAGTCAGACTGCACGAGATAAGTTGGGCAGTCAAAAGGGAAAGAGCCCAGACCTACAGCTAAGGTCCCAAAGTGCGTGTTAAGTGGAAAAGGATGTGGGATTTCGAAGACAACTAGGATGTTGGCTCAGAAGCAGCCATACATTCAAAGAGTGCGTAATAGCTCACTAGTCGAGAGGTCCTGCGCCGAAAATGTCCGGGGCTGAAACACGACACCGAAGCTGTAGGAATCGCAAGGATTGGTAGAGGAGCATTCTTAAACCGACGAAGCTGTACCGGAAGGAGCAGTGGAGGGATAAGAAGAGAGAATGCCGGAATGAGTAGCGAGAGAAGGTGAGAATCCTTCCGGCCGAATATCCAAGGTTTCCAGAGTAAAGCTGATCTGCTCTGGGTAAGTCGGGGCCTAAGGCGAGGTCGAAAGACGTAGCCGATGGACAACAGGTTGAGATTCCTGTACCAGTATACAGAACTGTGGGGACGCATGTGGAGAGCACGAGCCGGGAATGGAAAACCGGTGCAAGCGGGGTAGGAGTTGCTGGCAAATCCGGTGGCAATCCGAAGACGTGATGCGGAGCGAAATAAAGTAGCGAAGCGTGTGAGCCATGTGCCAAGAAAAGCCGCTATTGTGTATACGTACCCGTACCGTAAACCGACACAGGTGGATGAGGAGAGAATCCTAAGGCCGACGGAAGAAGCATTGTTAAGGAACTCGGCAAAATGACCCCGTAACTTCGGGAGAAGGGGTGCCTGGAAAGCAGGCCGCAGAGAATAGGCTCAAGCAACTGTTTAGCAAAAACACAGGTCTATGCGAAACCGAAAGGTGAAGTATATGGGCTGACGCCTGCCCGGTGCTGGAAGGTTAAGAGGAGAGGTTAGCGCAAGCGAAGCTTTGAATTTAAGCCCCAGTAAACGGCGGCCGTAACTATAACGGTCCTAAGGTAGCGAAATTCCTTGTCGGGTAAGTTCCGACCCGCACGAAAGGCGTAATGATTTGAGCACTGTCTCGACAATGCATCCGGTGAAATTGAAGTACCAGTGAAGATGCTGGTTACCCGCGCCAGGACGGAAAGACCCCATGGAGCTTTACTCCAGCTTGATACTGGGATTCGGTACTGCATGTACAGGATAGGTGGGAGACAAGAAATTGGACGCCAGTTGATGGAGTCGCTGTTGGGATACCACCCTTGCAGTATTGGGTTTCTAACCAGCAGCCGTGACCCGGCTGGGGGACAATGTCAGGCGGGGAGTTTGACTGGGGCGGTCGCCTCCGAAAGGGTATCGGAGGCGCTCAAAGGTTCCCTCAGAATGGTTGGAAACCATTCGAAGAGTGCAAAGGCAGAAGGGAGCTTGACTGCGACACCGACGGGTGGAGCAGGTACGAAAGTAGGACTTAGTGATCCGGTGGTATAAAGTGGGATTGCCATCGCTCAACGGATAAAAGCTACCCTGGGGATAACAGGCTTATCACTCCCAAGAGTTCACATCGACGGAGTGGTTTGGCACCTCGATGTCGGCTCATCGCATCCTGGGGCTGTAGCAGGTCCCAAGGGTTGGGCTGTTCGCCCATTAAAGCGGTACGCGAGCTGGGTTCAGAACGTCGTGAGACAGTTCGGTCCCTATCCGGCGTGGGCGTAGGATATTTGAGAGGAGCTGTCCTTAGTACGAGAGGACCGGGATGGACGGACCGCTGGTGTATCTGTTGTCGCCAAGGCATGGCAGAGTAGCCAAGTCGGAAGGGATAAACGCTGAAGGCATCTAAGCGTGAAGCCCCCCTCAAGATGAGATATCCCAACTTAAGTAAGACCCCTTGAAGACGACGAGGTAGATAGGGCAGAGGTGGAAGTGCAGTAATGCATGGAGCTGACTGTTACTAATCGGTCGAGGGCTTAACCAAGAAGGTAAGGAGAAAAATGGATGGATTTTGAAGTATAAGTTTTTGAAGGTATGGTAATG
>PVMM01001249.1_pt1 | contig 6640 bp, 8 predicted proteins | sample 1853381 | NCBI WGS metagenome assembly PVMM01 (sample SAMN08533509, study PRJNA380276) | Human gut metagenome, whole genome shotgun sequencing project. | isolation source: participant 1, synthetic long reads | host: Homo sapiens | collected 2017 | reverse complement strand
CAAATTCAAGTTTGCCGAAATATCTTTCTAACTTTCCCTATTTTACAGGCTTTTCAGCCCATTCATTAGTGAAATGATATGTATTTTCCCTTATTTTTGCCCTTATGAGATAATCGTAAGGGAAATAAGGGAAAGTTTTATTTAGTCGTTGCCTGCCACTTTATCAAGTAACTTTGCGGATTCCCGCTTGGCTTTTCTTGTGGAATGGGCGTAGACATTCATTGTGGTACTGACATCTGAGTGTCCTAACAGTTCCTGTACATCTTTCGGAGCTGCTCCATTTGCCAGAAGGTTGCTTGTGTAGGTGTGTCGCAACTGGTGAAAATGAAATCCTTCAAATCCATCCAGTTTCTGAGCAATCTTCCTGCAAACAATTCCTAACGTGCTTGGCAGTTCCAAACTTCCATCCGGTCTTAAGCAGACAAAGGATATTTCCTTATAATCTTCTGGAACATTCTCTGTTCCGTCCAGATGATAGAACTCATAGTAAACTCTGTTTTTGTCTTTTACTTCTCTGTAGTAGTTTTTGTGGTAAAGTTCTCCGTACTGCATTCGGTTTTTAAGTTGTTCCTTTCGGGCATTGCGAAGAATCTCTGCCAGTGTATCTCCAAAATCAACAATCCTTACCTTTTTTCGTTTGGTTGGTCCGATGATATTCTTGTGCCTTGAACCATCATATCGGATACTTCGTCTGATTGTAAGGCACTGTTCTTCAAGATTTACATCCTGCCATGCCAGACCACAGGCTTCACCGATACGAAGTCCTGCATAATAAGCTATCTGGATTGGAAGTATTGCCGGTGGATTGTAATCCTGTAGAAATTCAATCAGTCTTTCATAATCCTCTCGTGGAATTGGCTGTATATCGCCATCCATGTCATCATCAGAAAACAGGTCAACCTCATCCGTCTGGTATTTCAGCTTAATATACTGCATCGGATTGAAAGTGATATATTGCTTTGGTGATACTGCAAACCGGAATGACTGCTGTAATACTGCCGAGAAAGAACGAATGTAATCTTTGCTATAACCTTTTCTTTCTGAACCATCTGGATAAGTGCCACCAAAGGAAAGCAGATCGAAGAAGGCTTGTAAATGCTCAGATGTTACATTTTTCAACTTTCTCTCTGAAATTGGATGCTTCTTGATGTTGGTAATGCACCGAGGTAATTCTGGACTGTCCCATTACTGAGAGTACCGGTCTTTAATTCTTCCTCTGCCCATATATCAAGTAATTCTCCAACTGTAATATTTTCCGACTTTGCAATGAATTTCTTGCTTTCGTAATCGTCCATTGCCTGACGGAGCAGTTTTTCCGTTTCACTTTTACTTTCTGTTCCAGCGTATTCTTTCTGAACCAGATTGCCGCTTGCATCTTCTACATAGAAGCGGTAGTACCATTTCTTTCCTTTTTTTCTTACAGATCCTTTTGCCATAATCGTGTGTCTCCTTTCGATATCAGACAATCGGAACTGATGAAATGCTTCTTGCGTGTAGGCATCTTATGGACAAGTCCATAAGCCAATTCGCCGCTCGTCAAATCTGTAAACAGCCTGACTGCTCGTGCTCATTGTATCATAACTCCGGTTGTCGTTCTATACCGAATCGGAATCCTCATACAAAACTTCTGATAAAAGATTTTCAAGCCTTTGTTCTGCCATTTCCGGTTTCTTGGAATAAAGCCTTACGATATCTGCCATGTCGTTAAAGGCATTAACAGTGTGGGTGATCTCCCGGAGAAACATAATCTCGTTATATTCATCATTCGATTCAAACCCCATTACTTTTGCAATATCAGCTTCATTCGTGTTGCCCTTGTAATTCTTGCAGGCAAACTGGAATGATTCCAGAAACAGGTTATATTGCTTTAACATCAACAGCAGTAAATCTTTGGAAAAAGCATCTTCCTTTTTACTAAGGTCGAGAGGTAACTGTTTGAGAATATCGCCCATTGCATCACGAATCTGTAATTCTTTCTTATCCGTAATATCGGTTTCGTATTCATCGGTTTCCCCTCTGAGCCATTCAATAGATACATGAAGTGCTTCCGAAAGACCTTCCAGCACCATCTTTTTGGTATTGTCAATCGAACCATTCTCATAACGCAGGATTGTGGAAGCTGTAACTCCCATCTTCTCTGCAACATAAGGCTGTGTCAGATTTAATTCCAGACGACGCTGTTTTGCCCTGCTGCCTATCAGCTTGCGTAGTTCTTTATCTTTCATGCTGATTGCCTCCTTTTTCGGTATGTATGAATTATAGCATGTACCTCACATAATTGCAATATGCAATATAATAATTATTTTTAAAATTTCATAACGCTTGACAACACAATATAAAACCGCTATACTAACAGCACAACAAAAATTGCATAATGCAATTTATAAGGAGGTGACAAGATGACGGAAAGAAAGATTGCATTATCCATCGAGGAAGCAGCCGACTATACAGGAATTGGCAGAAACACTTTGAGAAAGCTGGTTGAATGGAAGAAGCTTCCGGTATTAAAAGTCGGAAGAAAAGTCCTTATTAAAACTGACATTCTGGAAAAGTTCATGGAAGCCAACGAGGGGCGTGATCTGAGGGATAAAGGAAATGTAAAAGCTGTCACAAGAAATGTGGCAACTTAAAAAGGCGGCTTCCTAAGAAACCGCCAAAGGTTCTATCAGACCGAAGCCATGATATACCTACACGCAAGAGGATTATACCATGTGCTTCTCCTGATATGCAACCGGGAACTGTTGTTTATCGGAAAAAGAAAGGATGAAGACGATATGGCGAAATCAACAAAGACTTATGAAGAAAGAATACGTGCATTAGAGAAAAAGGAACAGGAAAGCATTGAAGCTACAAAAAAGCTCATTGCACAGCGGAAGGAACTGGAAAAGCGAAAGAAAGCAGAGGAAAGTAAAAAACGAACCCACAGGCTCTGTCAGATTGGTGGCGCAGTGGAATCGGTTCTTGGCTGTCCGATTGAGGAGGAAGATTTACCAAAGTTGATAGGCTTCTTAAAAAGGCAGGAAACAAACGGAAAGTTTTTCTCAAAGGCGATGCAGAAAGAGCCACTTACAGATATGGAGGAAGTGTAATGGCGGAGGGAGTGGTTTTTCCATTCCCTTCATTGCCTTTGAATGAAGGGCGCACTTATGGACAACCAGAGGTCGTCCTTATAAGTTTGCCACAAGTGGCAACCGGTCTGCGCTTACGCTTGCCGGGCTCGTTCCGTCGGCGGGGCTTTCAGCCAGACCTGCTCATGCCGCAGGGGGCACTCTTGCGCAGAGGGCGTTCCGACAGCTTCACTTCTGCCAAACCAGAAGAAGATGCTGTCGGAAATCAATGCCGGATACGGCAGAAAGGGGGAATCGTATCATGGCGATATTTCACTTTACAGTAAAGATTGTCGGGCGCAGTAAAGGAAAATCTGTCATATCCGCATCGGCATATCTTAATGGAGATGTGATGAAGAATGAGGAAACAGGCAGAATCAGTTACTATACTTCCAAAAAGGAAGTCGTCTACACCAGTCTGATGATGTGCGAAAATGCACCTCCTGAATGGCTGCATGTACCGGAAGAAAATATAAAAAGGTTTCAACAGTCTATCCGTTATAAAAGAGCGGATGATAAAGATGCCGCACTGGAAAAGTTTAAAATCACATTTCAGAAACAGCGTCTATGGAATGAGGTATTGAAGATAGAAAAAAATGCAGATGCACAGCTTGGACGCTCATTTGAATTTTCCCTGCCGAAAGAATGGAGCAGACAGGAACAGATTGATTATACAACCGAATATATTCAAAAGACTTTCGTGGACGAGGGAATGTGTGCCGACTGGAGCATACACGATAAGGGCGACGGGAACCCACATGTGCATTTACTTGTAACCATGCGACCATTCAATCCAGATCACTCATGGGGCAACAAAGAAGTCAAGGACTGGGATTTTGTCAGAGATACTGACGGAAATATCGTGGTTGATGAATCCCACCCGGACTGGTGGCAGGATAAGAAAAATCCTGACCGGCATGGAATCCGTATTCCGGTACTTGATGAAAACGGAGTACAGAAAGTCGGGGCAAGAAACAGAAAACAATGGAAACGTGTTCTGACCGATGCTACCGGCTGGAGTAATCCAAAGAATTGTGAGTTATGGCGAAGCGAATGGGCTAAGACGTGTAACCGACATTTATCCATAGACAATCATATTGACCACCGCTCTTATGAAAGACAGGGTAAATTAAAAGTTCCTACTATCCATGAGGGTGCAGATGCAAGAAAGATTGAGGAAAAATATCTCACCGGACAGATAAGGAAAGGTTCATGGAAGGTTGAGGAAAACCAGATGATTAAAAAACAAAATGCACTATTGCAAAAGGTAATTGAAACCTTTGGTAAGGTATCCGGTGCATTGTCGATGTGGAGGGAGTGGTTGAATGACATTAGAAGAAAGCAAAGAAGTAATTCCCATGATGGAAGCAATGATTACACAGATAGAGGAACAGCAGAATATCATGGCAGAGATGCTTCAGGAGATACAGGAAAAGGACGAGAAGCTGATGTGTTTTCAGGAGCAGGAAGAACGATTGCAGCAATTAGAGAGCGAATTATCAGAGCTGCTACAAATCTTACCGAATACAGAAGAACTGTTGATGCTTCTGGAAGAAAAGACAGACCAGATACAGAAACTCACAGACGAAAATCAGCAATGGCAGGAATTGGCACAGAAATTAAACAGCGAGAACCGGCTATTGCAGAAACAGAACAGCGAATTGTTGAACTTGAACAGCAATTAGAGAAAGGAAGGTCGATTGATGAACGAATTAAGAAACTCAAAGAGCGACGATCAACTGGAAGAGTTGCTTCTGCTGACAGAGCAGATGCAGGAAGAACTCGACCAGAAAGACAGGACTATCCGGGAACTGAAAATGCAGCTCGACGAATCGCTGACCTTGAACGAGAGGTTAAACAGCGAGAACAGAGCAGGGAACATTCAAGCCTTAAAGAACGACTTGAGGAAAACAAAAGAATTGTTGCAGAGCGAGAAAGAGAAAACGCACGCTGCCGAAATCATGACAGAGGAATGTCAAGATAAGCTAAGGCAGGCAGAACAGGAACGGGACTATGCACTCTCTCATCAAAAAAAAGTAGAGATACCGGTTGAAAAGCCGGTACTCTATCAAAAGTGTGGGAACTGTAACCTGACAGCTTATCTGAAAGCCAAGGAAAAGTATGATACGCAGAGAGAAAAACTGGCAGGCAGATATAAAACAAAAACAGCCATGTATGAAGCATTGATGTTTCTGCTGATATGGTATTCCGTATCAACTACTCTTTTTCAGATGATACGGTCAAAAATATTTATTTCTGATTGCGTGGTATTCTTTGATACAATCGCCACTTTTATACAGACCATTGCAGGGTGGATTATACTGACAGGAAAGAACATGGCACAGATTAGTAATGGAATATCCAATCCTGTCGTTGCCGGAATTGTATATTGGCTGATAAGAATACTGATCTGCGGTGGATGTTTGGTGGGTGCTGGAATACTTGTAGCATTTATAGAGATAAAGATTGCAGAGTTATATAAGAAGTGCTGTTGGGATATGATTACCATAATGGTAATACTTATAAGCATGGCAACAGCTATCTACTTTGGGAAGTGGATAAAGACAACATTGCCAATCAATCTGCTATTTCTCTTATTATTCGTGCAACTGGTATATGTTGGAATCAGGTGGTATGTAAAGGGATGGCGAGAAACAAGGGGATATCATTAAAACAAAAATACCGATATTTTATTGGTACTATATGTCTTTACTTTCGTGCTAATATATATTATCATATTAGCACGAAAGGAGAAAGCATATGACTCAGTTTGAAAAATTAGATTTGTTGTTGCGTGAATGTGGAGGGACAATTCAGACATTTCAAGTTCTAAATAATGGAATTAGTAAGTCTGTGTTTTATGCATATGTGAAGGAACGAGGATTAGAACAAGCTGCTCATGGTGTGTATGTATCGCCGGATACGTGGACAGATGCAATGTACCTTTTGCATTTACGTTGTGGTCAAGCTGTATTTTCTCATGAAACTGCATTGTTTTTTCATGATTTAACGGACAGAGAGCCTTTGAAATACACCATAACAGTAAGAACTGGATATAATCCAAGTCGTTTGCAGGAAGACGGTTTTCAAGTGTACACAGTAAAAAAGGATTTACATGAAATAGGAATCATAGCTATGCAGACATCATTCGGACATTCCGTTCCCGTTTATGACATGGAGAGAACAATTTGTGATCTGCTTCGTAGCAGAAAAAATGTTGAAATGCAGGTCTTTCAAGACGCATTGAAACAATATGCAAAACGTAAGGATAAAAACTTACGGATGCTTATGAAATACGCAGCTATGTTTCATGTTGAAAACATACTTAGACCATATTTGGAGGTGTTACTTTAGATGATAACAACGGCAAGACAATTAAAGGATTTAATTCGTAATATGTCAAAGAAAAAATCCGCAGATGCACAGATTTTGATGCGGAATTATATGATGGAACGTTTTTTAGAACGAATTTCTTTATCAGAGTATAAAAACCAGTTTATATTAAAAGGTGGAATGCTTGTGGCGGCAATGGT
>PVMM01001025.1_pt1 | contig 6833 bp, 6 predicted proteins | sample 1853381 | NCBI WGS metagenome assembly PVMM01 (sample SAMN08533509, study PRJNA380276) | Human gut metagenome, whole genome shotgun sequencing project. | isolation source: participant 1, synthetic long reads | host: Homo sapiens | collected 2017 | reverse complement strand
TCTTTTTCCCTTTCTTCGGTGAAAAGGCCTTTCCATCGGTAACCATATCTTCTTCGATTTTCGTTAATTCGATAAGCTCTTTTACGTCTTTAGATACAGATTTAGGTGTAATATTATGTTCAATATTATAAGTCTCTTGCACGGCACGACGACGATCGGTTTCATCGATAGCTCGTTGCATAGAACCTGTTACACGATCTGCGTACATGATAACATGACCATTCACATTACGAGCCGCACGACCTATAGTTTGAATCATGGCCGTATCGGAACGCAAGAAACCTTCCTTATCCGCATCTAAGATAGCAACCAAGGAAACCTCTGGCATATCGAGACCTTCACGAAGCAAGTTGATACCAACTAATACATCGAATACGCCAGCCCGCAAATCACGAATAATTTCAGCCCGCTCAATAGTAACAATATCGGAATGAAGGTAACGAACTCGTACGCCCATTTCCTTCAAAAATTCCGTTAAGTCCTCAGCCATCTTCTTCGTCAATGTCGTAACAAGAACCCGTTCATTCTTGGCAGCTCGTTTGTGAATTTCTCCAAGCAAGTCATCCATTTGCCCCTTAATAGGACGAATTTCTATAGATGGATCTAATAGGCCCGTAGGACGAATGATTTGCTCTGCAATATTCGTTTCTACTTCCATTTCGTATGGGCCAGGTGTAGCCGATACGTATACAATTTGATTGATACGCTCTACAAATTCATCGAATTGAAGAGGTCTATTATCTAATGCAGAAGGAAGACGGAAACCGTATTCGATAAGAGATTCTTTACGGGCACGGTCACCATTATACATAGCACGAATTTGAGGCATCGTCACATGCGATTCGTCCACCATGATGAGGAAATCATCTGGGAAATAATCAATCAATGTAAACGGTGCTTCCCCAGCCTTACGTTCAGACATATGACGGGAATAGTTTTCGATGCCCGAGCAATAGCCCATTTCTTGCATCATTTCTATATCGTAACGGGTACGCTGTTCTAAGCGCTGAGCCTCCAATAGACGGTCAGCAGCTTTTAACTTCGCCAACTGCTCATCTAATTCGGCTTCAATACGCTCTACAGCAATATTCATCTTCTCTTTCGTCGTTACATAGTGAGATGCTGGATAGACAGCAACGTGTTTTCTTTCCGCAATAACTTCACCCGTCAAGGAATCTACCTCTACGAGGCGGTCGATTTCATCACCAAAGAGCTCCACACGAATGGCTCTTTCACTATAAGCGGCAGGGAAAATATCAATTGTATCCCCTTGTACACGGAAGGTACCGCGGATAAAGTTCATATCATTTCTCGTATATTGAATATCTACGAGTTTAGATAAGATTTCATCGCGCGATTTAGTTTGACCTAAGCGCAAGGACAATACAAGATCAGAATAGTCCTCAGGGTCACCTAAGCCATAAATACAGCTAACAGAGGCAACGATAATGACATCGCGGCGCTCAAAAAGGCTCATCGTAGCACTATGTCGCAGTTTATCGATTTCATCATTAATAGACGCATCCTTCTCGATATATGTATCACTAGAAGGAATATAGGCCTCCGGTTGATAAAAATCGTAGTAAGATACAAAGTATTCTACCGCATTATTTGGAAAGAAACTTTTAAATTCACTACATAATTGAGCCGCCAATGTTTTATTGTGAGCAATGATCAAGGTCGGCTTTTGAACTGCCTCGATAACTTTTGCCATCGTAAATGTCTTACCTGTGCCAGTAGCACCAAGCAAGACTTGAGCCCATTCACCACGTTCAATCCCCTCTGTTAAGGATTGAATCGCAGTAGGTTGGTCTCCTGTAGGCACAAAGGGCGCCTCCACTTTAAATGATTGCCCCCCCTCGTAATTATATGTACTATGCTTCATTACTGTTCATCCTGATGTTTACGGATGGCTTTCATTTCTTCATCCGTCAAACGACGACCTACATTTTCCGCTTGATTCAACGTATCCTCACCTTCTAAGACTTCGATGAGCATAGCAATAGAAAAGCGATCTAGTGTAGGTGTGGTCTTCTGGATTTCATCAGCCATCATCCAATCTGATTCAGTATAGTTATTAATACGATCTGTAATCTCTTCCCAGTTTGAAAGTAGCAATCTCGTAATGGGGCGATATAGTTCAATCCCGAAGTACTCGATTAAGCTAACTATCTTATTCATATTTTCTAGGCTAACATTACATTCATTTTTTTTATTTTCAGATTCTACATATTCAAGTAAGAATTCCCGGTTATATTTATTTGTCACCTTGAATCATTCCTTTATTAAATAGTGCATTAGCAAATTCTTTTGCATTAAATGGACGCAAGTCATCCATACCTTCGCCAACGCCAATCCAGCGTACGGGTACGCCCAGTTCCTCTTTAATAGAGATAACTACGCCGCCTTTTGCTGTACCATCTAGTTTAGTTACTACAATACCATTTACTGGTACAGCTTGACCAAATAATTTAGCTTGGCTTACTGCATTTTGACCCGTAGTACCATCTAAAACGAGCAATGTTTGATGCGGCGCACCTTCTACGTGGTTATTCGCTACGCGCCCCATCTTTTTAAGCTCTTCCATAAGGTTAACCTTAGTATGTAGACGACCAGCCGTATCTACGATAACGAGATCTGCATTACGAGCTTTCGCAGCTTCCATTGCATCATATACAACGGCAGCAGGATCTGCACCCTCTTTATGTTTAACAATCGGCACACCAACGCGATCAGCCCAAATGGATAATTGGTCAGCTGCAGCAGCACGGAATGTATCACCTGCTGCAATGATAACCTTTTTACCTTCTTTAGTATAATAATTAGCCAATTTAGCGATTGTCGTTGTTTTACCGACACCATTTACACCAACTACGAGGATAACCTCAGGATGATGCAAAGTAATTTCATCTTCTTGATCGATGAGCATTTCCGTGATGCGGTCTTCCATGAACGGCATTACATCGCCTGTATGATTGATGATACCTTCTGTTACACCACGACGAATTTCTTTCATCAAGTATTCTGTCGTCTTAGGGCCTAGATCACTAGTAAGCATAACTGCTTCTAAATCATCTAAAAAATCATCATCGATTTGCGCATAACCAATAACGATGCTTTCTACATTTTTTACAAAAGACTTACGAGTTTTTTCTAAACCGTCTTTAATTCTATCAAAGAATCCAAATGCCATTATGCTAGATCCTCCTTCACATCTTCAAATGCTACTGTTAATAATCGCGATACACCGCGTTCCACCATTGTTACCCCTTGAAGTACTTCGGCAGCTTCCATCGTCTTTTTACGGTGAGATACAACGATAAATTGTGTTTCTTTATTTACTCGATTTAAGTAGGAACTAAATCGTTCAACATTGGCTTCGTCAAGCGCCGCGTCAACTTCGTCAAGCACGCAGAACGGAGCTGGACGATAATCGAGGAATGAGAACAATAAAGCAATAACCGTAAGGGCACGCTCACCACCGGATAACAAGGTCAATTGTTGACGTTTCTTCCCTGGTGGCTGAATGTAGAAATCGATACCACCAGTTAAGATATTATCTGGATCAGTCAATACAATTTGCGCCGTACCACCGCCAAACAATTGGCTAAATACCTCTTGGAATCTACGACCTACCACATCTAATACATCGTATAGCTGTGTACTCATAGCCTTATCCATTTCAGCAATAACCGCTTGCAATTGCTCCTTTCGCCGTATCTAAATCTGCTAACTGTGTGGTTAAGAAATCATAACGCTCTTTAGTTTCTTCATATTCCTCAACAGCGTTCGGATTGACTGGCCTAGTTCGGCAATTTCTGCCATCAAGCGAGCCTGCTCATCCTTCCAATCGTTTACAGAACCTTCAATGCGAAGGGCTTGAGCATCTTCTAAGGTAAAGCCTAACTCTTGTAGTTCTTCTACAAAGCGCTCACAATCCATGCGATGACGTGTAATTTTACCTTCCATATCGACGAGTCGACCTTGCACCACTTTATACGTTGGTTCAACGGTCTTGTTCGCTGAGGATAGCTTCTAATTCCTCGCGACCTGTAGATGTTTTATCATAGGCTTCATCACGAAGAGCACGCAATCGTTCAACCTCCGCTGTAGCAGAGCCAATTCTCGGTCAGCCAATTCTTTAGCCTTAGGTAGCTCCACTTCACAGCGCTCTGTAGTGCTAATTAACAAATTACGTAATGGTGTTAAGCGCTCTACAATGTTAGCAATGGATTGATTACGTTGTTCTCGCTGAGTTTCCCGTTCCTTAATGGTTTGTCGCAACGTATCACAGGTGAGGCGTGCCTCTGTGAAAGCTTCATAAGCCTCTTGCTGTACCTTTTGTAATACAGTTAACGCTCCATTAAGGCCCCTTGATTGCCATCCACACCGTGGTCTTCTTGCAAAGAAGCCAATGCTGTTTCTTGGTCTTTCAAGTTAGCCGTTGTACTAGCTAAATCAATATCAATTTGTAATAAACGTTGCTCTTCTTCACGGAGAACACGCTTCTTACGATCCATTTGATTTTGAATATTTTGTACCTTTGTTTCGCTAGCCACATAGAGTAAGTTCGTATGTTGGTAGCTTTCATCAAGGGCAACTCGTTCTTTTTCAGCTCTTCAACCCGTTTTTCAAGTTTTCTAAGCTAGCTGTTAAGGAACGAATTTGTTCTTCAATTTGTACTAGCTCTTGTTCAAGGCTAGCAGCCTCTTCCTTACGGCTCAATACAGAGGCACGCTTGCGCTTTGTAGCACCACCGTTAAAGAACCACCAGGTTGGAATTGTTCCCCTGTAAGGGTAACGATGCGCAATTGTTGATTATATTTTTTTTGCAGACCAATAGCATCATCCATGGAGGATACTACCAAGGTGCGCCCCAATAAGTATTGGAAAATATGAGCGTATGTATTATCAAAGGAAATACAATCAACAGCAGTGCCGATTACACAGCTTTCATGTAAAGCCGGTGTATCATAGGGTTTTCCTTTTACAGAATCCATCGGCAAGAAGGTTACGCGACCACCTTGGATAGATTTCAAATAATTGACACCCTCCGCAGCAGCGCGAGCAGTAGTAGTCACAACGTGGTTAACACTACCACCTAATGCCGTTTCGATAGCCGTAGTATATTTATCTTCTACCGTAAAGAGATCACCAACAGCACCCGTAATCTGTTCGCGCCAAGAACCTTTACCATTTAGGATATTCTTAGTACCTTCTAAATAGCCTTCATGTTGTTCTTCCCATTGGGCTAATAGTTCGATACGACCTTTAACACGTTGCTCTTGGGTACGCAATTTTTGTAATTCTTTGCGTTCTTCACGAGCTTGTAAGGCTGCTTCTTTACCACCATCAACGAGGGCTTGTCGTTGTGCAGAAATAGCATTAAACTGTTGGCCTAATGTTCAAATTCACCGCGAGCGCTTGTAATTCACTATCTACTTGACCTATTTCAGCCTTTAAAACCTCACATTGTTTTTAGACTCTTCCTTACGAGCTTCTAAGCTACGAATACTAGCCTTTGCCGTTTCAATAGCACTCACAACTTCTAATTGACGTTGCTCAAAGGCTTCTCGATTAGACTGCAAGGATTGGAACTTAGCTTGCTCGGCCCTTACATCTTCAACAGCTTTTTTATAATTCTCTTCTAACTCTTCTAGTTTAGACTCTTTCTCTACTAATTGAGCACTTTCATCTTGAATCAATTGATTTAAAATGCGCAATTGTTGTTCTTCGCCCTTTTGCGTAGCTTCCAATTCGCTAATACGCATAGATGTTTCATCTAATTCACGACGAGCTGTCTTCAGCTGCTCTTCTAACAGACGTAAATGACCTGCTAAACGTTCTTCATCACGTTGCTTTTCCGTATACTGAGCTTCCCACAACTTAAGCTGTTCTTGCTCTTTTGTTGATACGATTGCAAGGTATGACGGCGAGCTTCCAATTTAGACAATTCAGTTTGAAGCTCAATCTCTTCATCCTTAAATGCAATATTATCATTTTCAAAACGCGTTAATAAACGATCAGAGGTCTTATAATTGTGAAAGCCTAATGCCCCATCATAATCGCGCTTTGTACGGCTTAAGGTCATATACTTTTTAGTCTTTTCCGCTTTTTCAGACAAAGGTCCTAAGTTGCTCTTCAATGGTAGCCATTACGTCGCGTACGCGTTCCATATTTCGGTCTGTACTAGCAATACGACGCAACGCATCTTCTTTATTGATCTTGAATCGTGAAATACCAGCTACGTCTTCAAAGATAAGACGCCGTTCTTCAGGCTTAGAGTTTAAAATAGCATCAATGCGGTTCTGACCGATGATCGCCATGGAGTCTCTACCTAGACCTGTATCAGCTAATAAAAGATGAATATCCTTTAAACGACAAGATCGCTTATTGATAAGAAACTCACTTTCACCAGTGCGGTATATACGGCGTGTAATGGCTACCTCAGCCATATCTATATCTAATTGTTGGTCACTATTGTCAAACACAAGTGTAACCTCAGCAGCGCTCATAGGTTTGCGCTTTTCCGTACCAGAGAAAATAATATCCTCTGCTTTTTGTCCGCGCAAATTACGGACATTGGATTCTCCCAATACCCATTTCATAGCATCCGTAATATTACTTTTACCACTTCCGTTAGGACCAATAACGGCAGTCATTCCTGGTGAGAATTTTACAATCGTTTTATCAGCAAACGATTTAAAGCCCTTTAATTCCAACCGAAGTAATTGCATGACTGCCTCCTTTCTACCAACAACCCTAAATAATCATATCTTTTATTATAACACATATTGTAGGCCATCAATACAGCAACGAACGGTATTTCTCGT
>PVMM01000581.1_pt1:7500-8761 | contig 8761 bp, 3 predicted proteins | sample 1853381 | NCBI WGS metagenome assembly PVMM01 (sample SAMN08533509, study PRJNA380276) | Human gut metagenome, whole genome shotgun sequencing project. | isolation source: participant 1, synthetic long reads | host: Homo sapiens | collected 2017 | reverse complement strand
TGGGATTAAAGCGTGTCCATATCCATACGAATGAAGAAGCGGTGGAGGTAGCCATGAAGGAAGCGCTCAATGCAGCGCGGACAATCCGGCAGGAGCGTGCCAAGAGTGATATCATTGAGGCCATGCTCAATCACAGTGAGGAAGGTGTGCTCGCAATCAGCGACAGAGGACGGATTCTGGCGATCAATAATCAGGCATACCGTATTTTTCAGATTTCTACAGTCGACTCGCTGGTTGGCACTCCGGCAGCAGAGCTGGAGCAGGCAGATGACTGGGAAAATCTTCTGCATGAAAATCAGGCGCGCGAGCGCATCCTGAAGATCAAAGGCAAGGATTACTATGTGCAGTACAAACACCTGAGTGAAGAAGCGGCAGAGACCGGAGCTTTGGTCTTTATCCGGAATACCGACCGGATCATGGAAGAGGAACGAAAAATCCGGAAGGGACTTGCAGAAAAAGGACTGACAGCCAAGTATTCCTTTTCAGATATTCTTGGAAAAAGCAAGGCAATTCGTGAGAATATCCATATGGCACAGCGTTACAGCCGGGTTAATTCCAATGTTCTGATCGTGGGAGAAACCGGTACCGGAAAAGAATTATTCGCGCACAGTATTCATCAGGCATCAAGCCGCAGTGATCAGCCGTTTGTTGCGTTAAACTGTGCCGCGCTCCCGGAAAATCTGCTGGAAAGCGAACTGTTCGGGTATGAGGCAGGCGCTTTCTCGGGCGCGGCCAAAGGCGGTAAGATCGGTCTGTTTGAGCTGGCACACCGGGGAACCATTTTTTTGGATGAGATTGGAGAAATTCCGATCACTTTGCAGGCCAAGCTTTTACGTGTGCTGCAGGAAAAGGAAATCCGCCGCATCGGCAGCACCAGTGTGCATCCGATCGATGTCCGTGTGGTTTCTGCAACCAATATAAATATAGAAGAAAAGATCCGGAGCGGACAGTTCCGTTCTGATCTGTATTATCGTTTGAACCTTCTTGATATCAGTATTCCGCCGCTCAGAGAGCGCCGGGAAGATGTTCAGGAGCTGGTTGATTTTTACCTGACCAGATTTGCGTGTGAAATGGGAAAACGGATCCCGACTGTAACACCGGAGGCTGCGCAGCTTTTGATGCAGTATGACTGGCCGGGAAACGTGCGGGAGCTGCGCAATGTCTGTGAACGCCTGATCGTTTTGAATGACAGCGATTTTGTCAGTGCCGAGCTTTTAAGACAGTTGAAAATTTTTCGCGAGAGCAAAGCGCGGGAGCCGGT
>PVMM01000581.1_pt1:0-2500 | contig 8761 bp, 3 predicted proteins | sample 1853381 | NCBI WGS metagenome assembly PVMM01 (sample SAMN08533509, study PRJNA380276) | Human gut metagenome, whole genome shotgun sequencing project. | isolation source: participant 1, synthetic long reads | host: Homo sapiens | collected 2017 | reverse complement strand
TACTCCTTAGTGACCGATAGCGCATAGTACTGTGAAGGAAAGGTGAAAAGGACCCCGGGAGGGGAGTGAAAGAGAACCTGAAACCCTGTGTTTACAAGCTGTGGAAGCACTTTAATGTGCAACCGCGTACTTTTTGTAGAACGGTCCGGCGAGTTGCGGTGCTGGCAAGGTTAAGCACTTAAGGTGCGGAGCCGAAGGGAAACCAAGTCTTAATAGGGCCAAGTCAGCATGGGCAGACCCGAAACCGGGTGATCTATCCATGTCCAGGTTGAAGTTGCCGTAAAAGGCAATGGAGGACCGAACCACATCCGTTGAAAAGGGTGGCGATGAGGTGTGGATAGGGGAGAAATTCCAATCGAACCCGGAGATAGCTGGTTCTCCTCGAAATAGCTTTAGGGCTAGCCTCGTATTAGTCTGCTGGAGGTAGAGCACTGAATTTCCTAGGGGGCGTCAAAGCTTACCGAAGAATATCAAACTCCGAATGCCAGATAGATGATGTACGGGAGTCAGACTGCACGAGATAAGTTGGGTCGTCAAAAGGGAAAGAGCCCAGACCTACAGCTAAGGTCCCAAAGTGTGTGTTAAGTGGAAAAGGATGTGGGATTTCGAAGACAACTAGGATGTTGGCTCAGAAGCAGCCACACATTCAAAGAGTGCGTAATAGCTCACTAGTCGAGAGGTCCTGCGCCGAAAATGTCCGGGGCTGAAACACGACACCGAAGCTTAGGAATGTATTATACATTGGTAGAGGAGCATTCTTAACTGGCGAAGCAGTACCGATAAGGAGCTGTGGAGTGTTAAGAAGAGAGAATGCCGGAATGAGTAGCGAGATGGAGGTGGGAATCCTCCAGGCCGAATATCTAAGGTTTCCAGAGTAAAGCTGATCTGCTCTGGGTAAGTCGGGGCCTAAGGCGAGGTCGAAAGACGTAGTCGATGGACAACAGGTTGAAATTCCTGTACCACATATCATCAGAACTGTGGGGACACAGGGATAACCAGACCCGGGAATGAAAGACCGGGGCAAGCGAGGTAGGAGTTAAGCTGGCAAATCCGCTTACAATCCGAAGACGTGATGCGGACCGAACAAAAGTAGGGAAGCTGGGATTCGGCTGTCAAGAAAAGCCGCTATTGTGTGATATGTGCCCGTACCGTAAACCGACACAGGTGGATGAGGAGAGAATCCTAAGGCCGGCGGGAGAAGCATTGTTAAGGAACTCGGCAAAATGACCCTGTAACTTCGGGATAAAGGGTGCCACTGAGAGTGGCCGCAGAGAATAGGCTCAAGCAACTGTTTAGCAAAAACACAGGTCTATGCAAAACCGAAAGGTGAGGTATATGGGCTGACGCCTGCCCGGTGCTGGAAGGTTAAGAGGAGAGGTTAGCGCAAGCGAAGCTTTGAATTTAAGCCCCAGTAAACGGCGGCCGTAACTATAACGGTCCTAAGGTAGCGAAATTCCTTGTCGGGTAAGTTCCGACCCGCACGAAAGGCGTAATGATTTGAGCGCTGTCTCGACAATGCACCCGGTGAAATTGAAATACCAGTGAAGATGCTGGTTACCTGCGCCAGGACGGAAAGACCCCATGGAGCTTTACTCCAGCTTGATACTGGGATTCGGTATGCATGTACAGGATAGGTGGGAGGCTAAGAAGTGAGGACGCCAGTCTTTGGAGCCGCTGTTGGGATACCACCCTTGTGTACTGGGTTTCTAACCTGCAGCCGTGACCCGGCTGGGGGACAATGTCAGGTGGGGAGTTTGACTGGGGCGGTCGCCTCCGAAAGGGTATCGGAGGCGCTCAAAGGTTCCCTCAGAATGGTTGGAAACCATTCAAAGAGTGCAAAGGCAGAAGGGAGCTTGACTGCGAGACCGACGGGTCGAGCAGGTACGAAAGTAGGACTTAGTGATCCGGTGGTATAAAGTGGGATTGCCATCGCTCAACGGATAAAAGCTACCCTGGGGATAACAGGCTTATCACTCCCAAGAGTTCACATCGACGGAGTGGTTTGGCACCTCGATGTCGGCTCATCGCATCCTGGGGCTGAAGTAGGTCCCAAGGGTTGGGCTGTTCGCCCATTAAAGCGGTACGCGAGCTGGGTTCAGAACGTCGTGAGACAGTTCGGTCCCTATCCGGCGTGGGCGTAGGATATTTGAGAGGAGCTGTCCTTAGTACGAGAGGACCGGGATGGACTGACCTCTGGTGTATCTGTTGAGAATCAATCTCATGGCAGAGTAGCCAAGTCGGGACGGGATAAACGCTGAAGGCATCTAAGCGTGAAGCCCCCCTCAAGATGAGATATCCCATACGCAAGTAGTAAGACCCCTTGAAGACGACGAGGTAGATAGGGCAGAGGTGGAAGTGTGGTAACACATGAGCTGACTGTTACTAATCGGTCGAGGGCTTAACCAAAAGGTTATGGTAAGGATAGGTAAGAGGAAGTTATTTCCTGAAGGATGAAAGATAGAAGTAGAAGAAATTCAGTGTGCAGTTTTGAAGGTATATA
>PVMM01000381.1_pt1 | contig 9608 bp, 10 predicted proteins | sample 1853381 | NCBI WGS metagenome assembly PVMM01 (sample SAMN08533509, study PRJNA380276) | Human gut metagenome, whole genome shotgun sequencing project. | isolation source: participant 1, synthetic long reads | host: Homo sapiens | collected 2017 | reverse complement strand
TGGCAGAACCACTGGTATATGTATGTGACTGTTATCAAAAATTTAATGTAGTGACAGGGATGCCCAAGAGTAACTTCGGAGATTCTTTTGGCTATGATATGCAGAAAGATATATCCAGTCATATGACCGATTTTTATGCCGGAAAGGTGAGCAGGGATGAACTTAATTCCTATTTTGAGGAATGTTGTACTTCCATGCGTACCTATCGGACAAGTCAGCATCAGACATCCGGAACCAATGAAGCAGATAATACACAAATCGTAAGTGAGATGTATGAGGTATTTGCAAAAGAAAATGCAAGGGCAGCAAGTCAGGCAAACTATCAGGAAGGAAAAGCATTGAATGAGAAATACTATTCTGATAGTCACAGTGACTGGACTTATTATAATTCAGATTATTACTATCAATGCAATGAAACCAATGCGGCATTGAGGGAATCTGTCAAGCAAATGATCGAAAAATGGGATTTGGATGAGATTGACTGTGATAAAATCGAAGCAAATTCCAGTCTTACATTAGATGGTGGTTTTGATTTTAACAGCACATGGAATTTTGAGTTTAGAAATCAGGCTGGCAGGAGTAGTCTGGCAAAGGAATCAGCGATACCGCCTGAGAATTTTAAGATGTTTTTCAAGGAACAGGTAACATCTTTTACAGAGGACAATAAATTTAATGGAAATCTGAAAATAACAATCGGAGAGAATAATTACGATTTAAAGGTTCCATTTCAGACGTTACGCACCGGATCGGAAGGGGAAATTTGTAATGTCTGGGATTTGATGGAAGATTATTATCCGAAGTCAGAAGATACCTCTAAAGTTAAAAATTTCCTGGGGAATATGTCTGTATTTACACGGTGGTATGCATATGAAACAAGAATTAATGACATATTTGGTGATTATGAAGTGTCACATAAGGAGTTGAGTTAATGGGTATATCATTGTCAGGTATAGGAACTGTTGGAAAAGAGCAATTAATTTCCTCATGCAGTAACGGAGAACCGAATTGGCTTTATATTCCAACAAAAGGGAAAAGTTCAAAAACGCATGCGGAATTTGTTAGTGAAATTAAAGAACTGGCACGACGAGCAGCTACGACAGCAAATAAGACAGAGTACGAATATATTTCCAGACAGGTTCTTGGTTTACGGGCAGAATATCTATCAGATGTTGCACCTGATAGAAAACAATTATATGAACAGGCTAAAAATACTATAAAAAAACAAACTGGCAATCCGAAATGCAAAGGATGTGGAGAATTATCATTATTGGATTTTTTGGAGAAGGCAGAAGGAAAAAGCAGTAATTTTGCTGAAAAGAAGTTTGCACTGGCGGTAGGAGGAACATTGAATTGTCCAATTCTAACTACTGGTGGTTATGGTGCTGAAATTCAGTATCAGGGAGTAACGGTATTATCTAATCTCGGAAATGGCTGGGGCTATGAGATGACACCAGCGGAACTTGCAAAAAAAGATGAATTTTATTCTATTTATTGGAGCGAATATAATTTCGTAAAAGAGAATGGAAGTTCAGAATTGAGAGAGATGCCGGATTATTTGGATCAGGATAGACCTTCTTTTGAAGCCAGAGCATAAAATAAATATTGTGCGCAAGGAAAAAATGAGCATAGGATAGTGCCAGGTGGCACTTTTGATTTTTCACGTGAAGTCCAGAACTTTATGATAAGATTCATAATCGAAACAATTATGCCGATATATAGAAAAGAACAAGTAAACGGATTTACGATGTGATATGTACAAGGAGGACAACGGATATGTCAATGAATGTGAACACAACCACAGCTGCTTATGCAAATTACCACAATTTTTTAAGTGAAGTCCAGAACTTTATGATAAGATTCATAATCGAAACAATTATGCCGATATATAGAAAAGAACAGGTAAACGGATTTACGATGTGATATGTACAAGGAGGACAACGGATATGTCAATGAATGTAAGCACAACCACGGCTGCTTATGCAAATTACCAGAACAACTACAAGACTGGTACAGCAAATAAGAAAAAAGAAACAGCACAAACAACAGAAAATACGAAATTAAAGGAAAATACAACTGAAAGCATCGCTGAAAAAAATCTCAGTAAAGCGGCACAAAAAATGCTGGAGAATTTGCGTGGATCAAGAAACGACATGGATTTTATGGTTGCCGATTTTGAAAATGGTGATAATGCCAAAGATATTTTAGCCCAAAGTGATAAGGAGTATACGGTTATTTTCTCAAAGGAAGAAATGGAGAAGATGGCGTCTGATCCGAAATATTATGCTGAAAAAATGCATAGCATTGAAGGAGCTTTGCGTATGTCAGATGAAATCAATGCCCAGTTCGGCTTTGAAAGAGCATTCGGTAAGACTAACGGTAATGCAGATGCTGATACAAAAATAACAAAATTTGGCATCTCTTTTAATAGTGACGGAACTACAACCTTCTTTGCACAACTGGAAAAATCATCAGCCAGTCAGAAAGAATATCTTGAAAAGCTTCAGGAAAAGAAAGCTGCTGAGAAGAAAGAGGCAAAGAAAAAGGAACAGTCAAAGCAAACCGAAGTAAGAAAAACTACGGTTCAGGCAAATTCAAAAGAAGAACTTTTGGATAAGATCAAAAACATTGACTGGGATTCTATCAAACCGGAGGAGAATAAAATCGGTGGAAGGTTTGATTTTTCAATCTAGTGAATTTGGAACAGATGAAATATATGCCAATATGGAGGAATATATTATGCAGATAACAAGAGATAATTATTCGCAATATGCTCAAATGGTTCAGCAGATGTTCGGGAAAAAAGCAAGTTCAAATGATCCGTTAGCACAATGTGATTATGGTAATTTCTCATTAAGATTTAAGCCTGTGGACATTAATTTTACCAAACCAAACTGGGATACTATCATGACAAAACGAGATAAACCAGCGATGTCAGAGGAAGAATTTGACGAAGCAATAAAAGAACTTGCAAGAAAAGAGTTTGCTACTGGAAAAAGGGATGATGATGCTTATCGAAAATTGTGTATGCAGCATGGAGAAACAGTATCTCCTGATAGAAAGGCTATATATGAATCAAGCATGAAAAAAACTGGTGGCAAAATGAATGCTGCATGTATGTTTTGGGATTCAAAAGGTAATAAAACGCTTTCTTATAATCCAGAGTCAAGAAACTGGAAAGCTATAAGTACAGATGAAGAATTTGCAAGAGCAAGAGTGTTTACATCAATTTATAATGATGAGTTAGCTCGTTTGAAGGAAGAGTATGGCGAAAAAGCGAAAGGAAATGTTTCTTATAGCAAAATAAAGGTAGATATATCCGCAGAGGAATCAAAGGAAAAGAACAATAATGAAGGAAATACTATTGATTTGCAGATTTAGATTGTTGATTGCGTTTTAGTAAATAGTAGATAAAAAACGGAAAGATATTCATCGCTGGTAGCGGCATTGAGTTCATAAATTACTACTACTCTAGATAAAAGTAGTATTCCGATAAGTTAAAAGATAAAGCAGATGCAAATAGACATGAATCCCAGCGTATACCAATGAATGAGTTTGTTTCATTTCTTTAATAGTGCAGACATGACTAAAAGACAGGGCAGTGAACCAATAATGGTTTACTGCCCTTTTCACAACAAAAAAAGGTCATTTCACAACAACTGTGGCAGATAGATATCTGTTCGTCCGATATAATAAATATATTTATCAGACAAAAAGGAAGTGACAATATGCAAATAGCTATCTGTGATGATGAAGTATCTATGGTTCAGATACTGGAGGAAAAAATAAAAAAGCTATTGCCAGATGCGGTTATAGAGAAATATTTATCGGGTGATGAACTGATCGCAAGTGGCAGTAAGCCGGATATTCTTTTTCTGGATATTCAGATGCCGGGAATGGATGGGATGGAAACGGCAAAGATGCTTCGTCAGGACAATGAGGATATGATACTCATTTTTGTGACAGCAGCAGAGGAGTATGTTTTTCAGGCATTTGATGTCGGAGCATTTCATTATCTGGTTAAGCCATTTTCCGATGAGAAATTGAAAGAGGTTGTGACAAAGGCAGTCCATAACATAAAAAGGAGTTCCAGACTTGAAAAAGACGAAAAGTATATTATGGTACAGACCGCCGGAAGTCATATAAAGATTTTTCTGCGTGATATTGTGTATGCCGAGGTGTATAACCGGAAAGTTATTATCCATACACGAAGTACGGATATTGAATACTATGGTAAATTACAGGAATTAAGTGATATGGCAGGAACAGATTTTTTCCGAACACACAGAGCCTATCTTGTACATTTTAAATATGTAGAAAAATATGATGCAACTTGTGTAACTATGAAAAATGGAACTGCATTGATTGCAAAAAAGAATTATCCGGAGTTTGTGAGGAGGTATCTGAAGTATAACCAGAGGAAAGGAAATGAAGTCAGATGAGTTTAGTGGAAAGATGCTGGATGATCACATCGAAGTTTTCTGTTATTGCAATTTTGATTATTACAGGAATCTGTTTTGGTGTTTTTGTATATCCATATATGAAAAAGAAAAGGGAAGCTGCTCTGGTCAGTATTGTTTATATTGGAATTATGTCTGTGCTGTATCTGATACCGCAGCAGATTGGCAATTTTTCTGCATATATGCTGGGAGTTGTGGCTGCATTTCTTGTGATGTATGTACAGGACAGAAGAAACATCTATCAGAAAATATTTCTTGCAGTGACATTTTTTTCTATCCGTTGGCTTGCGGTTGCAATGGCAGACAGACTGGATGATTTTATCACAAAAGCTCTGGTTTTTGGGAATACGATTGCAGGAAGACAATGGCTGCAATATGGACTTTATGCTGGAACGAGAATTCTGGATATTGTGCTTTGTATCGTTTTCCTTGCAGTTGCAATCGGTCTGATCAATAAAGCATATGTATACAAAAATGATGAAATGAACGTTAAAGAGCTGGTAATGCTCATCATGCCTTCTCTTGTGGGAGTTACAGGATATGGCATTCTGCAATATTATCTGAATATTTATGAAAAAGATACAGGAAAGAGCCTGACAGATACCTATGGATTTTATGGAGCTTTAAGCTTTGTGCATTATTTTATCTCTATCATAGCAATTCTTGTTATGACTACGATGTTTCAAAACTGGAAGGTGGCACAGGAAGAACAGACAGGGCAGGAGCTGGTATTAAATCAGGTCAGTGATATGAAAAAGCATATCGGGGAAGTGGAAAAGCTGTATCAGGATATCCGCAGCCTGCGTCATGACATGGGGAATCATATACAGATGCTGGAACATCTTGTGGCAGAGAATCATATGGATGATGCAGCAGAATATATGGAGCATTTGAAAAAGGAGTGGAATGAAATATCTCCTGAGATAAAAACGGGGAGTCCTGTCATTGATGTGATTCTGATGGAAAAGTTAAGAGAAGCAAAGGAAAAGCAGATTCGTTTTATATCAGATTTTCATTATCCGGGGGATACGAAATTAAATGCATTTGATTTAAGCGTGATCTTAAACAATGCACTGGATAATTGCATGGAAAATGTAAGTGGAGAAAATCCTTATATCAGTATCTCTTCTTTTCGGAAAAACAGTATTTTTATGATAACCATAAAGAACAGATATGAGGGAGAGTTAAATTATAAGGACAGTGATCTGCCGGAAACAACGAAATCCGGGAAGGAGCATGGAATTGGACTGCATAATATCCGGAGGGTTGCAAGGATGTATATGGGAGATATATCTTTAGAGCAGGAGAATCAGGAAGTGGTTCTAAGTATTATGTTACAGGTAGAATAAGGACAAAAAGCACTAAGTAATCTGAAACATCGATTTAGTGTTTTTTATTTGCTTCACAACAAAAAAAGGGCGGTTCACAACATCGCTGTTTATTGTAAAGAAAGATATGCCGAAAGAATCAGTAAAGAGAAATCATGTTGTACAGATTTTTAAGGAAACGGATTTCAGAATTTAAGCTCAAGGAGGACAATACGATGAGGATCAATGGATTTAGTGGGACAAATACGCAGACAGGAACAATGGGAATGACACAGGGGAATGATTCTGTAAGTAAAAATATTCAGAATCAGATTGCAAATGCACAGCAGAAGCTACAGGATTTATCATCGAATGAAGAAATGTCATTAGAGGATAAGATGAAAAAGCGTCAGGAGATACAGCAGGAGATTAACAATCTCAATCAGCAGTTAAGACAGCACCAGATCGAGCAGAGAAATAAGCAGCAGAGTAAAAATTCGTCATCTATGGATGATATGGTGGCTGGAACAAGTAACACTTCAAAAAAGAAAGACACCGGATTGTCACAGGCAAGTATGCAGGCGATGATCTGTGCAGATTCTTCCATGAAACAGGCAAAGGTGCAGGGAAGTATGGCAACACAGATACAGGGACGTGCCAGTGTGCTTGAATCTGAAATCAAACAGGATGCCGGAAAAGGAAATACTGAGAAGAAGGAAGAAGAACTGGCAGAGCTGCAGGCAAAGGCACAGTCTGCGACAGCAGCACAGATGTCTACACTTGCAGATGCAAATAAATCAGTAGAAGAAGCTGCAAAAGCGGATAACAGCAATACAGAAGACACTGCAACAAAGAACAATACTGATAAATCCGAGAAAACACAGGAATCTGCGGGGGCTGCGGCAGAGGAGACAGACAGCGTAAAGAATACGGATATCAAAGGGGAAACACAGGTGACAGTAGAAACACCGACTCTGGAAAATGCACAGAATGCAACACAACAGGCAGTGTATACACCGATTGATATTCGTTTATAGTTGGTAAAGGAGAATGGTATTATGTCAGAGATTAAGAGTTTTAGTGATTACACAAGTAAATATAACAGCAATGTAGATTATTCCGCATTATTTGGAGGAACTTCCGACAGTTCATCCGTAGGAAACACCAATATGCTTTCTGATTATGCTGCGATTAAAAACGGAAGCTATGGAAAACTTATGAAAGCATATTATGCAAAGCAGGATGCAGAAAAATTATCGGGTAAAGGCGATACTTCACAGAAGCTTACACTGATGAAAACAAGTGCGGATTCCCTGAAAAAATCAGCAGATGCACTAAACGATGCGTCACTCTGGGAAAAAAAGAAAATAAAAAAGAAGGATGAAAAGACCGGGGAAGAAACAGAGGTAGAGGATTATGACTGGGATGCAATTAACAAAAAAGTGAAATCTTTTATTGATGATTATAATGATGTTGTTAAGGAGGCAGGAGAATCCAATACAAAAGATGTCCTTAGAAATGCTTCATGGATGACAGGCATGACAGACAAAACCAGTCATTTACTTTCTAAAATAGGTATTACCATAGGAAAGGGGAATAAGCTGGAGCTGGATGAAGATGAATTGAAGAAAGCAGATATCAGTTCATTGAAAACGGTTTTTACAGGTTACAATTCCTTTGCAGGCAAAACAGCCCAGAAAGCAGCTGGTATATCAAATGCTGCGAATCGCGCAAGTGCGACTTATACAAACAATGGTACATATTCGAAAAAAGATTCCTCTCTAACGTCAAGTAGGATAGATAAGGAAGTATAGGAATATTGTATGAGTGGCTAATTTAAGTAAATGTATATCACTAATTAGTAAACATGAAAGTGAATAGGCGATTGCGAAATGTGAAAGGAGCGGATATGAAAATATTTCAAACACCTTCTTACGATAGGTTTTGTTTATTCGAAATGGAAAGAAAGAGTAAAGATTTCAGAGGTATGGATGACAATGTTGCTTATAAAAATAAGCAGATAGACAATGTAGAAATATCGAATGAAGGAAGGCGGGCATTGCGGGAAAAATTAAGAGAAGTAAAGCCAAAAGTTGAGGAACCGATAGGATATGAATTAACAATACAAGATACAAATGAGGTTGAATGGGAACATTATACTTCTATGAGAGAATATAGTGGACTGACGTTAAAAGACGGAAAATACAATCTAGAAGATGTGATGAAGTCTATGATGGATGCTTATGAAACGCGTTACAATTATATTGTAAAAGAACATGAGAATGGAGAACGTCGGATTTCTTATGATCTCACAGGAGAAAATTCATTAACACTTGATGAAGACTTGGCAGGTTTAGACAGGGCATATAATAAGCGATTAGCAAATCTGGCGGGATATATTGTATGTCAGCAGACAAATGACGGTTCTAAATTCTTTCAAACAACTAATATGAAGAAGAATACAGCAGAACAAAAAGAATATATAGATACTGCGGTATCCATGATGGAGAAAGCACAAAAAAGATTTTTAGAAATGCGTGAAGAACCGAAATACACAGCAGGAATTGCAAAGAGCGTAATTTGGGATATTATGAGTAACGATAAGAACTTTATGGAAACGACTCAGAGGTTATTTGCTAAAACAATATATCACAATGCTTAAAAAATATTTTCTAGAGACATGAAAGGCGTTTAATGTTATAAGAGAATGTTGGCAGTTGTTATGAGACTTATATAAGGTAGGAGATAATATGGTTACTGTAAATAATTATTACAACAACATACCAGTAGGCAGGGATTTAAATAATCTGCCAAACACTTCCAGTACTGGTACAACTGTAGGTTATCAATATGATGGACTTACCGAGGAAGATCGTTTCGTACAAAAAGTTTTGCAGGAGCATTATGATAAAGTGTACAAAGAAAATTTGTCTCATTCTGATCCAATGGCATATATCGAATCAAAATATTGTGATGTGACCTCACCTAATTTTTGCTCATATATGACAGAAGATCAGCGTTCCATAGCTTACCGCAATGAGAAAAGAATGTTACAAACAGGGGGAAAATATTCGGCTGGATTTGCCCGGTATGATTATGCATTAAGAAATTACAAGGATGTATATACAGGTGCTTCAAGAAGTACAGGTTATATACGCAATACTGACAAGGAAAAGCAATATGCAAGAAGTGTTGTCAATCAGCAAATTTCAAATCTGTTTTCAAAAAATGGAATATCATTATCAAAACAAGCAGATTTGACATTTTCTACTGATCCATATACATATCAATTAACTGTGTCAGGAAATGCAGATAGAGACACATTATCGCAGATAGAAAAATTGCTGAATGAAGGAGATAATGCAAAAAATATTTGGACGCATGCGTGGATTTGTATGCATGATTCAGACAATGAAATTGTTAATTCGCAAGCAAATAGGACAAAGGCGAACCAATATTCTTTATGGCATGAAGTGTATGAGACAACAGGGTATGATGCACGCAATGCGACATATAGAAATGGTACTTTTATTGCAGAGGATGGCACAGATTTACTTGCCTTGTTTAAGGAAAAGGCTAAAAATGGCGCAGGGTATGAACTTTATTCTAATAGATGGTTGGAATATGCTAAAAATGGCTGGAAAAAAGAAAATGATTTAGTATTGAAAATAGGATTTGACAGCAGTGGATTGTATGATATAGGGCAGGAAAGAGGATATGGAGCAACGCAGAATATGTGGATGAAAGGTATTAGTCAAAGTATATTTGAAGCTAGCGTGTGATCAATATTATATTGATTCTGAGAGAAATCCAACAGGTGGCATAGTTGGAAGGACTCCGAATA
>PVMM01001077.1_pt1 | contig 10286 bp, 9 predicted proteins | sample 1853381 | NCBI WGS metagenome assembly PVMM01 (sample SAMN08533509, study PRJNA380276) | Human gut metagenome, whole genome shotgun sequencing project. | isolation source: participant 1, synthetic long reads | host: Homo sapiens | collected 2017 | reverse complement strand
ATTTGCCAGAGCAGATAAAACTGTGCGTCACACTGTATTATATGGAAGGGTACAGTGTGAAAGAGGTCGCAGCATTGTTAGATACGACAGAGAGTGCAGTAAAAAACAGGCTGGCAAAAGCGCGGGGAAAATTAAAAGAAGCGCTGGCAGATTGAGACATAGTGATGATCCATTGGAACAGACATACAAAAACACGGATATCGAATGAAAAATAATAAATTTCGTATCGTTTGGATAGCAGGAAAGGCGGTAACAGTATGAGATTAGAAGATATGAGAGAACAATTTCCGAAAATGCCGGAGAGCATGAAGCGGATGATTGAGCAGGAAGTTGCAGTGCAGATCGGGCAGGAGAAAGAAAATGACAATCCAAAAGTTGTAACTTATAAGAAAAGAAAGAAAAAAAACATGGCACACCGTATGCTGGTGGCATCTATGGTGGCTGCTCTGGCACTTGCAACAACGGTCTGTGCAGGTGTTGCTTACCAGATGCATAACCAGAAGATTGGAAAATATGGCTTAAAAACACAGATTGAAGGACCACAGACAGCGGCAGAAAGTACGGAGAATATGGCAGATCAGACGACAGAAGAGAGAGTGGGTAAAACAGCCGAATATGTCAGACTGGAAACCTCTTATCTGCCGAAAGGTATGGTGCAGTCAGAGGAAGGAAAATTCAGTTTTGAAGATAATTATATGCAGGGTGGAGTCAGCATGATCGTGTACCAGCTGACACCGGAAAAAACAATAGCAGACATTGAAAATACAGGCATTGCTGTGAGCGAGGAAACCAGCATCGGTGGCAGACCGGCAGTTTACATGGAAACAGCTCCTGCCGAGGGTGATTCAGCAGAAAATTCTTCTACAGAAGGAACTGCGAATGAAAATACAACCGGTGCAAAAAAAATATATATGATTTACGCGGAACACAACTACCTCCTTGAGATGTTCATTTTCCCGGATGTGACAAAAGAAGAAGCATTCCAGATCGCAGAGGGTGTTTCCATTACTCCGACAGAAGAAACGAGCGGAGAGAATGTTATGCAGGTGTGCAGTTGGAATGACATGGAAAATGAGGCAGGAAAAGGAGAACCGGAAACGGATGAATCGGAAACATTGATGACATTTCCAAAAGAGAAAATGAAAAATATACACCTCATTGGCGGTGAGATTTCTCTGGATCAGAACGGAATTGAAGCAACACCGGGACTTACAGCAATCGTTTCCGATGTAACAATTTCCGATAATATCAGCAGTTTGTCAGAAAATATGCTGGAGGATGATACAAAAGCAGCATTTGACACAGACGGTAATTTATTGCCAATGAAAGTGGAATATTTAAAGAGCGGAGACGGTATCAACACAGTTGATGAAGTTGTGAAGACCAAAGAGATTCCAATGAAAATTGTTTCAGTGACAGTGGATTATAAAAATAATGGAAAGACGGCACTTTCCAATGTAATGTTTAACGGCGGCATTGCACTTCTGGCAGAATATGGAGAAAACATGCAGTTTGACGCATACATGAATGAAAAACCGGGAACAGGCGATATATGGGATTGCGTAAACGAAGAATCTATTGGATTTAGTCAGGAAGTTTATTTATCGGATGTTCATGGAGGAGAACGCCACAACAACTACATTAATACGATAAATCCAGGTGAAACCGTCACCGTGCGTATGGCATTCAAAGTGCCGGAAGAAAAATTAAATGAGATGTACTTCACCTTAAGCAATTATGGTGGCAGCCATTTCTATGATGAGACAAGCTTACAGCTTGGGTATGTGGATATCAGACAGTAGAAAATTTTTATGAGAAAACCCTCGCATCCAGTTTTAAGAAGCTGTTTGCGGGGGGTCTTTTTAAGTTTGCCGTCACCTATATACAAATCTAATTTATAGAAAAGGAACCATATAAACTGGCAGACAAAGAATGTCAGAGTCCTTAGCCAAATCTTTGGTATACACAAGATACTTATCAAGTATACGATCAGAATATTTTTTGCAAAATTCATCAAGAGATTTATGTGTTTTGTATCCGCTTGACTTTACTTCAATCGGACATATTTTATTTCTACTTGCAAGAAGAAAATCAATTTCATAATTATGCCGCGAAGTTTCATTGAAAAAGGTATAATAAAATAATTCATTGCCATTACAAGTAAGGATTTGGGCAACTATATTTTCATAGAGATATCCGAGATTTGTATTGAGCGTATCATTTAATAGTTTTTCGTATATTATATTTTCTGTAAAGTCTTTGTCCTTGAACATCAATGTAGTAAAAAGTCCGGTGTCGCAGAGGAACAGTTTAAATTTACAAAGGTCTTTATTAGTTGACATTCCAGCATTTGGATCATTGGCATGATATGAAACAAGAACAGTTTTTGAATCTTTTAATTCGGCAATTAATTCTAATATACTGTCGGCTCGGTCATTTGCCAGTACATTGGAAACTTGATATCGTGCAGCATTTTTATTTAGCTGGGCAGGAATTGCATCAAAAAGAAGTGAAAGCTTTCCTGTTGAGTCTATTTTCTTGAAATCATCCTCATAAAGATTTAAAATATCACGTTTTATGGTATCGACTTTTCTAAAATTATTTGTCTGGAGATATTCATTTACAGCCTGTGGCATTCCACCAACAAGCATATACAGTCTGAAGTCTCTCATTAATTTCCGATGTAATTTATCTCCGATTGGATGGCGGGAGTCAAAGAGTTTTCTTACTAAGGCGGTGGTTGTATGATCACCTAAAGCCCATAAGAATTCTTCGTAATCCATGGGATACATAGAGAGTTTTCTTTCTTCACTCGGAATAAGGATGTTCTGTATGTTCTTTTTTATGGAAATCAGTGAACCGGTTTCTATATAGTCATATCTGTGGTCTTTTACTAATGATTTAATTGCCTGTCTTGCAAGTGGACATAGTTGAACTTCATCAAAGATAATTAGAGAATTTCTTTCGTGAAGATCAACCTTGTATTGTAACTGAAGCTGTAAAAAAAGATAATCTAAATCGGAAATGTCTTCAAAAAGAGCTTTGATACTTTTGGATACAGTTGAAAAATCAATTAATATATAGCTTTGATATTCATTCTTAGCAAAAGATTCCACAACCGTAGATTTTCCAATTCGCCGCGCACCTTCGATTAACAATGCTGTATTTCCGTTGGATTCTTCTTTCCAGGATAGTAGTTTACTGTATATTTTTCGCTTAAACATAGATCCTCCAAACAAAATCGCGTTTTTTATTTTGATATATTACCACAAAATCGCACTTTTTATTCTATTATATTACCACAAAATCGCACTTTTTCAATCATTTATTTGGAAACAAAGTGTCTTCAGCTTGTGTTTGATATTGACAGTTTCTGTGCCTGCGATGGCAAAAGCAGAGACAATATGGGCAAATATAAATTGAAAAGTCCTGTGATTTAAACTATCATAAAAGATATATCGGTAGACATTTTTACAGATGGAGGGGACACGAAATGAAAAGCTATATAAAAATTGTAAAAGCAATGTTTTCTGGTAATAAAAGAGTATTAGCAGAGGCTTTTTCTGTTATGGTGATATTGCTTGCACTTGAGATGACAATCCCAGTATGTGTGAATAAAATGATAAATGGTCTTGCGGTAGAAAATGGAATTGTCACTTTTTTGGGAGGAATAATTCTATTTGCCTGTGCATATGGAATCGTTTGTTTTTTATCAGCACTTAATACAAAATTATATATTCGTATTGGCAATCAACTATTATGGAACATGCGGGAACAAATTTATAAAGTGTTATGGTACAGCGGCTACATGGAAAATGTGCAGAAAAAGAAAGATAAGTTTAAATTTGTACTTTCAAATCAGGCATATACAGCATTTGCAATAGCTGTCATTTATTCCATTGGAGGCTTTACAAATTTATTAAGTATGCTTGCTTTTCTGGTAATTGTGTTTCTATATAGTGTACCTGTTGGAATGACATTGATAATCTGCATTTTTGTTACATTGGTTGTTTCATTTTTTACCGGAAAAAAGATTTTAGAGGGGTATGAAACCTGCAATGTGATGCAGGAAAAAGATACAAGCCAGATATATGAAACGGTTGATATGGTTGAAGTGACCAGATCAAACGGATTAGAAGATTATTATTTGAAGAAAAATAAAATGATTCATGATAATTTTCTGCATTTGCTAGAGACGGCTGAGAGCCGATCCGCTTTTTGTGAGACTGTAGAGAGCAGTCTGCATTCACTGATATATATTGTAGTGGCAGGTGTGCTGCTTTTGAGCACAAATTTCAATGGGGGAACATTAGTGACTATATTATTTCTCACAAATTTATTGTTGGAAGTCAGTCAGAGAGTGCAGCGGCAGTTACAAGTGATTATAAAAAACATTCCGGTATTCGATAATGTTGTGGAATTAATGGAGATTCCATTGGAAAGTGGAAGAAAATTAGAAAAGGTAGAAAATATAACGTTTGAGAATGTAAGTTTTCAAATAGAAGAAAGAAGCATTTTTAAAAATCTTAATTTTTCGGTTCAGGAAGGACAAAATATTTTGATTCAGGGAGAAAACGGCAGTGGAAAAAGTTCTCTTTTAAAAATGATTTTAGGATTTTATAAGCCGACAGGCGGTACCATATATATCAACGTAATACCTGTGGAAGAGTATGATTGTAAAACATTTTATAAAGAAATTTGTTATATATCGCAGGAAGAAATGCTATTGAATGAATCGGTTGAGGATTATCTGCGTTATGCGGCGCATGCAGATTTAAAACCTGACAATATTGAGCAAATGCGGAGAAAAGTCAAATTGAGACCTGAAATCAAAAAAATTGAGGAAAATGGAGCAACTCTTTCAGGAGGAGAAAAAAAGAAACTGCTTATGCTCAAATGGCTTTTGAATCCGTCGACTTCATTTGTCATTTTAGATGAAATCGATGCAGGATTGGATGATGAAACAAAAGTGGTATTGAAAGAACTGGAGAAAGAACTGTTGAAAGACCGAAAAAAAATTGTGATGAAAATTTCACATATTGATGAAGATATGGATGGATACGATCAGATTATCAGATTATAGAAAAATAAAGAGTGCCTATAAACGGTGTCGATAAAGTGCATAAAATTTCAGATGGAATATTGGGAAATCTGCATATTGTTGGAAAATATATATGATGATACACTGAAATCAGATGATATACGAGTAGGCAGGAACAATACGAAAGGCATATTTATGAAAATATTTCTTATCCTTCTGACTTTTGCTGTGAACATATTATTATCAGGGTATAATAACCAGCAAATATATGCAACAACTGTTGTAGAAAAGAACAACATAGAAGAACAAGAGAATACATTGTATTCAGGGAACAGGATTACATCTGACTATCTGGAAGTCAGTGGAGGTGTAAATTTCTGGTGTGAAAATATAAATGGAGAGAATCACCTGAAACTTGAATATATTCCACAGGAGGATGAGTTTGCATATTGTAAGGTAGAATGTGAGAATGGACGAGTACAAAGTAATATCATTTCGAAATACAGTAAGGTAAATTATTATCTGAATGCAGACAATCAGATAGAAGATGAATATGCAGATAGAATTACGATTAATTATTATGACGAGGAAGGCACATTATTATCTTGGAGCGTAAAATATATATATTGGGATCCAATTCAAGAAACCTATTATTCGTCTGATATAGGAATTTAAAAAGAAAAGTGAAAACAAGTCAACGGTTATGCAGAAACAATTAATAGGAGGGAAAGCGTATGGGTACAAATAGCAAGTTAAACATATTAATCGTAACTCCATTTGCATTATGGATGTATATTATTTGCATTTCCAATATTATCATGCAGGAGTTGAGTGGGGCACCTTATGTAGCGGGAATCATTACTTATGTGAGTGCGTTTATTATTTTTTTATGCTACTATTGGCTGCTTTTACAGAATATCAGAAAAATGGAGGACAGCGCGAAGTATTTAAAATGGACACGTTTTTGCCGGATCGTTGGTATTGTTGCATTTATAGTTGCAGGGTGTATTGTTTAAGTATTTACAAAATGAATGTTATGGTAAATAATAAAAATCTTTCTAAATATGGAGACTATCATGGAAAAAGAACCAACGCTTATTGAACAAAAATTTGAAGATGCAGTGAAAAATTTTCGTAAGGAAATGGAAAAAGGAAAAGAATCAATGCAATACGTTTTATGTAAACTATAGATAGTTTTCACGCTTAAACGATCGTTTTAACTTCCTGTAAAGCTGAATATTCAATTGTTAGGAGAGATTATGAAGAAAAAAATTTGTTTAGTCATTTTTATTGTTCTGTTTGTAGTCAGTATATTGGTAAATGTGAAATTATTATTTTTTTCGCCAGCAGTTTCATTAAAAAATATTCCATTCGAGGGAGTAATCACAGAAGCTGATAGTGGAAAAATAGTAGTAAAGGGTGATGGAACGAATGGTTGCGGGCTTACAGAGCATTATCAAATTTATAATTCAGATCAGATAAAAATTGTTAATACTAATGATGAACTAATTCAGTTTACAGATTTGAAAAAAGGCACAAGAATTTCTATGAGATTATGGATAAAGGAAAAGACTTTATATAATGATATGGACAGGCTGGATATGGTTACATTGATACAGTGCTGTGAATGAAAAGGAGATGCAAATGAAGAAAAACAAAAAAACAGCCGCACCGAGATTCATAAAAATCCCGGTGCGGCTGTTTTTTACATTTATAAAGTGTAATTTGAAAGATCAGCCGACATATTTCTGTAATGTTTCCATAACAGCGCCAGGTTTTCTGGTCATTTCTGTGAAGTACTGGCAGGTAAGCTCTGCAAGTCCAACTTCGTAAAGATTTATACCAAAAATCTTAGCGTTAGAGAGGATATCTTTTAATTTTGCATCAGCGTCAAAAGAATCTCCGAGTTTAATGTCTGCAACATAAGGACGGACCTCGTCTAACATTGGGTCTGGGCTTAAGGTAAATTCATTTCCGTTGTCATCAATTGCCATAAGATAACGAAGCCATCCGGCAAATACCAATGGAATTAATTTAATATCAGAAACATTCAGTTCAGGGGAAGCAGCGTAAGCTTTGATCGTCTCACCAAAACGGATTGCCAGTTTCTGGGAAGTATCGGTTGCGATACGCTGTGGTGTATCAGGCATGAATGGGTTTGGAACACGTACTTTCAGTACAGTGTCGATAAACTCTTTTGGATCAAGAATGCCAGGATTTACAACAACCGGAAGACCTTCTTTGTATCCGATACCTTCTACTAATTTTACCAAAGTCTCATTTTTCATCTCTGCGGAAATGAGGTTATAATCTAATAAACATCCGAATACAGCAAGTGCTGTGTGAAGTGGATTTAAGCAGGTGCAGACTTTCATCTTCTCTACTTTATCTACTGTCTCGCGGGTTGTGAAGATAAGACCGCCTTTTTCTAACTCAGGACGTCCGTTCGGGAACTTGTCTTCGATGACAAGGTACTCTGTTTCCTCAGCGTTTACGAATGGAGCAACGTAAGTATTTTTGCTTGTGATAACCGGATCAAGACCTTCGATGTCATCTTTCTGCAATAATGCCTCGATGGAAGCGTCTGGTCTTGGTGTGATCTTATCGATCATAGTCCATGGGAAGGAAACTTTATTTTTGTCCTCTGTATAGGAAACGAATCCTTCTTCTACAACACCATTTTTTGCCCACTCTTTTGCAAAAGTAGTGATGGCGAGTTTTAACTTATCTCCGTTGTGGGAGCAGTTATCCATACTTACCATGGCGATCGGTTTCTTACCGGAAACGTAACGTGCGTAAACTAATGCAGCAACTTTACCGATGTAGCTCTCTGGTCTTTCCGGTCCGTTTTTCATATCTTCTGCAACAGCAGCCATAAAGTTTCCGTCCGGAGTATTTAAGTTATAACCTTTTTCTGTGATGGTGAAAGTACACATCTGAAGGGAATCTTTTGCAAAAATCTCTTTTAAACGGGAGAACTGTGTGTCATCGTGGGAATCTAAAGCGAGGGATTCCATGATACTTCCGGTAACGGATTTCTCAACGGTTCCGTTTGCTTTTAAAGTAACGAGAATGCTTAAATCGTCGTGTGGACGGTTCATTTTCTCGATGATCTCGTAGTCATATCCCTCTGCAACGGTCAATCCGCGGTCAAGAACACCTGCATTTAAAAGGTTCTGGACAACGTTGCACTGGAATGCACGGAAGATGTTACCAACACCGAAGTGAACCCAGAATGGATTCTCTTTTGTATTCTTTTGTACTGTTTCATAATCAAAGGAAGGAAGGGCATAACCCTTAGCTTCCCATGCACTTTTATCTGCTAAACCTGCTCTATTTAACTGCATGTCTTGTCTCTCCTTTTTCAATTGCTTCCCATAAACCGTTTAAGTATGTTGCACCTAAAGCTCTGTCGTACAGACCGTAACCCGGCATTGCAACTTCGCCCCAGATCATACGTCCGTGGTCTGGACGGATCGGTCCGTCAAATCCGATATCGTAAAGTGCTTTCATGATCTCGTACATATCAAATGTTCCGTCAGAAGAAAGATGTGCTGCCTCTTCGAAATCTGTCGGGCTGTTGAATTTTAAGTTGCGGACATGTGCAAAGTGGATGCGTCCTTTTAAGGAACGGATCATATCCGGAAGATCGTTCTCAAGGTTTGTTCCGTAAGAACCGGAGCAGAAAGTAACACCGTTGTGTGGGTTATCTACCATTTCCATCATACGGAGAATGTTTTTCTTATTGATGATGATACGTGGAAGTCCGAATACGCTCCATGCAGGATCATCCGGGTGGATTGCCATGTTGATGTCATATTTGTCACATACAGGCATGATTCTCTCTAAGAAATATTTTAAATTTTCAAACAGTTTTTCATCATCGATGTCTTTGTACATTGCAAAAAGATCTTTGATCTTAGCCATACGTTCCGGCTCCCAGCCCGGCATAACAGTTCCGTTCATATCACCGGAGATAGAAGCGAACATATCTTCTGGATTGATGGCATCTACAGCTTCCTGTGTGTAAGCTAAAACTGTGGAACCGTCCGGTCTTTTACGTGCAAGCTCTGTACGTGTCCAGTCGAATACAGGCATGAAGTTGTAGCATACAAGATGGATATCTTCTTTTCCAAGATTCTCTAAAGTCTCGATGTAGTTATCGGTGTATTTGTCACGGTCAGCGGAACCTGTCTTGATCGCATCATGAACATTTACGCTCTCGATACCCGCTACATGAAGTCCTGCAGCAGCAACTTCTGCTTTCATTTCCTGAATGCGTTCTCTGCTCCATACATCTCCAGGTGCGGTATCATATAAAGTTGTGATAACGCCTGTTACGCCCGGGATCTGGCGAATCTGCTCTAATGTTACAGTGTCGAATTTGGAACCATACCATCTTAATGTCATTTCCATAGTTTCTTGTTTCCTTTCTTAGAAAAAATTGTGAAGCTGCCGTGTGGCAGCAGGTTTTTGTTTTGATAAGCTTATTATATCCAAAAGAGGAAAAAAGAAAATTGACAGAGTTGTTGTTCACATTGCAAAAGTTGCGGTTGAATGATAAAATGAGTGCAAGCGAGAAGAACACATGCATGTGTTCGGCGAGCGACGAATGTTGATCATGTGCTGGTTTTGCACATGATATAATGTATGCAGGTAGTGAAAAGTGCAGACACATAAGAAACAGCAGCAGGCTGTTTACAGGCAGGAAAGGAAACACACATGGCAAAAAATCTTCAGACCAAGTTTTCCACGAGACAATACATGCTGTCCCGGGATTTTGAAATCTACTATTATAATGAGCCGGCATCTGAAAAGGTTTCCATACATTCGCATGATTACTATGAGTTTTATTTTTTCCTGGAAGGGGATGTCTCCATCTGGATCGAGGGGGAGCAGTATCCTTTAAAATATGGAGATATGGTGCTGATACCTCCGGGGATAAAGCACATGGCGATGGTGCATGGAAATGAGATCCCTTACCGGAGGTTTGTATTCTGGATCAGTGTGGAATATTGCAACCAGTTGATGGAAGTTTCTTCCTCTTACGGATATCTGATGCAGAATGTTCTGGTAAAGAAAACATATATTTTTCACAATGATCTGATCACGTTTAATACGATCCAGTACCGGATTTTCCAGTTGATCGAGGAGATTAAGTCGGAGCGTTTTGGAAAAGAGGCAAAGGTCTCCCTCTGTGTGAATGACCTTGTTCTTCAGCTGAACCGTATTGTCTATGAACAGC
>PVMM01000959.1_pt1 | contig 10295 bp, 10 predicted proteins | sample 1853381 | NCBI WGS metagenome assembly PVMM01 (sample SAMN08533509, study PRJNA380276) | Human gut metagenome, whole genome shotgun sequencing project. | isolation source: participant 1, synthetic long reads | host: Homo sapiens | collected 2017 | reverse complement strand
ATCTCTAAAAAATTTTTGCTTCAATCATTATGATCTATTGCCTCAATTTCGTAAATGTCTGATAAATTTATAATTTGTTTATTTTGAAGAGTGATTATTTTATTATTCATATCTAGTTTTTTTATGCTTTGTATCATTGTTTGATAACTTCCACCTGCTTTTCTAGCATCTTTTTTAAAATAAGTAATCTTTACTTTTTCTTTTGTTTCTATAAAATAGTTTAATTTTTGATTTAAAATTTGTTGTTTATTTTCATCGATTTCTCTTTTTTCTTCAGTTATTCTTTGTGTTTCATGAATAAGTTGTTTATGTCCTGTAAGTGCAGCAAAAGGAGCAAACTGTGCTGCACGATCTTTTTGAGACATATGTTTATACTTTTTAGATTTTTTATAAGGAAGATTTATGATATCACCATAATCATGAATATTTTTTATTGTGGCCATTACGCTTTATGTCCCCCTATAATTTCATTTCTTTCTCTTGTTGTTGCTCCTTCTTCTAAATTCATTCCTTTAAGAATTGCATTTTTACCATATTTTTGTTTGATTTTAAGAGTTGCTTTTTGTAAATTTTTTTCTTTTTCTAAAGCTTCTTTTTCATCTTTTTGATTTATATTTTGATGGTTTGTAAATAAATTCAATTGTCGATGATAAATCATATCTTTTACTTTATCTTCATATAAAACATTGGATGCTGAAATATTGATTCTTTTAACCATTAAATTCCTATTTACTATTTCATCAAATTTCTTTATTACTTCTTTAATTATCAATTTTGATGATGAAGTGTAACGCTCTAAATTGATTGTTCCACGTGCATGTTTAGGAATCTTTCGATTATAACGATCGATCATCATTTCTCCATGATATTCATTATCTTTATCATAACCAATCGTTAAAACAATTTGATTGGTTACTAATCCTTTTTCTACTAAATCAAGTGCTAACAAATCTAACATTTCTTTAACAATCAATTTTGTTTTTTCAAAATTATAAGGACGACTTAATACCTGACCTGTTCCAATACTATTTCTTTCGGGTTTATAATTTTTAATATCTTTCATTGTACATGATTCATAACCCCATGCATGGTCAATAAGTAACTCAGCATTAACACCAAATAAATCATAAAGAAGTTTTTCATTATAATATTCATTCTCTGTACCTTGTGAACATTTTGCGATATCTCCCATTGTATAAAGTCCTTCTTTTTCTAATTTTTTAGCATATCCTTTCCCTACTCGCCAAAAATCAGTGATTGGACGATGATTCCATAAATACTTTCGATATCTTTCTTCATTAAGTAAGGCAATACGTTGCCCATTATCATCTTTGTTTATATGCTTAGCAACTATATCCATTGCGACTTTACATAAATATAAATTCGTACCAATTCCTGCTGTCGCTATAAGGCCAGTTGTTTCATAAATATCACTTAAAATTTGGGAAGCTAACTCTTTAGGTGTTTTTTGATAAATGTGAGTATAATGTGTTATATCCATAAAAACTTCATCAATTGAATAAACATGAATGTCTTCATGAGAAACATATTTAAGATAAATTTTATATATTTCTTGGCTCCACTTCATATAATGGGACATTCTTGGAGTTGCTATTTCATAAGCTATTTTTAAATGTTTATTTTTTTGGAGTTTACTTTCTAAGCATGATTCACCATTAAAATAATGACTTTCTTTTAGCCTTTTATTATTTTCTCTGTTAATGGTTTGGATTACTTCAAATAATCTTGCTCTACCTGAAATACCATATTTCTTTAAAGAAGGAGAAACAGCTAGACAAATTGTTTTTTCTGTCCTGCTAGCATCAGCAACAACAAGATTTGTATCTAAAGGATCATAACCTTTTTCAATACATTCGACAGAAGCATAAAATGATTTAAGATCTATCGCTAAAAAAATGCCCATTTTACATCTCCTTTCTTTCATAAAAATATAGTAAAATATCTTATCTAAATATATAACAAAAATTCAAAAAAAGTAATAAGTTATTTTATAAATAATATTTAACTGATTATTTATGGTGTATACACTTTTTTATTTATTTTTTTAAACTTTTCTATATAATAAAGACCTAGGAGGAATTTATGAAAGAATATAAAACACTTTTATTTGATATAGATGGTACTTTACTTGATTTTAAAAAAGCTGAATGTTCTTCCCTTCTTTGTTTTTAAGTTATTAAAACTTAAAGATAAAGAAGTAATAAGAGACATTGATGTTTTACCCATCTTTTTGTACTTAGAAGATTGTTTTTCAACATGAAAAGGATTTGTATCATCTAAAATAACACCATCCTTTAAAGTTACAATTCGAGTTGCATATTCTTTAGCAAGTTCTGGATTATGTGTAACCATAACAACTAAACGATCTTGAGCAACTTCTTTTAGTAGATCCATGACTTGAATACTTGTTTCACTATCTAAAGCTCCTGTTGGTTCATCCGCCAACAAGATATCTGGATCATTAACGACTGCACGAGCAATCGCGACACGTTGCATTTGTCCACCAGAAAGTTGGTTTGGTTTTTTATGAATTTGTTGACCTAAACCAACTTTTGTAAGCGCCTCTATTGCCTTTTGTCTTCTCTCTGTTTTAGAAACACCTGAAATTGTAAGTGCAAGTTCTACATTAGCTAAGATTGTTTGATGTGGAATTAAATTATAACTTTGAAAAACAAAACCAATTGTATGATTGCGATAAGAATCCCAATCACGATCTTTATATTTTTTTGTAGAAATTCCATTAATAATGAGATCACCACTATCATAGCGATCAAGACCTCCAATAATATTTAAAAGCGTTGTTTTTCCACTTCCACTAGGACCAAGAATTGCAACAAATTCATTATCTCTTAAGTTAAGAGATACATGATCCAATGCTTTTTGTATAAAGTTTCCCGTTTTGTATTGCTTGCAAATATCAAAAATTTGTAACATCATTTTCCCTCCATATAGAAAATATAATATCAAACAAATATAAACAGAGTGTTAATAAAAAATATAAAAAAAAAGAACTGGCAACGAGCTATTTTCGCACCGAAGTACTATCTTCGCCGTGATGATGCTTAACTTCTGTGTTCGGAATGGGAACAGGTGTGTCCATCATGCTATCATTACCAGATCTTCTCTTCAAGTATCCTTCAGGACACTCAAAACCAGATAGTAGTCTCTTTCTTTCAAGCTCGCTTGCCTTTTCGGTCAAGCCCTCGACCTATTAGTATCAGTCCGCTTAACATGTCACCATGCTTACACTCCTGACCTATCTACCTTATCGTCTTTAAGGGGTCTTACTTGCTTGCGCAATGGGAAATCTCATCTTGAAGTGGGTTTCACACTTAGATGCCTTCAGCGTTTATCCCTTCCGCATTTAGCTACCCAGCTATGCCACTGGCGTGACAACTGGTCCACCATTGATGCGTCCATCCCGGTCCTCTCGTACTGAGGACAGCTCTTCTCAAATTTCCTGCGCCCACGACAGATAGGGACCGAACTGTCTCACGACGTTCTGAACCCAGCTCGCGTACCGCTTTAATGGGCGAACAGCCCAACCCTTGGAACCGACTTCAGCTCCAGGATGCGATGAGCCGACATCGAGGTGCCAAACCTCCCCGTCGATGTGAACTCTTGGGGGAGATCAGCCTGTTATCCCCAGGGTAGCTTTTATCCGTTGAGCGACGGCCTTTCCATTCAGCACCGCCGGATCACTAAGCCCGACTTTCGTCCCTGCTCGACTTGTAGGTCTCGCAGTCAAACACCCTTTTGCCTTTGCACTCTGCGCTTGGTTTCCATCCAAGCTGAGGGTATCTTTGGGCGCCTCCGTTACTCTTTGGGAGGCGACCGCCCCAGTCAAACTGCCCGACTGACACTGTCCCGTCAACGGCTTTACGTCGTCCGGTTAGAAATCCAATACAACAGGGGTAGTATCCCAACAGCGGCTCCTTGAATACTGGCGTATCCATCTCTTTGCCTCCTACCTATCCTGTACATGCTGCATCAAATCCCAATATCAACCTGCAGTGAAGCTCCATGGGGTCTTTCCGTCTAGTCGCGGGTAACCTGCATCTTCACAGGTACTAAGACTTCACCGAGTCTACAGCTGAGACAGCGCCCAAATCGTTACGCCTTTCGTGCGGGTCAGAACTTACCTGACAAGGAATTTCGCTACCTTAGGACCGTTATAGTTACGGCCGCCGTTTACTGGGGCTTCAGTTCAGGGCTTCACTTGCGTTAACCCCTCCCCTTAACCTTCCAGCACCGGGCAGGCGTCACCCCCTATACTTCGCCTTGCGGCTTAGCAGAGAGCTGTGTTTTTGGTAAACAGTCGCTTGGGCCGTTTCACTGCGGCTCATATCTCTATGAGCACTCCTTCTCCCTAAGTTACGGAGTCATTTTGCAGAGTTCCTTAGCTATAGTTCTCTCGCTCACCTTAGGATTCTCTCCTCACCCATGTGTGTCCATTTTCGGTACGGGTCACATATACTTTCGTTAGAAACTTTTCTTGGAAGCTCCTCCACTGCCTTCCGTACTCGCCTTAGCTTTCCGTACGCTTCACGCCTTCTCGTTTCGGATGGTGGATTTGCCTGCCATCCCGATATCTCGCTTGCACCAGCTCTTCCAGCCGCTGGCTGCAGCTTCCTCTCTCCGTCATTCCTTCACATATATATGAGTACAGGAATCTCTACCTGTTGTCCATCGACTACGCCTCTCGGCCTCGCCTTAGGTCCCGACTTACCCAGAGCGGACGAACCTTCCTCTGGAAACCTTGGGTTTTCGGTGCGTGGGATTCTCACCCACGTTCCGCTACTCACACCGGCATTCTCTCTTCCATGATCTCCACGCGTCCTCTCGATCGCGCTTCTCCGTTCATGGAACGCTCCCCTACCATCCCTTGGGATCCATAGCTTCGGTAGTATGCTTAGCCCCGGTAAATTATCGGCGCAGAGTCATTCGACTAGTGAGCTGTTACGCACTCTTTAAAGGATGGCTGCTTCTGAGCCAACCTCCTAGTTGTCTGTACATCTCCACATCCTTTTCCACTTAGCATACATTTTGGGACCTTAGCTGATGGTCTGGGCTGTTTCCCTCTTGACAACGGACCTTATCACCCGCTGTCTGACTGCCGAGTATGTTTCCGTGACATTCGCAGTTTGATTATGCTCAGTACCCCGAGATGGGGCCATCACATATTCAGTGCTCTACCTTCACGCAACTCTCTACCTCGACGCTAGCCCTAAAGCTATTTCGGGGAGAACCAGCTATCTCCGGGTTCGATTGGAATTTCACCCCTAGCCACAACTCATCCGCCAACGTTTCAACGGGGGTCGGTTCGGTCCTCCATCGGGTTTTACCCCAACTTCAACCTGGTCATGGCTAGATCACCCGGTTTCGGGTCTACTGCATGCAACTTTCGCCCTCTTAAGACTCGCTTTCGCTTCGGCTCCGCATATCCTGCTTAACCTCGCTCCATACAGTAACTCGCCGGTTCATTCTACAAAAGGCACGCCATCACCCTTTAACGGGCTCTGACTTCTTGTAGGCATATGGTTTCAGGTTCTCTTTCACTCCCCTCCCGGGGTTCTTTTCACCTTTCCCTCACGGTACTGGTTCACTATCGGTCACTCTCTCGTATTTAGCCTTGCCGGATGGTCCCGGCCGATTCAGACAGGATTCCTCGTGTCCCGCCCTACTCAGGTGTCATCTCTCTCCAGTCTCTCATTTCGAGTACGGGGCTCTCACCCTCTCTCGCTCACCTTCCCATGTGATTCCTCTATGATCCTCTGTCAGATTCCTTGATGATCCTACTACCCCGATCCTAAAATCGGTTTGGGCTCTTTCCCTTTCGCTCGCCGCTACTCAGAAAATCATTCTTATTTTCTCTTCCTGCAGGTACTTAGATGTTTCAGTTCCCTGCGTCTCGCCTCATCATGTCTATGTATTCAACATGTGATCCATGGATTTGACTCCGTGTGGGTTCCCCCATTCGGATATCGACGGATCTTTGCGTGCTTACCGCTTCCCGTCGCATTTCGCTGTTTGCTGCGTCCTTCTTCGCCGGAGTGTGCCTAGGCATTCCCCATACGCCCTTTCTTGCTTTACCTTCTAGGTTTGCTTGCTTGAACTTTTTTTCGTTTACACTTGCTGTAAAATCTTAGTTACTTTCGACTTTTCGTACTAGACCATTTTTTTCTTTCATGTCTAATCTCTTCTTTATCGTTTTCGCAATTTTTTTTACTACTATCCAGTTTTCAATGTCCTCTTGAATGTCAAAGACATTCAAAACCAAACAAGAAAGCACAACTTTCTCTCCCTAGAAAGGAGGTGATCCATCCCCACGTTCCCGTAGGGATACCTTGTTACGACTTCACCCCAATCATCAGTCCCACCTTAGACAGCTCCTTCCTTGCGGTTAGGCCACCGGCTTCGGGTGTTACCGACTCTCATGGTGTGACGGGCGGTGTGTACAAGGCCCGAGAACGTATTCACCGCGACATGCTGATTCGCGATTACTAGCGATTCCAACTTCGTGCAGTCGAGTTGCAGACTGCAGTCCGAACTGAGAACAGTTTTCTGGGTTTCGCTCCACCTCGCGGCTTCGCTTCCCTCTGCTCTGTCCATTGTAGCACGTGTGTAGCCCAGGTCATAAGGGGCATGATGATTTGACGTCATCCCCGCCTTCCTCCGGCTTGTCACCGGCAGTCTCGCCAGAGTCCCCAACTTAATGCTGGCAACTGGCAACAGGGGTTGCGCTCGTTGCGGGACTTAACCCAACATCTCACGACACGAGCTGACGACAACCATGCACCACCTGTCTTCTCTATAGCTATCTCTCCATCTCTGGAGCCTTTAGATCGATGTCAAGACCTGGTAAGGTTCTTCGCGTTGCTTCGAATTAAACCACATGCTCCACCGCTTGTGCGGGCCCCCGTCAATTCCTTTGAGTTTCATTCTTGCGAACGTACTACTCAGGCGGAGTACTTATTGCGTTAACTGCAGCACTGAGATTTGACTCCCAACACTTAGTACTCATCGTTTACGGCGTGGACTACTAGGGTATCTAATCCTATTTGCTCCCCACGCTTTCGGGACTGAGCGTCAGTTATGCGCCAGATCGTCGCCTTCGCCACTGGTGTTCCTCCATATATCTACGCATTTCACCGCTACACATGGAATTCCACGATCCTCTCACACACTCTAGCTCTACGGTTTCCATGGCTTACCGAAGTTAAGCTTCGATCTTTCACCACAGACCCTTAGTGCCGCCTGCTCCCTCTTTACGCCCAATAATTCCGGATAACGCTCGCCACCTACGTATTACCGCGGCTGCTGGCACGTAGTTAGCCGTGGCTTTCTTATAGAGTACCGTCACTTGCATGTCATTCCCTACACGCACCGTTCTTCCTCTATGACAGAAGTTTACATAACGAATTACTTCTTCCTTCACGCGGCGTTGCTCGGTCAGGGTTTCCCCCATTGCCGAAAATTCCCTACTGCTGCCTCCCGTAGGAGTCTGGGCCGTGTCTCAGTCCCAGTGTGGCCGGTCACCCTCTCAGGTCGGCTACGCATCGTCGCCTTGGTGGGCCGTTACCCCTCCAACTAGCTAATGCGCCATAAGTCCATCCTCTACCTATGCCGTAGCATATTTCATATAGAGTTCATGCGATCTCTACACCTATGCGGTCTTAGCTGACGTTTCCATCAGTTATCCCCCTGTAGATGCCAGGTTACTTATGTATTACTCACCCGTTCGCCACTCTTCACTTACGTGAAGCGTTCGACTTGCATGTATTAGGCACGCCGCCAGCGTTCATCCTGAGCCAGGATCAAACTCTCCATTGTCCTTCTATCTCTTCAGACAACTTTGGTCTGTTTAGCTCTTTTTTATTTTTAAACTTAATTGACGTTGTGTTTTATTCTTTCCTGTTCAGTTTTCAATGTCCTCTCACTTGACTCTCTCGTCGAGTGCCCATTTATATTACCATCCCCTCTCCCTTTTGTAAAGCTTTTTCTTCTTCTTTTTTTATTTTTTTCTTTTTCCCTCTTTTTCTGCCTTTATATCAACGTTTTTATCATATCTTTTTTGATATTTTTTTATTTTTTGTTTATATACTATGCTTTTTACTAAAAAAGGCCATTTATGGCCTTCCTTCAAACTTTACATAAAAATGTTAATAGTCTGAAGGACCTATTTCCTCAATAGGCCCTTTTTTTGAACAAACTTTTGATCTTCTTTTGGTATTCCTGTTTCATCTAAAAAATAGCGTTCAACTTTCATATGTAGATGATATTTGATTCTTAGTTCCATTATTTGACCCATGATGTTAGAAGAATGATGTAAATCAATTGCTTCTTGATTATCCCAACTATCCACTAATAAAACCGTTTCTTCATCTTCTACTGAAAAGAAATATTCATAACGTCTATTTCCTTTTTCTTTTCTAATTTCATCAACAAGACCACTTGTTAACATCTCTTTGACAAAAGCTTTTGCACTTCCATTTTCTCCAGTATAGTAAATATGAACAGTAATTGCGTTATTCTTTTTCAAGACTTGATTTCAAATTTTCAATACATTGATTGATTTCATCAATCTTTTGAACAACAGGAGCAGCTTTTTCATCAAAGACATTGTCCTTATTTAAAACTTCATAATACAACTTTCCTAATTCAATGAATTGATCATCCAAATCAGCTTCTGCACTTTTAACACTTACTTTTGTTTTTGCAGTATCTGCAAGTTCAGAAGATTTTTCAATTGTTTTTTCCGTAAACTTTGCTACTTTCTTTGTTAAATCATCAAATAATGCCATACTTTTCCCTTCTTTCTTTCCATAATTTTATCATATTGACCTTTATAATTAAATATTTATAATTAAGACTGTTTGGAGGTATTTATGAATCAACGATTAGAAAATGAAAAAGTGTCATCACTTTTATTCTCGCTCGCTTTACCATCTATTTTGGCACAGCTTGCAACGCTTATTTATAATATGGTTGATCGTATTTATATTGGTAGACTTCCCGATGGTGGTTTATCCATTGCGGGAATTGGTTTATGTACATCAATTATTACAATCATTACTGCTTTTAGTAATCTTTTTGGCCGAGGTGGTGCTCCACTCGCCTCTATTAAATTAGGAGAAAAGAATCCCAAAGAAGCTGAAAGAATTTTAGGAAATGCTTTTAGTAGTTTAATTTTAACCTCGCTTATCATTATGTTCTGTCTTTTTGTTTGGGGTGATAAAATTCTTATTCTTTTTGGAGCAAGTCAAAAAACACTTCCTTATGCTTTATCTTATTTAAGAATTTATGCAGTTGGAACTGTGTTTATCCAATTAACAGTCGGTCTTAATTATTTTATCAACACTCAAGGTTATGCAAAGTTTGGCATGATGACTTTACTTATTGGTGGTATTTTAAATATTATTTTAGATCCTATCTTTATCTATGTTTTACATATGAATGTTGCTGGCGCTGCCCTTGCAACCATTATTTCACAATTCGTCTCATGTATTTGGGTGTTATCTTTTTTATTTGGTAAAAAGACAATTATAAAAATAAGAAAAGAATATCTTTTATTTGATAAAAATATTATGAAAAAGATATTAGGTTTAGGTTTTACTCCTTTCTTTATGTCATCAACAGAAGGAATTTTACAAGTAGCCTTTAATAGACAGCTTCTTCTTTATGGTGGAGATTTATCGGTAAGTGCTATGACAATACTTCTTTCAATGTCACAAATCCTATCTCTTCCTATGGAAGGAATTGCCCAAGGAGCACAACCTATTATTAGTTACAATTTTGGCGCAAAAAAATATAATCGTGTAAAAGAGACTATTAAAATTACGATCAAAGTATCTTTAACCTATTCAATTATTGGTGTTTTACTAATGGAAGCATTCCCTCAAGTATTTGTTTCCTTATTTGCTAATAATACTCAGTTAATTCAACTTTCTTATCAATTATTAAGAATCTATATCTTTGGCTTTATTATCATGGGTGCTTTCTCTACTTTCCAACAAACCTATAATGCATTAGGTTGTGGAAAAAATGCATTTTTCTTTGCATTCTTTAGAAAAATCATTTTATTAATTCCTTTGATTTATCTGTTACCATTTATTTTACCAAGTTATGGAGTTTATGCTGTTGTTCTAGCAGAACCGATTTCAGATTTAATGACAACAATTCTTAATGGTATTTATTTCAAGCATTTTGTGAAAAAAACACTCGCTTAAAAAAGAGGCTACAAAAGCCTCTTTTACTCTAATTAAAAATATCTT
>PVMM01000928.1_pt1 | contig 10315 bp, 8 predicted proteins | sample 1853381 | NCBI WGS metagenome assembly PVMM01 (sample SAMN08533509, study PRJNA380276) | Human gut metagenome, whole genome shotgun sequencing project. | isolation source: participant 1, synthetic long reads | host: Homo sapiens | collected 2017 | reverse complement strand
ATGATCTTCCACCGGCAAAATATAATGCAGGATCAGACGTGAAAAACAGCCTGATCGCGAGCGGATGTATTATCAACAGCAAGGTTGAAAATTCTATCTTATTTAAGAAGGTATTTGTCGGAAAAAATTGTGTGATCAAGAATTCCATTATTTTAAACGATGTTTATATTGGGGATAATACACACATTGAAAACTGTATCGTTGAGAGCCGTGATACATTGAAAGCCAACACATACTATTGTGGAGAGAATGGAATTAAGATCGTATCTGAGAACAATGAGAGATATGTATTATAGCCAGAATCACAGAGTTACTTACAGGGTGACAAAAACTTGCGTTAGATGAAGACCGAAAAGGGGGACTGAGACATCATGCAGATTACAGACGTCAGAATTAGAAAAGTTGAAAAAGAAGGAAAAATGAAAGCCGTAGTTTCCATTACCATAGATGAAGAATTTGTGGTACATGATATTAAGATCATTGAAGGAGAGAAAGGATTATTCATTGCGATGCCAAGCAGAAAGGCAGCAGACGGGGAATACCGTGATATCGCACATCCGATCAATTCCGATACAAGAGACCGTATTCAGAAACTGATCCTTGAAAAGTATCAGGAAACAATGGCTGTGGAAGAATAAGAACTGCAGATGAGCGGGCCGCTATGGGGATAGCGGCTCGTTTTTTGCTTATGTTGATGAGAAAAATATACGCATTCATGCAGAAATAAAAGTTGCATTCCTTACTTGCCAAATCCAAAATCTTCTGTAAAATAGAACATACGGAATAGAACAATGGAAATTATTTCATCATATTGAGAGGAACAGAACAATGGAACAGTTAAAAGCAGTCATTCTTGCAGCAGGAAAAGGAACCCGGATGAAATCAGATCTTCCGAAAGTGGTTCACACGATCGAGGGAAAATCACACGATCGAGGGAAAATGCCTTGTAGATTATGCAATTGACGCAGCAATCGGCGCAGGTGCAGATGATATCTGTCTGGTAGTAGGATATAAACATGAAGTAGTGGAGAATAGCATTTCTCACAAAAATGTGAAATTTGCATTACAGGAAGAACAGTTGGGAACCGGCCACGCAGTAAAATGTGCCAGGGATTTCTTAGGGGATGAGGGACAGACTCTGATCTTATTTGGAGATACACCACTTATCACTGCAGAAACATTAAACCGGTTAGCAGAACATCATAAGAAAAATGGCAATACAGTCACCGTGCTTTCTGCGATGATCGGCGATCCAACCGGATATGGAAGGATTATCCGCGATGCGGAAGGCAGATTTGTGAAGAGCGTAGAGCACAAGGATGCTTCACCGGAAGAGTTAGAGTCTCGTGAGATCAATTCCGGCATGTACATTTTCGATACAAAAGAATTGAAGGAAGCACTCGATAAGCTGACACCGAACAACGCACAGGGCGAGTACTATCTGCCGGATACCCTTACCATCATCAAAAACAAAGGACTTAAAGTAGATGCTTTTGCACTCGATGATCCGGAGGATATCACAGGTGTCAACGATCAGGAGCAGTTAGCCGCCGCCGCTGAGATCATCCGCACAAGACGGGGAAGATAATCTGCCGGAGTTTCGCAATTAACTATGGAAAGCAGAGGAGAACAGGACATGTTTTTAATAGTAGGATTAGGTAATCCGACAAAGCAGTACGAAAAGACAAGGCACAATATCGGCTTTGATGTCATGGATGCCTTGGCAGATAAATATAATATTAGTATCAGTGAGAACAAGCACAAGGCACTTTGCGGAAAAGGTGTCATTGAAGGAATGAAAGTTGTGCTGGCGAAGCCGCAGACTTACATGAACTTAAGCGGTGAGAGTGTGGCAGAACTGGTCAATTATTATAAATTGGATCCGGAATCGGAACTGATTGTCGTTTTCGATGATATCAGCTTAGAACCGGGTAATATCCGTATCCGCAAAAAAGGAAGTGCCGGTGGGCATAACGGAATCAAAAATATTATTGCCATGACAGGCACGCAGAATTTTATGCGCATCAAAGTCGGTGTCGGCGAGAAGCCGAAGGGCTGGGATCTGGCAGACTATGTGTTGGGACATTTCAGTACCGAAGACCGCGCCAAAGTGGAGGAAGCGATCGGACATGCGATGGATGCCACCGTTTTGATGATGCAGGGCGAAGTCGACAAGGCAATGAATGATTACAATAGTAAAAACAAGTAAAACAAAACATTTGCAGTAATGAGTATTAAGATTATGAAAGTGGGAGAATTCCGGGCTGCAGAGAGGAGCGCGACGGCGTGAGAGCATTCACTGAACCCTTAACACAACTGCAGGGTTATGAAGAGTTAGAGCAGGCAGTGCAGAAGACGGAGGGAGTCATTTTGGTTTCCGGTTGCATTGACGCAGTAAAACCACATATTGTATACAGTGTTCACAATGGTTCTGGCAACAGAATCATTGTTACTTTTCATGAGCAAAAAGCGAAAGAATTGTTGGAAGAATACCGTTTTTTTGATAAAAACGTGGCATATTATCCGGCGAAAGATATTCTTTTTTATCAGTCGGATATCCGTGGAAATGTTCTGACATCAGAACGTATCAATGCCCTGAAAATGATGGCTGAGGAGAAGGAATGTACCATTATTACTACATTTGACGGTCTGATGAATCCAATGCCCGCCCCGGAAAAGTTTATCCAGGCAGTGAAGAAAATCTCTGTAGGCGATACCGTGGAGTTAAACGAACTGACCAGACATCTGGTAGAGCTTGGATATGAGAAAAACTATCAGGCAGAGACGATGGGAGAATTTTCTGTGCGCGGCGGAATCATTGATATTTTTCCGTTGACCGAGGAAACGCCGTTTCGAATCGAACTTTGGGGCGATGAGGTCGATTCCATCCGCTCGTTTGATCCGGAGAGCCAGCGTTCCATCGAAAATCTTGAGGAGATCTATATTTATCCGGCGTGTGAACTTGTCCTGACGGAAGAAGAGCGGAGGAATGGAGTCGCAAAGATTCAGAAAGAGGCAGAAAAAGCCGCAGAAAAGTTCCGCAAAGAGATGAAGACCGAGGAGGCTTACCGCGTAAAATCCATGGCAGACCAGATTGCGGAAGAGACGATGGAATACGGCATTACCGCAGGACTGGATGCCTATCTGTCCTATTTTTGTGAGGAGAGGGTATCTTTATTAGATTATCTGAAAAAAGAAGATTCCATCGTATTTCTGGATGAGACAGTGCGCACAATCGAGCGTGGACAGTCCACAGAAACCGAGTTTTCCGAGAGTATGAAACAACGTCTGGAAAAAGGATACATTCTTCCGGGACAGATGCGCGAACTTTTTTCCTGCAAAGAAATACTTGCCCAAATAAATCAGAGACGATGTGTGGCAATGGTTGCACTGGATATGAAGTGTAACCAGTTAAACATCAAAGACCGCATCGCAATCGAAAGCCGTACTGTGAATCCTTACAACAACAGTTTTGAGCTTCTTGTGAAAGACCTGAAGCGCTATAAGAAAAACGGATACCGCATGATCTTACTATCGAGTTCGAGAACCCGTGCAAAACGTCTTGCGGAAGATCTGATGAACGAGGAGCTTCCGGCATTTTACTCGGAAGACTTTGACCGTGTTTTAAGTCCGGGAGAGATCATGACAGGATATGGCAAGGTGAAAAAAGGGTATGAGTATCCGGCAGTCAAGTTCGTTGTGATTTCTGAGAGTGATATTTTTGGTTCGGAAAAGAAGAAAAAGAAACGGCACCGCATGTATGAGGGTGAGAAAATCGCCAGTTTTACTGATCTGAATATCGGTGACTATGTCGTGCATGAAAATCATGGACTTGGAATTTACCGCGGTATTGAAAAAATCGAAGTAGACAAGACCGTGAAGGATTATATCAAGATTGAGTATGCCGGAGGTGGAAATCTTTATATTCTGGCAACACAGCTGGAACTGATCCAGAAATATGCCGGTGCGGACGCTAAAAAGCCGAAATTAAATAAACTTGGTGGACAGGAATGGAATAAGACCAAGACGAAAGTCCGCGGAGCAGTCAAAGAGATTGCCGGGGATCTGGTGCGTTTATACGCAGTGCGGCAGAGTGAGCGCGGTTTTGCCTATGGGCCGGATACTGTCTGGCAGCGCGAGTTTGAGGAGATGTTCCCATTCGAGGAGACGGAAGATCAGGACCTTGCGATCGAGGCAACGAAAAAAGATATGGAGAGCACGAAGATCATGGATCGTCTGATCTGCGGTGACGTTGGCTATGGTAAGACTGAGATTGCCATCCGCGCGGCGTTTAAGGCGGTGCAGGATGGGAAACAGGTTGCATTTTTGGTGCCAACAACCATTTTGGCGCAGCAGCATTACAACAATTTTGTACAGCGCATGAAGGATTTTCCGGTGAATATCGATCTGCTCTGCCGTTTTCGTTCTGCAGGTGAGCAGAAAAAGACATTAGAAAAACTGAAAAAAGGTCAGGTGGATATCATTATTGGTACACACCGTCTTTTATCGAAAGATGTGGTGTTCAAAGATCTTGGACTTCTGATGATCGACGAGGAACAGCGTTTTGGTGTCACCCACAAAGAAAAAATCAAGCAGTTAAAAAATAACATTGACGTGCTCACTTTAACCGCAACACCAATCCCAAGAACGCTGCATATGAGCCTGATCGGAATCCGCGACATGAGTGTGTTGGAAGAACCGCCGATGGATCGGATCCCGATCCAGACCTATGTGATGGAATATAATGAGGAGCTTGTGCGGGAAGCAATATCCAGAGAGCTGGCGCGTGGCGGACAGGCGTATTATGTATACAATCGCGTGAAAGAGATCGCGGATGTGGCAGCGAAGATCGCAGAGCTTGTGCCGGAGGCGAATGTCGCCTATGCGCATGGACAGATGAAAGAGACCGAACTGGAAAATATCATGTACAAGTTTATCAATGGAGAGATCGACGTGCTTGTGTCGACGACGATCATTGAGACAGGACTCGATATTTCCAATGTCAACACCATGATCATCCATGATGCGGACAACATGGGGCTGTCACAGCTCTATCAGCTTCGCGGACGCGTGGGACGTTCAAACCGGACAGCGTATGCGTTTTTAATGTATAAGCGCGATAAGATGTTAAAAGAAGTCGCAGAGAAACGTCTCGCTGCGATCAAAGAGTACACGGAGCTCGGCAGTGGTTTTAAAATTGCCATGCGAGACCTTGAGATCCGTGGCGCAGGAAATCTGCTCGGCGCAGAGCAGCACGGGCATATGGAGGCGGTCGGCTATGACCTCTACTGCAAGATGTTAAACGAGGCAGTCAAAGAGGCGAAGGGTATGAAGCAGGAGGAAAGCTTTGATACGACGATCGACATTGATATCGATGCCTATATTCCGATGGGATACATTCCAAATGAGGTGCAGAAGCTTGATATCTACAAACGTATTGCAGATATCCAGACGGATGAGGAGACGGAGGAGATGTTAGAGGAGCTGATCGACCGTTTCGGTGATCCACCAAAACCAGTGGAAAATCTGCTTTACATTGCAAAAATAAAGTCATTGGCGCATGCAGTTTATATGACAGAGATTTCACAAAAAGCTGATACTGTGAAGTTCACACTTTATGGGAAAGCGAAACTTGACGTGGCAAAAATCCCGGAGTTTATCGCATCTTATGGCAATAACCTGAAGTTTACCATGGATGCCAAAGCACCGTATTTTACTTATTTTTTGAAGAAAAATTCCAGGGAAAAGAATGTGGATGCCAGAACAGTGATAGAAGATTTTTTAAATGGTGTGCAGGAAAAATTAAAGATTGCGCAGGACTCTGTGAAAAAAGAGTGAAAAATCTTGCGGCACCGGTAAAAAAGCACTATAATAGGAAAAGTGACTATCCATGTATGAAAATCGAGTGGATACATTTAGGAGGCTAAATCCTCTGCTCCCGCAGGGGCAGTCGCATTTTGCTCCGCAAAACAAGGAGGATTTATGAAGGCAAAGAGATTTACAACACTGCTCGTAAGTAGTGTTTTAGCAGCATCTATGTTAGTGGGATGTGGCGGCATAAATAAAAATGAAACCGTTGCAACCTTAGACGGACAGGAAATAAAGTTAGGAGTAGCTAATTTTGCAGTGCGTCTGCAGCAGGCACAGGCAGATGATTTTTACAGAGCTTATTTTGGAGATGATGTGTGGTCATCCGATCTGTATAACAATGGAACAACCATGGAAGATAACACGAAGAACAGTGTCATCGAGATGATCGAAAATTTATATATTTTACAGAATCATATGGCAGATTATGACGTGACATTGACCGATGATGAGACTGCAAAAATCGCAGAGACAGCAGCACAGTTCATGGCAGACAATGATGATAAGGCGGTCAATGCACTCGGAGCAACAGAAGACATTGTGAAGGAATATCTTACCTTAGTGACAATTCAGAGTAAAATGCGTGCAGCGATCATTGCAGATGCAGACACAAATGTCAGTGATGCAGATGCCAACACAAGTGCATATAGTTATGTCAATGTATCGAAAACCAGTTATAAAGATGCAGACGGAAATACACAGGAATATACAGATGATGAGAAAGCAGAACTTGCAGATACAGTTCAGAAATTCCATGATGCAGCAGCAGACACGACACTTGATACAGCCGCAGATGAGTATGGATATACGGTGAGTACAGGTACATTTTCATCAGATAACACCACATTGGATGAAGAAGTGTTGAACGCATTAGAGGGACTTAAGAGTGAAGGGGAGCTCTCTGACGTAGTGGAGACAGATAATTATTATTATGTGCTCCGCCTTGACGAGATCACAGATGCAGATGCCACAGAGGAACACAGACAGGAGATCATCAGCCAGCGTCAGAGCGATTTATATAATGAAGTCCTTCAGGGCTGGAAAGATGAAGCAGAGTGGGTATTAAAAGATAAAGTGTGGGATAAAGTTACATTTGATAACTTATTCACAACAACCGTAGAATCAACAGAGACAACAGAGACTACCGAAAGCAGCACAACAGACAATGCAGTGACAGAGAATACAGAGGCAGTGGAAGGCACAGAATCTGTACAATAATAGAAAAAAAGAGACAGGATAATCAGAGAAAGCATACAGCTTTGGAGATTATCCTGTTTTTTACTCCTGAATCACTTTCTTACGCAGCAAAACAGTAAGTGTTTTACTGCTGAGTGAACAGTAACAAAAAACGTTCCGCAAGGATGCACACTCGCGCAGTTGTGCTTGTGCAAAGGGAACGTTTATGTTATTCTAAAAAAAGATGTGTATCAGCAGTTGAGACGTGCAGACATAGCGGAAAACCGAAGTGTACATGCACTGCGGAAGAAAGAATAATAAGAGGAATCTTGCAGCAATGAAAAAAGATAATATAGTACTGATCGGAATGCCTGGAGTGGGAAAAAGCACCGCAGGTGTCATTCTTGCGAAAGTTTTAGGATATGAATTTGTAGATGCAGATCTTGTGATCCAGAAAGAGGAAGGCAAGCTTTTAAAGGAGATCATTGAGGAAGTTGGAACAGACGGTTTTATCGCAGTGGAGAACCGAGTGAACAGCTCGCTTGAGGTCGACCATTCGATCATTGCCACAGGCGGAAGTGTTGTCTATGGAAAAGAAGCGATGGAACATTTGAAAAGCATAGGAACTGTGGTTTATTTACAGCTTCCATTTGAAGAGTTAAACAGAAGACTGAGCGACATCAAAGGTCGTGGTGTTGTTTTAAAAGATGGACAGACTTTAAAAGATCTGTATGAGGAACGTGTTCCGTTATATGAAAAATATGCAGATATCACGGTAAACGAATATGGTCTGAATGTGGAGCAGACCATTGATAAAATTTTGAGTTTGAGGAATGAAAAGAAATGCAAAAAATAGAGTTGACAAAAAAAGTGATCATAGAACTATTTGTGATAGCGGGTTTATTTTTGGTTTTACTGTTTTTTGCAGTTTCACAGAAAGTTACGATCGGACAGAAATACCAGCAGGTTTATTTTAATGGAGAACTTGTAGGAAATATTGCAGGTCATGTATCAGTCGATGATGCGGTGCATGAGGTGCGCCGAGAACTTGCAGCAGAGAGCGATGAACCACTCTGCATGGATTATGAATATTCTTCCAGTAAAGCCAATGATTGGTTTACTCCTTTGATGACAGAAGATGCATTAAAAGAAGCCTTAAAGGAGAAAATGAAAGTATCAGAAATTGAAACACAGGTGCGGGCTTACACAGTAGCAATTGAAGGCTATCGCGGAAATTTCAAAAGTATGGACGAAGTGACGGAATTTTTGAATACGGTCAAAAATGAGGCTGATACGGAAGGACAGTATACAACACAGATTTCCAAAGAAGCCGGACATATCAGTGGTATTTATACAGCACAGCTGACAGAAGTTGATCCGAAAGAGAATACAGAGGTGACACCGGAGGTGACGCTTGCAGATCAGGTGTCTGCCGGAGCCAATGGGGCATTTACCTATCAGATGGAATACGCAATGGCAAATCCAAGGGATGACAGTTACGAGACGGGAACCATTGGAATGGAATTTATAGAGCGTGTCGAAGTGTATGAGAAGTACATTTCCGGGGATGCACTGTCGGATGTGGAAACACAGGTAGAAGAAGTCACAAAAGAAAAAGAAACGAATAAAATATATGTAGTAGAGAGTGGTGATGTACTTTCTGTTATCGCGATGGATCATGATACAACAGTAGCCAATATCATGGCATTGAACGGATTTGACAATGCAGAGGTAAGGATTTATCCGGGACAGGAGATCATCATTGCAGTGCCGGAACCGGATTTAAGCCTTCGCATTAAAAAAGGTGAAGTCTATGAAGAGGATTATAACGCAGAGCCGACCATCATAAAAAATGATGAATGGTATACGACAAAACAGGTGGTACACCAGGAAGGCACGACCGGACACAGAGAGCGTAATGACATTGTCACCTATGAAAATGGAATTGAGGTTGCGAGGGAGCTTGCGCATCAGACGATCATGGTGGAATCGACACCGGCAATCATTGAGCAGGGAACAATCACGCCGCCAACGTATATTAAACCATTGGCAGGTGGGCATTTCACATCAGGATTCGGACGCCGCTGGGGAAGAATGCACAAGGGCGTTGACTGGGGATGCCCGGTCGGAACAACCGTTTATGCATCCAGTGCAGGAACTGTTGTCAGTGCCGGTTACAGCAAAGGATATGGCAATAATGTTGTCATCAGCCATCCGGATGGCAGAATGACACGATATGCACATAACAGTAAATTACTGGTATCAGCAGGTCAGTGGGTAGAACAGGGACAGAGCATTGCACTGAGCGGAAGTACCGGAAGATCTACTGGTCCACATGTTCATTTTGAGATTTATATCAATGGAGTTGCAGTAAATCCATTGAATTATATTGGTCAGTAATGATATAATAAGCGGAAGAAAGAACCGCTTGACAAAAAGATATAATGGTTACTATAATAATGTGTTTGTATGCAACCATTCGATAAGTCTGTAAGTTGATGGCAGACTGGACGAAAATGTTCATAGAGGTGTGATATGGAACAATATGTAATTAAAGGTGGAAATCCTTTGGTTGGAGAAGTTGAGATTGGCGGAGCAAAAAATGCGGCACTGGCAATCCTTTCTGCAGCCGTAATGACGGATGAAACTGTTACGATAGAGAATCTCCCAAACGTGAGAGATATTAATGTATTATTAAACGCAATTCAGGAAATTGGAGCAAAAGTCGACCGAATCGACGCTCACACTGTTAAGATCAATGGATCATTTATCCGTGATTTTAATGTTGACAATGAATATATCAGAAAAATCAGAGCATCTTATTATCTGATCGGTGCTTTGTTAGGAAAATATAAAAGAGCAGAAGTGGCACTTCCGGGTGGATGTAATATCGGAAGCCGTCCAATCGATCTGCATTTAAAGGGATTCAGTGCATTAGGCGCCAATGTTGATATTAAACATGGGCTTGTTCTTGCATCCGCAGAAAAGCTGACAGGAACCCATATTTATCTGGATAAAGTATCTGTCGGAGCAACCATTAACATTATGATGGCAGCTTCTATGGCAGAGGGAAAAACAATTATTGAGAACGCAGCAAAAGAGCCACATGTGGTGGATGTTGCGAACTTCTTAAACAGCATGGGTGCGCAGATCCGTGGTGCTGGTACGGATGTAATCCGGATTGTCGGTGTGGAAAAACTCCACAAGACAGAGTATTCTATTATCCCGGATCAGATTGAGGCAGGAACCTTTATGTTTGCAGCGGCTGCAA
>PVMM01000919.1_pt1 | contig 10485 bp, 10 predicted proteins | sample 1853381 | NCBI WGS metagenome assembly PVMM01 (sample SAMN08533509, study PRJNA380276) | Human gut metagenome, whole genome shotgun sequencing project. | isolation source: participant 1, synthetic long reads | host: Homo sapiens | collected 2017 | reverse complement strand
GCAATCCTTTGAATAGATACAGTATCTCCCAAAAATTCGAGTTTTCCAATCCCATAGTCATAGGCGCTGCTGGACACAACAAAGGTTCCATCTATTTTTAGGTCGGCAAAAGTTCGATAGGTAAAACTATAACCATATATATCTTCTCCATATTGATGCAATACCTCATAGCCAAATACATCCGACTCACTTATCGTCTTTTTTAGGATTAGTTCTGGAATTTGGTCATAGTCAAAGTCGACCAGTGCAAATTGAGAAATTTGCAAATTCTCCTCCTGGCTCAATTCTAACAATTGAGCTAACGTCATACTCTCTCCATTTTCTACACTAAAATAAGATTCATTGTTCGCCAATATAGATTCATATTTACTTAAAATATTGAGAATTCCATCAACCGAAGAGTCTGTTGAAGTACAATTATTTTCAGGTATTTGACTATTATTGCCTTCAGAGAGACTTTCGCTCATCAACCCGCATGCAGTCATCCCACAGCAAAGCACTCCCAATAAAGCATTAAATAATAGCACACGAAGCGATCGGTTAGACATTTTTCTTACTAGACCAGTCAATGGAATATTAGTCGATCCACAAAATTTGAGAAATTGATTCATAATGGCTCCTTTGGTATAGAAGGTGGGGCGGGCAAAGATCTTGCCCGCCCTACATGTTTGTTCCGTCTTAATGTGTTGCTACAGTTTTAGTTGTCACAGTTCTAGAGTCACTCCCGGATTCACACACAACATATAGAGTAACTTTCGCATAATAGCTCTCTCCAGAAGTTCCTCTGTAGGTATAGGTGCCCGTTTTGGTCCCCGCGGATTCTCTCAGCAGTCCATTTGCAACTGTACCTGTAATCGTTGCCTCTTTCGTCCCGTCCGATTTGTAAATCTCAATTTGGGAGACTCCAATTGTCTTAGCAGGCTTGCTTGAAGTCACTGTATAGCTAATTTTCACAGCGCCCTTCCCCGTTCCCAGTTTCAACGATGCATTATATCCAGAAATACAGATGCTGCCATACGGGATTACATCACTGTTCGCGCTCATTACTAAAGGTATCTCATGGCTTCCTTTTACTTCAATAGCCCCTGCTGGCGTGATACAGTTTCCAAAAACTGTAGCGGTAACCATCCCAATTGCTAGAATACGTCGCATGTCCATTTTAGTTTCCTCCTATTGATTTGATTATCTGAAGTAAATCTTCTTTCGATAGATTTCCAGATATACTTTCCAGAATGTGTCCATCTGACCAGGTGGCAGTAATTGTGTCTTCATTTGTCAATAAATAAAACTGCTTTCCATGACTTTTCAGTGTCTCAACATCTTCGCCACTTTTCTCGATGATATAACTGCTCAATTCATCAACATCTTCATAGTTCAACACTTGAACGCTGAAATAATTCCCTTCTCCATTATCACAAGAATAGAATATTTGCAAATTTCCATCTTCCTGATGAACTTCAATATCACTCATTGTGTAACCAGCCGGATACCACGTTGGTGCTAATTCTCTACTTAACGAGTGATTATCCAATATGTCTCCCAGCTTATCTGTGTATCCTCCATTTTCGTTTGTATATAATTCGCTTTCATCATACACATCAAAATGGAATGTCTCATCTGTCCACCGGGCGATTGCCCCAAACACATCAATACCTACTGCTTGAGCTGATATCATTATCGTGAAAAGAATACAGATTGTAGCTGCAATAACACCTATTTTCCGAGCCATAAAGTGAATTGCAGGTTTTAAAATTTGTTTCTTTTTACTTCTTACTTGCGAATGATCTTCCTTTAATACAGCTGCGCATTCTATAAGCGACGATAAATCTTCTTCGCTTTCTACAAGTGGAATACCGTCACGAATAAATTGTTTCCACGCTGAATCAACATCCGTCTCTTTCTCTTCTGCCACAATTTCTCTACTTCGCTCATCCAAAAGGTGAACAATATATTTAATCGTTTCGACAGATAATTCATCCTCAGAGTCGTTTAAGTCTTGCTTTAAGAGCGACTTTAAAGCACTAGTACTCAAGCAATCTAGTAATTTGTATGGTGCATTTTCTATTTTTTTATTTGCCATTTAAACCCCTCCTTTTTTACTATTTTTCATCTGGCCTTGTAAAGGCCAGATGCTTGTAATTGCTTGGCCAAGATTTTTTTAACTCTTAGAATTCGCATCTTACATGCAGACTCTGAAATACCATTCTGGATTGATAGTTCATGATAGTTATAACCATGTAAGTAGTAGTCACACAGCAATGTCCAATCTGTGGACTTTATATGCTGCTGACAGCTCATGAAAAAAAGTATCTCTGAATCAAACCCAGCCTGTTCTCTATTACCTACATTCAAAACTGATGACTGCATTTTCCCTATCGCATTTCTAAATCTCCGAACTTCACGCCGTCTATTATTGATTAAGTTCTTCATTGTCCTATATAGCCAATGCTTTGGACTATAGCTCTCTTTAACATCCTTAATTTTCAATGTTGCAACCAGAAATACATCCTGAACCAAGTCTTCTACATGTGATTCGTCTTCTAACACATATCTCGCATAACTTAACAATCCACTATATTCACGCTCAAACAGCCCTTTCAAATATTGAATATCATCTTCAGATAATCTCCCATTCCCAAGTTTATCTCCAATCACAACAAATTCCCCCCTCTATTCCGTCTCAGATAATTTTTATCTTTCTCCGAACTAAAATGTCCACACCTAGAACTACCGTCACATTAAATTTTAAAATCCCTTATATATACAAGACACCCAAACCAACAAAACTCCTCCCTCTGCTGGCCCTCTATCTAAACAATGTCCAGACAGTCATATTTCGTCACAAAATATTTTCTTTAATTTTCAAGTTACGGTCATCTCTGCCAAAACCATTATAAACATAGTGGTTTACACTTTAAGGAATGAATCTCTCTTTATATTACAGAAAGGTGGTATGTCATCATGCAATTTTTAAGCCCCATTGAATTGTGGAAGCAATTGGTCAATCTTTTTTTTGGCGCAGCCGATGGGCTCCTATACGCCTTAATCATACTCGTCGTTTTGGATTATGTTACCGGAATTTGTGTTGCAGTCCATATAAAAAAAGCTTCGAGTGAAATTGGAGCCAGGGGCATTGCTAAAAAGGTAGGCATATTTGCTCTCATCTCCGTAAGTCATATTGTCGATGCCTTTCTATTAAATTCCTCTGATGCCGTTCGATCTGTCACTACTACATTTTATATAAGCAACGAGTGCATCAGTATATTAGAAAATGCAGCAAAACTTAATCTTCCCCTTCCTGATAAGCTAAAATCTATTTTGCACTCGCTCTATAAAGATAAATACTCCTCACATCTATAAACCATATAGAAGCTACAAGTCCCTACCCAAATCCACTGCCCTCTCCCTTTGCTCTGGCTCCCAAATAAAAATCAGATGGGAGTACTGAGCAATGTTACTAGATACTATCAGATACGCAAAGAACGGCAGCAGTGAGGCAATGCTAGAGTTAATCAACCGCTTCGACCGTGTAATCCGAAAATATGCACGTCTTCTAAAGTATGAAGATGCCTATGAGGATATAGTAGTCGAATTCATTGCTTTCATCCATAAATTTCCGATTGACAGTATCATTCAAAAGCACGATGGAGCAATCGTAAATTACATCTGTACGGCCCTTCGGAATAAATATATCGAGTTGTCCAAGTATCACTCTGCAATTAGCTCTCATGAGATTCCCATCAATGATTTATCGGATGAGCAAAAATATATAATTGATAATTCTATGGTAGAGCCTCCAAACGAGTTGATTGATTTGATGGCATATTTATCAGATAATACGCTGACTGCATATCAGCAACGTATTATTTTTCTACACTTCTATCATGGGTTATCTATCGCAGAAATCGCGCAGCGTGAAGGTGTGTCTCGTCAAAATATAAACAAAGCTAAGAGAAGTGCACTTGATAAATTAAGGAAATCAAATTCTATATGATCGGTGATAGCGCTACATGATTCCCATATATATCTTAGGGATTTTCTGCAAATCCGTCAAACGAAAGAACTCCCATGTGAATACCACATGGGAGTTTCTCAATGTCCTGACTAATAATGGTTTGGTTCTTTTTCAGCACTTGTGGCTCAAATGTGCCCTTATATCTTTAAGAAAATAGGAATATCAATAATAATAATGATATGTTTTCCCTTGCTATCTATGCTAATTGATAACCCATTACACTCATCTAATATTTTTTTTAGCTCGGGTGAATAGTTATCATACTCTATATTGTCTGCCGATATTCGCACTTCACAATTCAATGGTATATCATTTAACCTTACTTGAATAGCTCCATGACAGTCTTGGGCAAGTTTATATGAATTTTCTATAATAGTTTTATATTTTCTTAAATATTGCATGTCTACCATATATGTGGAGTTTTTAAAATGTTCACTCAGCATCGTATATATGAACTCATCAATTCCAGTATCAAATGGCTGATCTATTAGATCTTCATCGGAAAAGTCCTTTTCAAGATATGTCCATCCCTTTTCCATTTTGGCTCTTTCCCCTCCTTATAATTGCAACATATCAGCCATGAGTAAAACTTAAAAGTGTAGTTATTGCAAGGGATTCCGGCCATGGCTGAAACTGGAAATCACTCCATTGATATAGAAAACGGAGCCTCTTTTGGTAAAACTAACTTACAGAGAAAATCAACCAGAGAGGGCTGGCCGCTATCTAACGACAGGAAATCATCCAGGATGTAACGCTGTTTACATCCCAAAGCGCCGCCTTGTTCTACGACAAGTGTTTTAGCCGTCTGGACTTCACGCTGCCCAGAGCGGCAACTGGGCAGCGTGAAGTCCCCAAAGAAGCTATGCTCTGCTCCTCATTGTCATGAAATGCGAGGGGTTCTCTCAAGTCACCGACTTGACCGAATATCTGAACAACAACCGACTCATCGCCCACTACTGTGGCTTCAATATCATGGAGCCACTGCCGTCCTACTGGATCTATGATTGTTTTCTGCAGCAGCTGGATAATGCTGAGTTAAAGTTTGTTATGGCGGATCTGGTGCGGTAGTTGTACGAATTTGGTATGGTGTATGCCTCCCTCGTTGGCCTAGACGCTACACCCATCATGGCGAACACAAAGCAGAACAATCCCAAATCCTTTGTAAAAAATAAATTCTCCCAAAAGATTCAGCCACAATGCGATTCAGACCCAGATTGTGTGTTGGAAGTCCATTCAGCTTCTAACCAGCACAATGAACGCCGGTATCAGTTCTACTGGGAATACAAAAGCCATGTGCTGGTAGCTGGTAGACTGTATCTCCTGGTTGCCTCTATACGAGCTGACCACACCAGCCAACATTATGGATTCCACAACATCCTCGCCGTAGCCAACCAAATCCTCCCTTTGCAGGGGGTGTTCCTTTCTTGCTGATAAGGGCTACGATGCAAAAATCACCTACCACACCATGAAATCGGTCTATGCCGGTGAAGCCTTTGTACCCCTCAAAAAACGAAATTTCAAGAGCAAAGCTCTTCCAGCGGACAACCTGATCTGTGATGCTGGATTGGTCATGCACAAAGATGGCAAAACCATTAACAACGGTCGTACCCATCAAAATTCTGCTGCTCATTCCGTCAGTCCAAGCGTGGCGGTTGCCCCTGTAACCATAAGAACTGGAATAACGGGACGAAAAACAGTGGTTGCGTTAAATACAGAATCATTCCATCGGACTACAGGCTTTCCATTGACCGCAGCTGTCTCTATTTCAAGAGGACATACGCTTTGTGTACAGAGTGCGAAAGGCACACCTCCCGCTTTAAGGCGTCTAGGCAGGAACGATTATGGGTGCGTAACAGCGGAAACAGTGCGGCAAACCTCAATACGCTTGCCCACATTTCCGCTTTTGCTGTTGCTCTTGCCGCTGTTTTCTCTGGCTCTCACTCCTACCGTGCATCTAATATCATTTAGGCGAGCCACTTAATGGATGTTCCTATATGGCTTTATTTGCCCGGTTTTCTACCGGGTTTGTTTTTATACGCTTTTTCTCGCTCTTCACCCTTTTGATTTAGGACTTGTTTTGCTCATCTCTGTGTAACATATTATATCATAAATTTCTATTCTACGATACCCATAGTATCTATCATTACTGATAGTCTATTACAATACTCCAATATTTCGGATACGATTAGTACAACATAATACTTGAGGTGCTAATATTGAAAACCGGATTTGGTATATTTTTGAAGAAATATAGATTGGCCAATCATCTAAGTCAAAGCGAATTCGCTGAGTTACTGGAAATCAGTGACTCAACGCTTGCTTCTTTGGAGCGCGGTAGCCGAAAACCTTCTTATGATATGCTCATAAGCATTATAAAGAAATTGAGAGTATCCGCAGATGAAGCACTTGGGTTGGATGGATATTTACAGCAGGAATTAGAAATATCTGCTCTTTCAAAATCATTAGACGCTCTTGATGATAGACATAAAAAGTACGCATTAAAGAATATTGATGTTAAGGCCAAGCTGTTTTGTCCAGAAATAGCCGGTCTGTTTTGTCGCATAGCCGGATTGTTTTGTCACGACAGCCGAGCTAATCTGTCGTTGAAGCCGGTCTGTTTTGGCATCGCTATATCATAAAAGGGAAAAGAGAGGTGCCGTTCTTGGTAGAACGGCACCTCTCTTCAACTTGAGACTATTGGAATTGATACAGCATAACAGCATTGATATTTTGGTTGTCGCTGCTGTACATGATGGGACGATATTCACCTTCTGGAAGGGAACTCAGATCGAGCGTTCCTGTAAGAGCACCACCAACGGCAGATAGGGTATACACCTCTTCAGACACCTCATCGATAAATCCAATATAGATTGTTCTGGAAGCAGAGGCCCAAGTGCAATGAACGGCCATTGCCTTTGTTTTTTCATTGGGCAACAGAATGGTATCGTCTGCTTTTGAATATTGAGATTCATCAATATTGACGCACACAAGTTCTCCTTTTGGCGTACTCTCAGAGAATTCCACAGGCTCATCTACAAAGTATTCACTTAAATCCACCACATCAGCAAATGGAAGAACAGAAGCCGGAGGAACGATGGCATCGCTGTCATCCTTGTCTGGAACCTCCGATACAGAATCCTTAGTAGAACAAGCAGCTAACATGGCAACCACCACGATTGCTAACAATAGCCCTAATCCTCGATGAATTCCCTTTTTCATGGTTATTTTACCTCGTACTGCATAGCTCCGGTGATGCTCTTACTTCCGCCATTCACAATGCAAACCTTATAATCTCCATCTGGAACACCACTGGAGTTGACTCTCTTGCTGTTAATATCTCCACCTTCATAGGTAACAGTGTATGTTACCCGGGTGTCCACATTATACCAGCCGATTTTTACATCCTGAGAAGAGGGACTCCATGTGCAGGAGTTGATAGTAAGTACAGCATCTTCACCAGAAATGTAGTATGTTTCGCTGGAAGTCTTTCTGGAACCGGAACCCAAAGAGGTGAACGAAAGAGACAGGCTCGACTTCGGCACGATATTGGTTTCCTCCGTGGCTACCGGTTCATACGGGACTTCTTCAACAGCAAAAGCCGTGCAGGACAAAGAGAACACCATTGCGAGAGCTAACACAGCCGACAGGACTTTCTTCATGGTACTTTCCTCCTTTTCTTGGAACCGTTGATACTTGTTAGGTAGCTACCATCTTCATTATACTGAATAATTTCGTATATGGCAACCTAAATTTTGTGTTTTGCATATATTTTTTCGGTTTTGCTTCTTGTTTTTAGTTGGATATGCTATTATTATGACAGCTCAAAAAATGAGGCAAGAGGAAGCAATGAGTCCAATCACTGGAAACAAGCACATTTCCAATAATTACAACGACTCAATGCTCCCTCTCACAAACCATGATTAGTATAGCACAGTATGAATTGTCCTGCAACGGGGACACTACCAAAATTTTAAGCAAAGAGAGCAGCCTATGTCCAATCTGTGGAGGAGCACTTAAAGTTCATGGAACCTGTACGCGGAAAGTCCGATATGGAGACTGCATACACAAATACCATCTCAGAGTATTAAAGTGCCAGTGCTGTGGAAAAACACACAGAGAGTTACCGGATAGCCTCATTCCATATAAGCGATATGGAGTGGAAGCATTCTGTGAGATTGCCGAATCTACAGAAGCCCGACATACCTGTGAAACATCTACCTGGCTGCGCATCCGATCCTGGCTTGCGTGGTTCATCTGTTATGCCCAAAATATTGCAACCGGATTGATTGCAGCCAACCTCCTTCCGATGACATTTCACCCCGGCTACACTCTGCGCCAGCAGACGGTGCATTTTGTCCGGCTGGTAGCAAACAGCGGAAATTGGATACAGCACCGTTCCGCCATGACAATGGATTTTCCTCCGGCTATACTGGTGTCATGCCAATAAAACAGGAGGCGATTCCAGCATGGAAATGAAAAACAGGAAGCTCGCCGCAGAGATTGCAGAGGAGCGAATGTCTATGATTGCACCGCTGCTGTCCCAAAACATGGATAGCAGACGGGTGGAACAGCTACGACAGGAGATATGCGAACGAAACCAGATTTCCCAACGAACTCTGGAACGGTATCTCTGCGCATATTTGAATGGAGGTTTTGAAGCACTGAAACCGCAGAGCAGGAGCAGCCAAAGTAACTACAAAATTCCACAAGAGCTACTGGATGAGGCAATCCAGCTACGCAGGGAACTTCCCAGCAGGAGCATCCCTACAATTATTAAAATCCTGGAGTTGGAGAAGAAGGCTCCTCCCGGATTTCTGAAGCGAACCACATTGCAGGATGCTTTGAGCCGTGCAGGGTATTCCACCGCAATGATGAAGCTTTACAATGACAAAGGGTACGCTTCCCAACGATTTCAACGGCTGCACCGGCATGACCTGTGGCAAGGAGATATTAAATATGGACTTGTGCTCAATCTTGGCGGTGTACAGACACAGACCTACTTCTCCTGCCTGATTGACGATGCTACCAGATACATTCTCCACGGTGAGTTTTACGGGACGATGGAGCAAGGTATTGTAGAAGACACCCTGCAAAAAGCCATGCTGAAATTTGGGCTTCCACGGAGACTCTATTTTGACAATGGGACGCAGTACCGAACACGCTGGATGAAGCGCGCCTGCGATTTGCTTGGTATCCGGCTGATCTATGCAAAGCCCAGAAATCCACAGGGCAAAGGCAAACAGGAGCGATTTAACCAAACGATGGATGCTTTTTTAGCAGAGGTAAGTCTACATCCACCAGAGAGCCTGCAAGAATTGAACACAAAATTCCAAGCATGGCTACATGAATGTTACCACTCCAAACCGCATAGTGCTCTTGGCACAACGCCAGAAATTGCATTTAAGTCCGATTCCATGCCTCCACGATTTGTGGACAAGGCTCTGATGGCACGAGCATTTTTGCATTGTGAATCCCGTAAGGCCGACAAGAGTGGTGTAATTAGTTTTGGCGGAAAACGATATGACCTTGGCATTGCTTTTGCCGGCAAGCAGGTTGATGTAGTCTATGACCCAATCTGTACAGAGATCCTTACGATTGAGACACCAGACCATGAGCCGTTTCAAGTGCGGCAGATTGTAGTTGGCGAAAAAGTTGCACCGAAGCCAAAACGAAAAGAGATTGAGCGTATTCCCGTTGACCATTCCCGTCTATTGGATGCCATAACGGAACCATACCAAGACAAGCAGCGCAGGAGGGCGATTTCCTACACCACAGAAATTGAAAAGGGGTGACAAGCATGTACGAGGAATTTTTTGAAATGACACATACCCCTTTTGTACGGGGCATTCCTGTTGACAATCTCTATGAAGACCAGGATACCGAAGAAGTCTATAACCGTCTGCTCTATGCTGCCAGCCGCCAGCTTTTTGCTCTTGTGGTTGGGGATGCGGGCACGGGGAAGACAACGGCTCTGCGCCGCCTGAAAAGCGTCTTAGATGGGCAAGATTACACCGTACTCTACCTTTCTGAATCTAAACTTACCCCGAGACACTTCTACAACGGTCTTCTGGAGCAGCTGGGGTGTGAAACACGGTTCTACCGAGGTGACGCAAGGAATCTACTGCACCACGAAATTGAAATTATGCGTGGAGTTGGACACCGAAAACTGGTTGTGATTGTGGATGAAGGGCATCTACTCTCTAAGGAAATGCTGGAGGAAATCCGCTTCTTACTCAACTACAAAATGGATTCTGAAAATCCCCTCGCACTCATTTTGGCTGGCCAGACGGAGCTATGGGAGAAACTACGGCTGCAAGCGTACAGAGCGATCCTCCACAGGGTTGATATTCAGTGCTTTCTGATGCCTTACGAATACGCTCAGACGAAAGCCTATATTGAGAAGCAACTGACCTATGCTGGACACCCCAACGCAATCTTCTCTGAGGACGCCATGAAAGCAGTCCACTCTT
>PVMM01001199.1_pt1 | contig 10760 bp, 4 predicted proteins | sample 1853381 | NCBI WGS metagenome assembly PVMM01 (sample SAMN08533509, study PRJNA380276) | Human gut metagenome, whole genome shotgun sequencing project. | isolation source: participant 1, synthetic long reads | host: Homo sapiens | collected 2017 | reverse complement strand
GGCTTAGCTTTCCGATAGACACGCTTGATTTCCGTATCTGCTTTGAAGTTTGCTTTCTTCATTTGCAGGGGAACGAGCCGGCCGGTCAATGTAACCACGCCGATGTCATGGCCGGGAGCCGCTTCAACGGCAACTACATCTCCTTTTTCCAGTTTAATCTTGTTGCTGTTCCGAAAATATCCCTTCCGGGTATTTTTGAATTGCACTTCCACCATGTCACTCTCTTCCGCATTGCCCGGAATGTCCGCCAGCCAATCGTAGGTGTTCAGCTTTTTATCTTGTCGGGAGCATCCTTTGCAGCAAAGGCCACCGCTTCCATTATGAAGTTTATATTCCATAAGTTTATATATTTATTATTGCTTCAACAGTACAATCATCTTCAGCGAGAAGTCGAAGAATACCATTTTAGCATTTACATTCTGTTCTATATGTAGTTGCGCTTCGCTCAGTTCGTCCATGATACCCATCACATTCCGTTCGTTGACAAAAGGCGCAAAGCGGGTTGCAAAATTCTGTTCATTAATCGTCATATACGTCAAATTGCGCTGGTGCAGGTTGAAGACAAAGTTTTCGCGGATCATGCGCTGGCAATATTCCAGAAAGTTTTTCTGGCGTTCGCGTCCCATGCTGGCCACCTGTTCGCTCCACATCTTCATCTCCTTTATTTTCCGTTGATAGGACAAGCGCATCAGGTTGACGAAGAGCTCGAAGAATAACTGATTTTCCTCATTCAGATGAATCGTTTCGAGTGCCTTGACGAAATTTCCGTTTGCCAGATGGGCAATCGAAATGCTATCCGCAGGCTGAACATGATATTTACTCTGCAATACCCGGTCGATGCTGGCTTCGTCAATTTTCCGCACATTCATACGTTGAGTACGGCTCAAAATGGTAGGCAGAATCATGTCCGGAGCTTCGGATACCAACAGAAAAATCGTCTTTTCGGGTGGCTCCTCAAGCAGTTTCAGCAACTTATTGGCGCATACCGGGTGCATTTTCTCCGGCAACCATACAATCGTAATCTTAAATCCACCTTCACTGGATTTCAGACTGAGCTTCTTCAGGATCTCATCGCTCTCTTTGGCATAAATCAGCGCTTGCGAGTTCTCCGCGTCCATTTCACCCAACCAATGGTTGAGGTTAAAATAAGGATTGTTAATAACGAATGGCCGCCAATCGGCAATATAATCATCGCACACTTCTTTCTTTCCTTTCGCACTTTTCACGATGGGGAATACGAAATGCACATCCGGATGTACCAGCTTATTGAATTTCACACAAGACGGACAGACACCGCAAGCATCTTCCTCGCCCCGATTGGTGCAACTGATGTAGCGTGCGTATGCGATAGCCAATGGCATTTTACCAACTCCCTCGGGACCGCAAATGAGTTGGGCATGTGGAATACGCCCCTCGTTCACTTCCTGAATGAGTCGTTGCTTGATTTCTTCTTGTCCGATTACGTCTCTGAAAAACATATCAATAAATGATTTTGGCTATTTCCTTGATACTGTCTACTGCTCCGATAGAATAGAAATGGATGCTCGGAACTCCGTGTTCCATCAACTCCTTGCATTGAGCCACGCACCATTCAACACCCACCTGTTCGGCTTCCGCATCATTCTTGCATTTCAATGCTTCTTTCACCAGATCTTCCGGTAAATCCACCTTGAATGTTTTGGGGATCATGCTTAGTTGGGAGATTTTCTTGAAAGGCTTGATTCCCGGAATGATAGGAATGTTGATACCTGCTGCCTTAGCCTGCTCCACAAAATCGAAATATTTCTTATTATCGTAGAATAATTGTGTCACAGCATACTCTGCACCAGTTTCTACCTTCTTTTTCAGCCAGTAAAGATCTGTCTCTATGTTAGGAGATTCTTCATGCTTTTCCGGATAACACGCCACACCATACGAGAAAGGACTGGCGGTGACTTTCATCTCCGAACCGTCAACGAAGATTCCCTTATTGAAATTATTAATCTGCTCCTGCAATTCAATCGCATGATGATATCCGTCTCCTTCGGGAGTAAATACCGATTCATGTTTAGCCTTGTCTCCACGGAGTACCAGCAAATCTGTTATATTCAGAAATTGCAAATCCAGCAATACATATTCGGTCTCCTCACGCGTGAAACCACTGCACAGGATATGAGGAACCACAGTAATATTATATTTATTCTGAATGGCTGCCGCCACAGCGACTGTTCCCGGACGCCTTCTCAGGCGGTTTCTCTGAAAGAGCCCGTTGCCGAGATCTTTGTAGACATATTCGCTGCGATGCGTGGTGATATTGATATATTTCGGATCAAATTCTCGAAGAGTGTCGATTGTCTGATAGAGCTTTTCGATTCCGGTTCCCTTCAAAGGAGGGAGAATTTCGAAAGAAAAAGCTGTACCTTTACTGTTATTTATTAAATCAATTACTTTCATTCCTTTTCGTTGATGTTGTTATCTACTTGGATTAAACATGCATATTGGGACAAAAATACGAAAAAAGAAAGATTTCTTCTTGATTTGTTTGAAAATAGTTTGGTTTTTATCGTACTATTACATAAAAGAGGGCATATCCTGTATTTCGGATGCACCCTCTCTCACCTAATCATTATTAAATTAGAATTTACTTTTCGAGAAATGATTTCTTCATTCTGGCAATGTCAGTCAGATAATCTTGTAAATCTTGTTCATGTTCTTCCTCTTCGGCAAGAATATGTTTGGCGATATCACAAGTGGTGAAATCTTTCCCGTTAGTAAAGTCGGCAATTTCCTGATAACGGAGAATGGCACAGCGTTCGGAAGCAACATTATCCTTCAGCAAACTGACTGAATCGAAGCCTTGCGGAGCATCATATTTGCATCTTGCCAGTTCGAACCATTGTTTCGGATCAAGTACCGGAACCCCTTCCAGCTCGATGATACGGTCGGCAAGCAGCTGTGCATGTCTACGTTCTTCTTCGGCATGTTCCTCGAACTCACCTTGTACGTCGGCACGCATGGCGCCTTCCACTACTAATGTAATACCCAATAGATATGCCAAGGCACTCTTCAGCCAATGCTGCATTCAATTGTGAAATTAAACTTTCTACATCTCAGTTATTTTATAATTTTTACAATGTTTAGCCATAATTTTAAAGTTTAGGTACTATGTTCTAAATCGCTATGTAACAGACGGAGAGTTCTTTTTGTTTGAGTATCCCGGAGTTTTAACAGAAAGAATGCATTGCACTGTGCAGCTCCTTCTTTTTTAATAGAACATGGAGGCTTTTAATCTTCATCAACTAAATTTTTGTATATTACCCTCACATCCTCACATTCGCTCAATTGGAGTTATTTTCAAAGTGTAGGGTAAAAAGGTAGAAAAATGCAGGGAAACTTTTCCTCACCTGTCTTGTCCTTCTATCTAAACAGGATAATAACTTCATTCGCTTTTATTAATCTACAAAGACTCAAAGCCTTATATAAAAATTTTGTCCCCTTTTAGAGAACAATAATTTTTAACGTCTGCACTGCAACGAGAATGTTACTATCTAGCTTATTTGTTTGCACTCAATTGAATAAGGAGGTATTGCCAATTAAAAAATGGGTTGATTCTAAATCCTTTGTCTAATATCTTTTTCTTACTGATCTTTTGCTTTTTATTTTTGCCTTTACGCGCCCGCGTGTGATATAATAATGTGTATCCCTCTCGTCGTTTCCGCGCACAATTTCCCTATACATAAAAAATATGTTCTACAACATCGTTATGCGTCAGCACTTTAGCAAATGTATTCAAAAATAATTAGAAAAAATAGTTTGATATATTTGGAGTGTATACCAAAAGGGCGTACTTTTGCACCCGCTTTCCAAGAGAAGAAAGCCTTGACAAATTGACTTAGTGAAAAAGTGGAATCCCACTTAAAGAAAAGAACAAAAAACTTCCGAAAAAGTTTGGATTATAATAAATAAAGTTCTTATCTTTGCAGTCCGATTCGCAAAGAAATTGGCAAGAGTTATTCTTTCATACCTTCTTTCCCTTTCGCATAGAGAGCCAGAGAAAGAGTAAAAAGAAAAAAAAAAAAAAAACTTCCGAAAAAGTTTGGTAGTTAAAAATAAAGTCCTTATCTTTGCACCCGCTTTTAAAACGAAAGCACAAGTTCTTTGAAATATTGATAAACAATACAAGTAGTACAAGTAAAAAAATAGAACCGTCAATACTTGTCTTATTCAGTAGCGATACAATTAAGACTAATAGGTATTTGAATAAGGTCAATAAATTTACGGCGTCCTGAACAGAGCAAAAAAGTCATCCTAAGGGATGATAAAAAATACTTTTACAATGAAGAGTTTGATCCTGGCTCAGGATGAACGCTAGCTACAGGCTTAACACATGCAAGTCGAGGGGCAGCATTTTAGTTTGCTTGCAAACTGAAGATGGCGACCGGCGCACGGGTGAGTAACACGTATCCAACCTGCCGATAACTCCGGGATAGCCTTTCGAAAGAAAGATTAATACCGGATAGCATACGAATATCGCATGATATTTTTATTAAAGAATTTCGGTTATCGATGGGGATGCGTTCCATTAGTTTGTTGGCGGGGTAACGGCCCACCAAGACTACGATGGATAGGGGTTCTGAGAGGAAGGTCCCCCACATTGGAACTGAGACACGGTCCAAACTCCTACGGGAGGCAGCAGTGAGGAATATTGGTCAATGGGCGAGAGCCTGAACCAGCCAAGTAGCGTGAAGGATGAAGGCTCTATGGGTCGTAAACTTCTTTTATATGGGAATAAAGTTTTCCACGTGTGGAATTTTGTATGTACCATATGAATAAGGATCGGCTAACTCCGTGCCAGCAGCCGCGGTAATACGGAGGATCCGAGCGTTATCCGGATTTATTGGGTTTAAAGGGAGCGTAGGTGGATTGTTAAGTCAGTTGTGAAAGTTTGCGGCTCAACCGTAAAATTGCAGTTGAAACTGGCAGTCTTGAGTACAGTAGAGGTGGGCGGAATTCGTGGTGTAGCGGTGAAATGCTTAGATATCACGAAGAACTCCGATTGCGAAGGCAGCTCACTAGACTGTTACTGACACTGATGCTCGAAAGTGTGGGTATCAAACAGGATTAGATACCCTGGTAGTCCACACAGTAAACGATGAATACTCGCTGTTTGCGATATACAGTAAGCGGCCAAGCGAAAGCATTAAGTATTCCACCTGGGGAGTACGCCGGCAACGGTGAAACTCAAAGGAATTGACGGGGGCCCGCACAAGCGGAGGAACATGTGGTTTAATTCGATGATACGCGAGGAACCTTACCCGGGCTTAAATTGCAACAGAATATATTGGAAACAGTATAGCCGTAAGGCTGTTGTGAAGGTGCTGCATGGTTGTCGTCAGCTCGTGCCGTGAGGTGTCGGCTTAAGTGCCATAACGAGCGCAACCCTTATCTTTAGTTACTAACAGGTTATGCTGAGGACTCTAGAGAGACTGCCGTCGTAAGATGTGAGGAAGGTGGGGATGACGTCAAATCAGCACGGCCCTTACGTCCGGGGCTACACACGTGTTACAATGGGGGGTACAGAAGGCGGCTACCTGGTGACAGGATGCTAATCCCAAAAACCTCTCTCAGTTCGGATCGAAGTCTGCAACCCGACTTCGTGAAGCTGGATTCGCTAGTAATCGCGCATCAGCCATGGCGCGGTGAATACGTTCCCGGGCCTTGTACACACCGCCCGTCAAGCCATGAAAGCCGGGGGTACCTGAAGTACGTAACCGCAAGGAGCGTCCTAGGGTAAAACTGGTAATTGGGGCTAAGTCGTAACAAGGTAGCCGTACCGGAAGGTGCGGCTGGAACACCTCCTTTCTGGAGCGATGCCGTAACTGTCACAAAACGTGGCAGCCACTAAAAGACTTTAAAGGTTCTGTTTTTTGTACTACTGGTACTTGTTTATTTATAACATATAGATCAACCATCTATAGAAGTATAGATAGAGATAAACAAGAGAAAAAGAAGCCGAGTCTAGACGAAAGGTAGACAAGGTTGAACTAGTCCTATAGCTCAGTTGGTTAGAGCGCTACACTGATAATGTAGAGGTCGGCAGTTCAACTCTGCCTGGGACTACCAAGCTCAAGAATGAGGAACAGGGAAAGCTAAAAGCTAAAAAACAAAATTCTTGATAACCTCTTGGGGGATTAGCTCAGCTGGCTAGAGCATCTGCCTTGCACGCAGAGGGTCAACGGTTCGAATCCGTTATTCTCCACGATCTCTGAAAAAGAGAAACGATCTTTGACATGATGTACAAAAAGTAAAATTTTAGTAAGAGCTAAAAGTATATATCAAACCGTACGTGTTCGAGTATGCAATATTGATAGAAGGAAGCATTCCACTACCAATACCAGTACGAGAATAAAACGTTTGAAAGAAAGTAAGCAAGGGCGCATGGCGGATGCCTTGGCTCTCGGAGGCGATGAAGGACGTGATAAGCTGCGATAAGCTTCGGGCAGGTGCAAATAACCTTTGATCCGAAGATTTCCGAATGGGACAACCCGGCATTCTGAAGGAATGTCATCCATCCTAGATGGAAGCTAACGCAGGGAACTGAAACATCTTAGTACCTGTAGGAAAAGAAAATAATAATGATTCCCCTAGTAGTGGCGAGCGAACGGGGATTAGCCCAAACCAATGTTGTTACGGCAATATTGGGGTTGTAGGACCACGATGTCGCAAGAAATTTAGTGAGAAGAATTCTTTGGAAAATGAAACCATAGACGGTGATAGTCCGGTATTCGAAGCTAAATGAAGCGTAGTGGTATCCTGAGTAGCGCGGGACACGAGGAATCTTGCGTGAATCTGCCGGGACCATCCGGTAAGGCTAAATACTCCCGAGAGACCGATAGCGAACCAGTACTGTGAAGGAAAGGTGAAAAGCACTTCGAATAGAAGAGTGAAATAGTCCCTGAAACCGTGCGCCTACAAGCGGTCGGAGCTGTGTAAACAGTGACGGCGTGCCTTTTGCATAATGAACCTACGAGTTACTTTTTCCGGCAAGGTTAAGGATCTTGAGATCCGCAGCCGAAGCGAAAGCGAGTCTTAACAGGGCGATTAGTCGGAAGGAGTAGACGCGAAACCAAGTGATCTACCCTTGGTCAGGTTGAAGGTTAGGTAACACTAACTGGAGGACCGAACCGATAAGCGTTGAAAAGCTTCCGGATGAACTGAGGGTGGGGGTGAAAGGCTAATCAAACTTGGAGATAGCTCGTACTCCCCGAAATGCATTTAGGTGCAGCCTTGGGAATTACTACTGTGAGGTAGAGCGACTGATAAGATGCGAGGGCTTCACCGCCTATCAAGTCTTGATAAACTCCGAATGCGCAGTAGTTCGATCCCAGGAGTGAGGGCATGGGTGCTAAGGTCCATGTCCTAAAGGAGAAGAATCCGGACCATCAGCTAAGGTCCCGAAATAATTGCTAAGTTGAACTAACGAAGTCAGATTGCTAAGACAGCTAGGATGTTGGCTTGGAAGCAGCCATTCATTTAAAGAGTGCGTAACAGCTCACTAGTCGAGGAGTTTGGCGTGGATAATAATCGGGCATCAAGCAATTTACCGAAGCTATGGGATCAGTAATGATCGGTAGGGGAGCATTCCACTCTGCGTCGAAGGTGAAGCGTGAGCTTTGCTGGAGCGTGTGGAAAAGCAAATGTAGGTATAAGTAACGATAAAGGGGGTGAGAAACCCCCTCGCCGAAAGACTAAGGTTTCCTGATCAACGCTAATCGGATCAGGGTTAGTCGGGTCCTAAGGCTCAGCCGAACGGTGAGGCCGATGGCAGAACAGGTTAATATTCCTGTACTACCTTAAAGAGTGACGTGGAGACGGAGGAGTGACAGCGCCGCGGACTGACGGAATAGTCCGTTGAAGGGTGTAGATGTTGATTATCCCAGGCAAATCCGGGATAAGAGTCGAACCTGATAGTATACCAAATTCTTCGGAATAAGGTAATAGTGCGTGTAAGCATACTCCCAAGAAAATCCGCTAAACTTAATCTTTAAGGTACCCGTACCGCAAACGGACACACGTAGTCGGGTTGAATATACTAAGGCGCTTGAGTGATTCACGGTTAAGGAACTAGGCAAATTGACCCTGTAACTTCGGGATAAAGGGTCCCAACGAGAGTTGGGCGCAGAGAATAGGTCCAGGCAACTGTTTAACAAAAACACAGGGCTGTGCCAAATTGAAAGATTACGTATACAGCCTGACACCTGCCCGGTGCTGGAAGGTTAAGAGGAGATGTCATCGCAAGAGAAGCATTGAATTGAAGCCCCAGTAAACGGCGGCCGTAACTATAACGGTCCTAAGGTAGCGAAATTCCTTGTCGGGTAAGTTCCGACCTGCACGAATGGTGTAATGATCTGGACACTGTCTCAACCGTGAGCTCAGTGAAATTGTAGTATCGGTGAAGATGCCGATTACCCGCGATGGGACGAAAAGACCCCGTGAACCTTTACTATAGCTTAACATTGAATTTGGGTAATTGATGTGTAGGATAGGCCGGAGACTTTGAAGCAGGTACGCCAGTATTTGTGGAGTCGCTGTTGAAATACGGCCCTTTGATTATTTGAGTTCTAACTCGTGTTGCGAGGACACTGTTTGGTGGGTAGTTTGACTGGGGTGGTCGCCTCCAAAAGTGTAACGGAGGCTTCTAAAGGTGCCCTCAGGACGATTGGTAACCGTCCGTAGAGTGTAATGGCATAAGGGCGCTTGACTGGGAGACAGACAAGTCGATCAGGTAGGAAACTAGAGCATAGTGATCCGGTGTTTCCGTATGGAAGGGACATCGCTCAAAGGATAAAAGGTACTCCGGGGATAACAGGCTGATCCCTCCCAAGAGCTCATATCGACGGAGGGGTTTGGCACCTCGATGTCGGCTCGTCACATCCTGGGGCTGGAGAAGGTCCCAAGGGTTGGGCTGTTCGCCCATTAAAGTGGCACGCGAGCTGGGTTCAGAACGTCGTGAGACAGTTCGGTCTCTATCTATCGTGGGCGTATGAAATTTGCGTGGCTCTGACACTAGTACGAGAGGACCGTGTTGGACTGACCGCTGGTTTACCAGTTGTGCCGCCAGGTGCATTGCTGGGTATCTAAGTCGGGATTGGATAAGTGCTGAAAGCATCTAAGTACGAAGCCAGCCACAAGATTAGATTTCTTAGGGTCGTCAAAGACGATGACGTTGATAGGATGCAGGTGTAAAGGTGGTAACATCAAAGCCGAGCATTACTAATTGCCCGTTCACTTTCTTTCGGACATGTACCGGTTGGGTATATACGTTTAGCTTGCTAGACACTGAAATTTTACTTTTCATCATGTCATAACCTTATTCAGGTGGTTATAGCACGAGGGTTCCACCTCTTCCCATTCCGAACAGAGAAGTTAAGCCTCGTCACGCCGATGGTACTGCGTAACAGTGGGAGAGTAGGTAGCCGCCGTTTTTAAGAAGCCCCTTGATTCAAAACGAATCAAGGGGCTTTCTGTTTTTTACTTTCATCATCTGAATTAGGGGCTGTTTTTAAGGCCGGTAAAAGATAACCTCTTCTCTTCTTTGCAAATAGGATAGCAGTATTCACTAATGCTAAATGTGATACCAATCTTTTGTAATTTAATCTTGTTTAATATCAATGTTTTCGCTTTCAATATATATTTGTTTTTAAATATCTTTTAGGAAGCTTTATTTGTTTTCCGGTTTAAAGATCCGTAAATGTGAATTTAGTAATAGGAAAAGCAAAAGTGGAACAAAATAGGTGTAGGTCTGTGATTTTTTTGCAAACGAATCTTTTTTCTTTTCTTCTTTCTCTTTTTTATCAAATTGATTTTTGTAAATTTGGCGAGAATCTGAGAAAGGACACATAGTTAATATAGTAATAATACTAAATACTCCTGTTAATATGGAAAACAAAATTCAAGAGTTGACCGATAAGATTTATCGTGAAGGCGTGGAAAAAGGAAACGAGGAAGCGCAAAGACTTATCGCGAATGCTCAGGAAGAAGCTAAGAAAATCATTGAGGATGCCCGTAAAGAGGCAGAATCAATTGTAAACTCCTCTCGTAAATCTGCTGATGAGTTAGCAGAAAATACTAAATCAGAGTTAAAACTATTTGCCGGTCAGGCTGTGAATGCGCTCAAATCTGAAGTCGCTACAATGGTAACTGACAAGTTGATAACCGCTTCCGTGAAAGATTTCGCTCAGGATAAAGATTATCTGAACGCGTTTATCGTAGCATTGGCATCCAAATGGAGCATAGACGAACCTATCGTCATCTCAACAGCCGATGCGGAATCACTGAAAAAGTATTTTGCAGCTCATGCAAAAGCTTTATTAGACAAGGGAGTGACTATTCAGCAAGTAAATGGTATCAAGACTCTGTTTACCGTTTCTCCGGCGGACGGTTCGTATAAGGTGAACTTCGGAGAAGAAGAATTCATGAATTACTTCAAAGCGTTCTTGCGTCCTCAATTAGTAGAAATGCTATTTTAAAAGAAGCGACTATGAGTAGTAAGTACTATTACTTGGTAGCAGGTTTGCCGGAACTTTCACTGGAAGACAGTAAGCTGAGCTATACAGTAGCCGATTTTAAAACTGAAATCTACAATGGATTGTCTGCTTCAGACCGGAAGTTGATCGACTTGTTTTATCTGAAGTTTGATAATGCAAATGTGCTGAAACTTCTCAAAGATAAAGAAGCGGAAATCGACAAACGGGGAAACTACTCTGCTGAAGAGCTCACAG
>PVMM01001145.1_pt1 | contig 10957 bp, 4 predicted proteins | sample 1853381 | NCBI WGS metagenome assembly PVMM01 (sample SAMN08533509, study PRJNA380276) | Human gut metagenome, whole genome shotgun sequencing project. | isolation source: participant 1, synthetic long reads | host: Homo sapiens | collected 2017 | reverse complement strand
GATTTGCTTCATATTGCCTCTAATCTTATGCCTGTTTCGGTTTCAAGTACCCGTTTTTCTTCTTTTTCTCCTATATATCATACGTAAAGCCCTTATATATTATATGTCGGTTCCTTATATGTCATACGTAACCTCCTTATATATTATATGTCATTCTTTGTATGTTGTATGTCAATCCTTTGTTATTCTAATGTTTTCCCTTCATCATGTGTAGGGGCTCACAATTGTGGGCTTTTTTGTTCATATATGTGGTCGTATCTATCTACGGCTGTCAGCTTATTTGTTTACAGAAGTGAGCCCTTTCACATGACTAAGGGAAGATGTACAGATGGCTAAGGAAAGATGTCCGGACAATAGTGGGATGACATCTTGATGTCTGCTTCGTGTGTTGTAAAGTACCGCTTGATGATATGAAATAAAGCGGTACATTCCTTTATGTTTACCTTGAAAGATGTTGCTGTCTAATAATTCTTCTGTTTCGGAAGTGTTGCTTTCCTTATGAGAAATGATTGATAAACGTATGAGAAATACACTGTTTTTAGGCTAAAGTGGTGGAAAAAGTATGAGAAATACCGTTTTTGATTTTATTTCTCATAGTGCTATCTTGTTGATTTATATATAATTACGGTGTATGTTATGAGAATATGAGAAATGTTTTCTTTTTCTTTGCAGAGGGGCTGAGCAGCGTAACTCCATCGCCCGTTGAGTTTAACTCATGAATGCGTTGCCTTTAAGCCGAAAATGCTAATTGGAGGGAGATTTGAAAGTCGCCTACGTATAACCAAAATAATTTCATGTCTCATAGTCATTTCCTTGTCAATATTGTTTGCTTGCTAAATATAAATTGCTACTTTTGTCATAGTTTACTTTCTAGCGAAGAAAGTAAGTTTTTGATAGTTTTATTGAGAACGGTTATTTGTTACATTCATATATGAAAATCGGCTAATTTTTATTCGCGAATTGTAATAAGTGACGGGTCTCACGCATCTTTTGTATATATAATCTTGTTATATACCCAATTGAGCGTGGGGCTATCACTTATGTTCGCGAGGGGTCTTAGCCGATACCTATATATGACATGAGTAGATAGTTTCCACGCTCTCTTTTTTATATATAACCCTCGCACCACCGGGAACTGATGCGGCAAACAAGACAATAACGATGAGTAGCGATTTTAAAGAGAACATCATCCGTTTGATGCAGCACCCTATCATGCACAAGCCCATAAGTGAGTTAACGAGTTCTGAACAAAGCCAGGCTTATGAAATCCTGGATAATTTGGTTGAGGCTTCTATGGATGACTCCTGTACCCAGGTAGACTATGTCCAAATCTCGCGTCTTCGTTATGCCCTTGGCGAGCTGACCTATGTCATGTGTGATAATCCTGAGCGTATAATAAAATATTTCCTTTCCTCTCTGCATTCCTTGGAAAAAGGCGGCATTGACTTGAGCCTGAACAAATGGGCGGAACTGGTTAATTTGCGTCAATCTTCGGAGTGATGAAGTCCGTTTTCGTAATCCTTCCCCGGATTTATGACGGAGGTCGCGAACCGGCAGATAGCTTGTGAAAGTCGTCTTTTTGGTTTGTCTCCTAGAGAGGGTGTCCATTTTCCCCATACGGACATCCTCTTGCTTTTTTCTGAATATCCCTTTTATCTATAATAAATCTTACCGCCATCTTTTTTTTCTTCTGTAATTTCCATTTTTTTTCTTCTCGGTCTTTAATCCCTTCGCGCGCATAACTCCCCGTGAACACCCGATAATATAATAAGGTGTACCCTTTCCCTTTCCCCGACCTTTCCCTTTTCCTAAAAAATATATCAGAACCATCCTCTCCCTCAGCCTTTACGTTTTTATTCAAAAATTTTCAAAAAAATCCCCTTTTATATTTGTCTCTTATCTCCTAATGCCTTACTTTTGCATCCGCTTTCCAAGAGACGGACAGCATTTAATTTTGACATGTTGCAACGGCGTAGGACGCCTTAAAGAATAACAAAAATAATTTCCTTTTTATTTGGATCATTATTATAAAAGTTGTTATCTTTGCAGTCCGATTCGCAGAGCGAGGTTTTGTCCTTCACTTCTTTCCCTTTCGCACAGAGAGGCTTGGAAATAAAAAAGAAAAAAAAAAAAACTTCCCAAAACATTTGGTAGTTTAAAATAAACCCCTTACCTTTGCACCCGCTTTTGAAACGAAGCAGAATTTAAAAAGAAGAGTTCTTTGAAAATTGATAAACAATACAAGTAGTACAAGTCAAATTTAGAACCGTCAATACTTATTATATAGGTATGTAAAAATGACCGTCAATAAATTTTCGACATCCTGAACAGAGCTAATATTATTAACATACTTTTACAATGAAGAGTTTGATCCTGGCTCAGGATGAACGCTAGCTACAGGCTTAACACATGCAAGTCGCAGGGTTTGATCAGGCGAAACGCTAGCTACAGGCTTAACACATGCAAGTTCTAGCTTGCTGGCGACCGGCGCACGGGTGAGTAACACGTATCCAACCTGCCCTTTACTCGGGGATAGCCTTTCGAAAGAAAGATTAATACCCGATGGCATATTCTTCCGCATGGTTTCATTATTAAAGAATTTCGGTAAATCGATGGGGATGCGTTCCATTAGGTTGTTGGCGGGGTAACGGCCCACCAAGCCTTCGATGGATAGGGGTTCTGAGAGGAAGGTCCCCCACATTGGAACTGAGACACGGTCCAAACTCCTACGGGAGGCAGCAGTGAGGAATATTGGTCAATGGACGAGAGTCTGAACCAGCCAAGTAGCGTGAAGGATGACTGCCCTATGGGTTGTAAACTTCTTTTATATAAGAATAAAGTGCAGTACGTGTACTGTTTTGTATGTATTATATGAATAAGGATCGGCTAACTCCGTGCCAGCAGCCGCGGTAATACGGAGGATCCGAGCGTTATCCGGATTTATTGGGTTTAAAGGGAGCGTAGGTGGACTGGTAAGTCAGTTGTGAAAGTTTGCGGCTCAACCGTAAAATTGCAGTTGATACTGTCAGTCTTGAGTACAGTAGAGGTGGGCGGAATTCGTGGTGTAGCGGTGAAATGCTTAGATATCACGAAGAACTCCGATTGCGAAGGCAGCTCACTGGACTGCAACTGACACTGATGCTCGAAAGTGTGGGTATCAAACAGGATTAGATACCCTGGTAGTCCACACAGTAAACGATGAATACTCGCTGTTTGCGATATACAGTAAGCGGCCAAGCGAAAGCATTAAGTATTCCACCTGGGGAGTACGCCGGCAACGGTGAAACTCAAAGGAATTGACGGGGGCCCGCACAAGCGGAGGAACATGTGGTTTAATTCGATGATACGCGAGGAACCTTACCCGGGCTTAAATTGCAGTGAATGATGTGGAAACATGTCAGCCGCAAGGCGCTGTGAAGGTGCTGCATGGTTGTCGTCAGCTCGTGCCGTGAGGTGTCGGCTTAAGTGCCATAACGAGCGCAACCCTTATCTTAGTTACTAACAGGTCATGCTGAGGACTCTGGAGAGACTGCCGTCGTAAGATGTGAGGAAGGTGGGGATGACGTCAAATCAGCACGGCCCTTACGTCCGGGGCTACACACGTGTTACAATGGGGGGTACAGAAGGCAGCTAGCGGGTGACCGTATGCTAATCCCAAAAGCCTCTCTCAGTTCGGATCGAAGTCTGCAACCCGACTTCGTGAAGCTGGATTCGCTAGTAATCGCGCATCAGCCACGGCGCGGTGAATACGTTCCCGGGCCTTGTACACACCGCCCGTCAAGCCATGGGAGCCGGGGGTACCTGAAGTACGTAACCGCAAGGATCGTCCTAGGGTAAAACTGGTGACTGGGGCTAAGTCGTAACAAGGTAGCCGTACCGGAAGGTGCGGCTGGAACACCTCCTTTCTGGAGCGATGTTGGAAACGACGTTCATTGGTTCTAAATTGTACTACTGGTACTTGTTTATTTATAGAATATAGATCGACCGTCTATAGTAATATAGATAGAGATAAACAAGAGAAATGAAAGAAGCCGAGTCTAATAAACAGACAAGGGTTTGAACTCAGTCCTATAGCTCAGTTGGTTAGAGCGCTACACTGATAATGTAGAGGTCGGCAGTTCAACTCTGCCTGGGACTACCAACAGATAGATATTTTATCTTGTATGATTGGGGGATTAGCTCAGCTGGCTAGAGCATCTGCCTTGCACGCAGAGGGTCAACGGTTCGAATCCGTTATTCTCCACAATTGATACTCCGACAATGTAAGTTTCGGAATGTTATCAAACGATCTTTGACATGATGTACAGAAAAAAGTAAATTTAGTAAGAGCTAAAAGTATATATCGAACCATTGGGTTCATCTCCTTTCAAAGGAAATGATCCCTGGCGATAAAAGAAAGTAAATAAGGGCGCATGGCGGATGCCTTGGCTCTCGGAGGCGATGAAGGACGTGATAAGCTGCGATAAGCTTCGGGTAGGTGCAAATGACCTTTGATCCGAAGATTTCCGAATGGGACAACCCGGCATTCTGAAGGAATGCCATCCAACTTGGTTGGAGGCTAACGCAGGGAACTGAAACATCTTAGTACCTGCAGGAAAAGAAAATAAATAATGATTCCCCTAGTAGTGGCGAGCGAACGGGGATTAGCCCAAACCACCCATGTTACGGCATGTGTGGGGTTGTAGGACCACGCTCTCGCAAGACAGTTATTGAGAAGAAACGGCTGGAAAGTCGTGCCATAGACGGTGATAGCCCGGTATTCTAAGGTAACCGAAGCGTAGTGGTATCCTGAGTAGCGCGGAGCACGAGGAATTCTGCGTGAATCAGCCGGGACCATCCGGTAAGGCTAAATACTCCCGAGAGACCGATAGCGAACCAGTACTGTGAAGGAAAGGTGAAAAGCACTTCGAATAGAAGAGTGAAATAGTCCCTGAAACCATGCGCCTACAAGCGGTCGGAGCAGCTTCAGCTGTGACGGCGTGCCTTTTGCATAATGAACCTACGAGTTACTTTTTCCGGCAAGGTTAAGCATCTTGAGATGTGGATCCGAAGCGAAAGCGAGTCTGAACAGGGCGGATAGTCGGAAGGAGTAGACGCGAAACCAAGTGATCTACCCTTGGGCAGGTTGAAGGTTAGGTAACACTAACTGGAGGACCGAACCGATAAGCGTTGAAAAGCTTCCGGATGACCTGAGGGTGGGGGTGAAAGGCTAATCAAACTTGGAGATAGCTCGTACTCCCCGAAATGCATTTAGGTGCAGCCTTGAGAGTTACTAATGTGAGGTAGAGCGACTGATAAGATGCGAGGGCTTCACCGCCTATCAAGTCTTGATAAACTCCGAATGCGCATTAGTTCTATCTCAGGAGTGAGGGCATGGGTGCTAAGGTCCATGTCCTAAAGGAGAAGAATCCAGACCATCAGCTAAGGTCCCCAAATAAACACTAAGTTGAACTAACGAAGTCAGATTGCTAAGACAGCTAGGATGTTGGCTTGGAAGCAGCCATTCATTTAAAGAGTGCGTAACAGCTCACTAGTCGAGGAGTTTGGCGTGGATAATAATCGGGCATAAGTATTTACCGAAGCTATGGGATCCTAATGGATCGGTAGGGGAGCATTCCACTCTGCGTCGAAGGTGAAGCGTGAGCTTTGCTGGAGCGTGTGGAAAAGCAAATGTAGGTATAAGTAACGATAAAGGGGGTGAGAAACCCCCTCGCCGAAAGACTAAGGTTTCCTGATCAACGCTAATCGGATCAGGGTTAGTCGGGTCCTAAGGCTCAGCCGAACGGTGAGGCCGATGGCAGAACAGGTTAATATTCCTGTACTACCTATAAGAGTGATGTGGAGACGGAGGAGTGACAACGCCGCGGACTGACGGAATAGTCCGTTAAAGGGTGTAGATGTTGATTATCCCAGGCAAATCCGGGATAAGAGTCGAACCTGATAGTATACCAATTTCCCCGGAAAACGGTAATAGTGCGTGTAAACATACTCCCAAGAAAATCCGCTAAACTTAATCTTACAGGTACCCGTACCGTAAACGGACACACGTAGTCGGGTTGAATATACTCAGGCGCTTGAGTGAATCACGGTTAAGGAACTAGGCAAATTGACCCTGTAACTTCGGGATAAAGGGTCCCTACCCGGTGACGGGAGGGCGCAGAGAATAGGTCCAGGCAACTGTTTAACAAAAACACAGGGCTGTGCAAAATTGAAAGATCACGTATACAGCCTGACACCTGCCCGGTGCTGGAAGGTTAAGAGGAGATGTCATCGCAAGAGAAGCATTGAATTGAAGCCCCAGTAAACGGCGGCCGTAACTATAACGGTCCTAAGGTAGCGAAATTCCTTGTCGGGTAAGTTCCGACCTGCACGAATGGTGTAATGATCTGGACACTGTCTCAACCGTGAGCTCAGTGAAATTGTAGTATCGGTGAAGATGCCGATTACCCGCGATGGGACGAAAAGACCCCGTGAACCTTTACTATAGCTTAACATTGAATTTGGGTAATTGATGTGTAGGATAGGCCGGAGACTTTGAAGCAGGCACGCCAGTGTTTGTGGAGTCGCTGTTGAAATACGGCCCTTTGATTATTTGAGTTCTAACTCGCTGATGCGAGGACACTGTTTGGTGGGTAGTTTGACTGGGGTGGTCGCCTCCAAAAGTGTAACGGAGGCTTCTAAAGGTGCCCTCACGACGATTGGTAACCGCGGTAGAGTGTAATGGCATAAGGGCGCTTGACTGGGAGACTTACAAGTCGATCAGGTAGGAAACTAGAGCATAGTGATCCGGTGTTTCCGTATGGAAGGGACATCGCTCAAAGGATAAAAGGTACTCCGGGGATAACAGGCTGATCCCTCCCAAGAGCTCATATCGACGGAGGGGTTTGGCACCTCGATGTCGGCTCGTCACATCCTGGGGCTGGAGAAGGTCCCAAGGGTTGGGCTGTTCGCCCATTAAAGTGGCACGCGAGCTGGGTTCAGAACGTCGTGAGACAGTTCGGTCTCTATCTATCGTGGGCGTATGAAATTTGCGTGGCTCTGACACTAGTACGAGAGGACCGTGTTGGACTGACCTCTGGTTTACCGGTTGTGCCGCCAGGTGCATTGCCGGGTATCTAAGTCGGGATTGGATAAGTGCTGAAAGCATCTAAGTACGAAGCCAGCCACAAGATTAGATTTCTCAGGGTCGTTGTAGACTACAACGTTGATAGGATGCAGGTGTACAGGTGGTAACATCATAGCCGAGCATTACTAATTGCCCGTCCACTTTTTGCCTTCCGTGTATGGAGGTATATACTTCAGTAATATATGGACATTTACTTTTTTCTCATCATGTCTGCCTTATTCAGGTGACTATAGCACCGGGGTTCCACCTCTTCCCATTCCGAACAGAGAAGTTAAGCCTGGTCACGCCGATGGTACTGCGTAACAGTGGGAGAGTAGGTAGTCGCCGTTTTCAGAAGAAGCCTCCGTGTCTGATAAGGATACGGAGGCTTTGTTCGTTTATATACCTCCGGAACTGCTCCCCTTAATCCCTGTCATGCGTTGTTGCATACGTATTTTTCTGCTTCTTTTGTCATTCTTTTGTTATCATTACAGAACAAAGTTGGTGTAAAATGAGTTTTTTTTGGAAGAGCAAGAACTTTTCTTCCTTTCTTTCTATTCAATATCAAATGGATTTTTGTAAATTTGGCGTGAATCTAATAGGAAGGGAAAAAATCACGCAATTAATATTGTAATATAAATCATATAATAACTCCTGCAAATATGGAAAACAAGATTCAAGAGCTGACCGATAAGATCTACCGCGAAGGCGTAGAGAAAGGAAACGAAGAGGCACAGAAACTTATCGCAAAAGCTCAGGAAGAAGCCAAGAGAATTATAGAGGATGCTCACAAGGAAGCGGATTCTATCGTGGCTACCGCTCATAAGTCTGCCGATGAACTGGCAGAGAATACAAAATCTGAATTAAAGTTGTTTGCCGGTCAGGCTGTGAATGCTCTGAAGTCCGAAATCGCTACGTTGGTGACGGACAACATTGTGAATGCCGATGTAAAGGCATTTGCTGCAAACAAGGATTATCTTAATGCCTTCATCGTTGCATTGGCGTCCAAATGGAGTGTGAACGAACCAATCGTTATCTCTACTGCCGATGCGGAAGGCTTGACAAAATATTTCGCAGCGAAGGCGAAAGACCTGCTGGACAAGGGTGTGAAGATTGAGCAAGTGAATGGCATCAAAACCTTGTTCTCCGTATCGCCTGCCGATGGTTCGTACAAGGTGAACTTTGGCGAAGAAGAATTTATGAATTACTTCAAGGAATTCCTGCGTCCGCAATTAGTGGAAATGCTGTTCTAAAAACTCCCACAGGATTATGAGTAAATACTATTACTTGGTAGCCGGTTTGCCTGAACTTACTCTGGAAGACAGTAAACTGAGCTATACAGTAGCCGATTTCAGGACGGAACTATATCCTGCCTTGTCGGAAGATGATAAAAAGTTGATAGATTTGTTTTATCTGAAATTCGATAATGCGAATGTCTTGAAACTATTGAAGGATAAGGATGCTGCCATCGACCCGCGCGGAAACTATTCGTCGGAGGAACTGGTGGAATATATCTCACAACTGAAGGATGGCGACGAAGTCTCTGACAGTGTATTCCCATCTTATCTCTCTACGTTCATTTCCGAATACTTCAGCCTGCCTGCCGAGGACGGTTTCTTGTATGAAGACCGCCTGGCAGCGCTCTATTACGCCTATGCTATGGAATCCAGGAATCAGTTTGTGTCTTCCTGGTTTGGCTTCAACCTCACTCTCAATAATATATTGGTGGCGCTCACAGCACGTAAGTTCAAGCTGGACATTGCTCCGCTGATTGTGGGTGATACGGAAGTGTGCGAGGCTCTGCGTACTTCCAATGCCCGTGACTTCGGTCTGGGTACTGAGGTGGATTATCTGGAGCAGCTGGTGAAAATCAGTGAGACGGAGGAACTGGTGGACCGGGAAAAGAAACTGGACCAGCTTCGCTGGGACTGGATGGAGGAGGCCACATTCTTCGATTACTTTACCGTGGAACGTCTGTTTGTCTTCCTGCTACAGCTGGAGATGATAGAACGGTGGATTTCGTTGGATAAAGAGAAGGGTAACCAACTGTTCCGCAGCATTATCGCTGCCTTGAAAGACGAGGTGCAGATACCCGCAGAATTCAGATAAAATAAACAACTAAAAATATATGGCAACAAAAGGAACTGTTAGTGGCGTAATAGCCAACATGGTGACCCTCGTCGTCGACGGACCGGTAGCGCAGAATGAGATTTGTTATATCTCGACCGGAGGAGACAAGTTGATGGCGGAGGTGATTAAGGTAGTAGGTACCCAGGTCTACGTGCAGGTATTTGAGAGTACCCGCGGACTGAAAGTGGGGGCCGAAGCTGAGTTTACCGGACATATGCTCGAAGTAACACTGGGGCCCGGTATGCTTTCGAAGAACTACGACGGTCTGCAAAACGACCTCGATAAGATGGACGGTGTTTTCTTGAAACGCGGGCAATATACCTATCCGCTGGATAAAGGAAGCAAATGGCATTTTGTGCCTTTGGCAAAGGTGGGCGACCAAGTGGAAGCCGCTGCCTGGCTGGGACAAGTGGACGAAAACTTCCAACCTCTGAAAATCATGGTGCCTTTTGAACAGAAAGGTGTGTGCACCGTGAAATCCATTGCAAAGGAAGGTGATTACAGCATTGAGGATACCATTGCAGTGCTGACGGATAGCGAAGGTAATGACATCCGGGTGAACATGATACAGAAATGGCCCGTGAAGCGCGCCATGACCAACTATAAGGAAAAACCGCGTCCTTTCAAATTGCTGGAAACCGGTGTGCGTGTAATCGACACCGTAAACCCGATTGTGGAAGGTGGTACGGGTTTTATCCCCGGTCCGTTCGGTACTGGAAAAACGGTGCTTCAGCATGCCATTTCAAAACAAGCGGAAGCGGACATCGTAATCATCGCTGCCTGCGGTGAGCGTGCCAACGAGGTTGTGGAAATCTTTACAGAATTCCCCGAATTGGTTGACCCGCATACGGGACGGAAGCTGATGGAACGTACGATTATCATTGCCAATACTTCGAACATGCCGGTGGCTGCCCGTGAGGCATCTGTCTACACGGCTATGACGATTGCAGAATACTACCGAAGCATGGGATTGAAGGTACTGCTGATGGCGGACTCCACTTCACGTTGGGCGCAGGCATTGCGCGAGATGTCCAACCGTATGGAGGAGTTGCCCGGTCCCGATGCCTTCCCGATGGACTTGTCCTCCATCATCTCCAACTTCTACGGCCGTGCGGGTTATGTGAAGCTGAACAATGGCGAGTCCGGTTCCATTACTTTCATCGGTACGGTATCGCCTGCCGGTGGTAACTTGAAGGAGCCGGTAACCGAGAATACGAAGAAGGTGGCACGCTGCTTCTATGCCCTTGAGCAAGACCGTGCCGACAAGAAGCGTTATCCTGCCGTAAACCCGATTGACTCGTATTCCAAATATATAGAATACCCTGAATTTGAAGAGTATATCACCAAGCACATCAACGGTGAGTGGATTGGCAAGGTGAATGAAATCAAGACCCGTTTGCAGCGTGGTAAGGAGATTGCCGAGCAAATCAACATCTTGGGTGACGACGGTGTGCCCGTAGAATATCACGTGACTTTCTGGAAATCGGAATTGATTGACTTCGTTATTCTGCAGCAGGATGCCTTTGATGAAATTGATGCCGTGACCCCGATGGAGCGTCAGGAGGAGATTCTGAATATGGTAATAGAAATCTGTCATACTGAATTTGAGTTCGACAACTTCAACGAAGTAATGGATTACTTCAAGAAAATGATTAACATCTGTAAGCAGATGAACTACTCGAAGTTTAAGTCGGAAGAATACGACAAGTTCCATAAGCAGTT
>PVMM01000560.1_pt1 | contig 11078 bp, 10 predicted proteins | sample 1853381 | NCBI WGS metagenome assembly PVMM01 (sample SAMN08533509, study PRJNA380276) | Human gut metagenome, whole genome shotgun sequencing project. | isolation source: participant 1, synthetic long reads | host: Homo sapiens | collected 2017 | reverse complement strand
CACTGTCCACATTCCTTTGTGTGACAAGATAAATCTTTTGATCCTGCTCCATAGCCTCCTCGACAGCACGAAGAGAGCGCTCTCTGCTGATGTCGAAATGGGCAATCATCCCCGGCAGAATAGTAAGCCCTCTCAGCGCTACTGCAGGCATATTCATAATCTGTTCTTCCACTTATATCTCCTGTATTATTGCACAGCCATGCATAACAAACCGCTGTGCAATTTATATTATCCGATGCTGTATCTTTTGTAAAATACCGCCATGTACTTATGATGCCGCTTTTTCCTCGATATATGCCTCAGGCACGCAATCACCATCAAGCTTTAAGTTTTCCTCAACTGTATCCTTGTCGATTACGCACTTGCTGATGCTCTTGTCTGATGGTATACGATACATAAGGTCAAGCATAACAGCCTCCATGATGGCACGAAGTCCTCTGGCTCCTGTCTTTCTCTCAAGTGCCTTGTCAGCGATGGCATTTACTGCATCGTCTGTGAACTCAAGACCTACTCCGTCAAGTTCAAAAAGCTTGGTGTACTGCTTGATAAGCGAGTTCTTAGGCTCCTTAAGTATACGGATAAGTGCATCCCTGTCGAGTGCCTCGAGAGAAACGGTAATAGGTACACGTCCGATAAACTCAGGAATCAATCCAAACTTTACAAAATCCTGTGGAAGTGCATGCTTAAACGCCTCTCCTACATTGAGCTCTGTCTTTGACTTTACATCTGAATTGAAGCCTATAGATGATGTATCCATACGACTGTCGATAATTTTTTCCAGACCATCAAATGCTCCACCGCAGATAAAAAGTATATTAGTAGTATCAATAGGTATAAGCTCCTGCTGTGGATGCTTTCTGCCACCCTGTGGCGGTACAGATGCCTCTGTGCCCTCAAGAATCTTTAAAAGAGCTTGCTGTACACCCTCGCCTGACACATCTCTGGTGATTGAGACATTCTCTGATTTCTTTGTAATTTTATCTATCTCATCTATATAAATGATACCATGCTCTGCACGCTCGATATCATAATCTGCCGCCTGAATAAGCTTTAATAGGATATTCTCCACATCCTCACCTACGTATCCTGCCTCTGTAAGTGTTGTAGCATCAGCGATAGCAAATGGAACATTTATCACTCTGGCAAGTGTCTGCGCAAGAAGTGTCTTTCCTGAGCCTGTAGGTCCAAGCATGAGAATATTACTCTTCTGAAGCTCTACATCTGATGTATCACCTGCCAGAACTCTCTTATAGTGATTGTAAACAGCAACCGAAAGCACCTTCTTTGCCTGGTCCTGTCCTATTACATAATCGTCCAGAAACGCCTTAAGCTCCTCCGGAGTAACAAGATTTATATCATCCTTAGCGCTGCTTTTGTCCTCATGGCCATCTACGCCTTCTTCCTCAAGAATCTCGGCACATATATCTATACACTCATCGCAGATAAAAGCTCCATTAGGTCCGGAAATCAAACGATTTACCTGGTCCTGTGTCTTACCGCAAAATGAGCAGCGAATCTTTCCGTCGTTTTTTCCTGCCATTATTAACTCCTTTTATTGCATGAGGGCATCCCATATGGGGTACCCTCTTAAATTCATCTAACTTCTGATTATCTGTTTGTTATTACACTGTCTATGAGACCATACTCTGCGGCTTCCTGTGCTGACATATAGTTGTCTCGCTCTGTATCAGCTGCAATTGTCTCGTATGGCTTGCCTGTATTGGCTGCTAAAATTTCGTTTAATCTCTTCTTTGTCTTTAAAATATTTTCTGCAGCAATCTGAATCTCAGTAGCCTGACCCTTTGCACCGCCAGATGGCTGATGAATCATAATCTCTGCATTTGGAAGAGCATATCTCTTGCCCTTTGCACCGCCTGCAAGAAGGAAAGCTCCCATGCTTGCTGCAAGACCGATACAGATTGTTGAAACATCACACTTGATGTACTGCATAGTATCGTAAATAGCAAGTCCTGCTGTAACCATTCCACCCGGTGAATTGATGTAAAGGTGGATATCCTTATTCGGATCCTCGGACTCAAGGAATAAAAGCTGGGCAACAACAAGGCTGGCTGTTGTCTCATTTACTTCCTCTCCAAGGAAAATGATACGATCTTTTAATAATCTGGAGTAAATGTCGTAGTTGCGCTCTCCTCTGCTGGTCTGTTCAATGACATATGGTACTAAACTCATATAAAATACCTCCTTTATAAAAGCTCAAAAGACCGGCTCAGAAAATAGGCTTCTGAGCCAGTCAATCAAATCTTGATTCAAAAATCTTATTCTTCTGTAGACTCTTCTGCATCAGCCTTTTTCTTTGCCTTTGCACGCTCTTTAACGTTGTCCATGATAAGATCTACGGCCTTTGTGATAGCAATGTCTTTCTTCATAGACTCCTTCTCAGCATCTCCCATGTACTCTTTAAGCTTATCAGCCTCCATGCCGTATGCCTTAGCCATCTTCTCTACCTCAGCATCGATATCTGCATCAGTAACCTCGATGTTTTCCTCCTTGGCAATCTGCTCAAGTACAAGGCTGCTCTGGATACGTGTTGTAGCCTCAGGACGAACCTGATCCTTAAGCTGGTCAACTGTCATGCCTGAGAACTGTAAGTACTGCTCCATTGTAAGACCGCTCTGTGCGATTCTCTGAGCGAACTCCTCAACCATTGTCTCACACTGAGTCTCAATCATTGCCTCCGGAAGATCCATCTTTGACTTATCGATAATCTTCTGGATAGCCTCATCCTCTTTAGTCTTCTTAGCTTCTGTCTCTTTCTTCTCTGTGAGGTTCTTTTTGATTTCCTCTTTGTACTCAGCTAATGTATCAACACCTGCTGCATCCTGTGCAAACTCATCATCAAGCTCAGGAAGCTCCTTAGCCTTGATCTCGTTGATCTTAACCTTGAATGTAGCCGGCTTTCCTGCAAGGTCTGCTGCCTGATACTTCTCAGGGAATGTTACATTGACCTCAACCTCATCGCCTGCGTTCTTTCCTACTAACTGATCCTCGAATGTATCGATGAATGTGTGTGAACCAATCTCTAATGGATGATTCTCACCCTTTCCACCCTCGAAAGCTACTCCGTCAACAAATCCCTCAAAGTCGATAACTGCTGTATCTCCCTCTGCTACAGGACGATCTGTAACTGTAACTGTTCTTGCATTTTTGTTTCTCTGGTTCTCAAGCTCAGCGTCAACCTCTTCATCAGAAACTGATGTGTCGATCTTTGTAACTGTAACGCCCATGTACTTACCAAGAGTAACCTCAGGTCTTACAGCAACCTCTGCTGTGTAGATGAAAGGCTGTCCCTTCTCAATCTGAGTAACCTCAACTGTTGGGCGTGAAACAATGTCAACACCGCTCTCGTCAACCGCACCTGCGTATGTCTGCTGCATAAGAATGTTTGCTGCATCCTCGTAGAACACACCTGCTCCATACATTTTCTCAATCATAGCTCTTGGCACTTTTCCTTTACGGAATCCAGGTACGCTAATCTGTTTCTTCTGCTTCTGATATGCAGAATCCAATGCTTTCTCTAATTCCTCAGCTGCTACCTCAATAGTAAGCTTCGCCATATTATGCTCTAAATTCTCAACCTGTACACTCATGTCAATCGTTATCCTCCTTAAAAATATATATGAATGGTATGTACATCAAATGTAATGTGGGCATGCTTTTTAAACTGCTAAGCCCAGTCATTGGATGATTATAACACAACAAATCCACTATTTCCAGTGTTTTTTACATTAAATTTGCTTTTGTGTATAATTCCATAAATTGTCAGCAATACCAAAACATATTTTTGTCATTTTACGGCATAATATTTCCATACACATACAGCTTGTGTATAACGTTTTAAAAGGAGGTATTGCATTATGGCAGCATCAAGTAGTAAAAAGGCTTCTGTACCGGAGGCAAAAGAGGCTATGAGCCGTTTCAAGGAAGAGGTTGCTTCAGAGCTTGGAGTTCCTTTAAAAGAGGGCTACAACGGTGACCTTACTTCTAAGCAGGCCGGTTCAATCGGTGGCGAGATGGTCAAGCAGATGATCATGAAGCAGGAGCAGCAGATGAAATAAGCTCTGCAATAGCAGGCTTCAAATGTACGCTTCAAATGCTAGCATAAAAAGAGGCCGCGCACCATGGGGTTGGTGTGTGACCTCTTTTGTTATAATACTAATGATATGAGGGTCAAAAGATATTTTGCCCCTCATTTATGATTAATCTGATTATTTGCTGAACGTTGTATTAGTATACCAGTCCCTGTCGAATATGCTCTACTGTGGCATCGTCTGTGAAGTATCTGACAAGCTCGAGTGCAAACGCAATAGCTGTTCCCATTCCACGACTTGTAATCACATTGCCGTCCACAACTACAGGCTGCTCAAGCCACTGTGCACCGAGCAGCTTTTCCTCAAAACCCGGATGACAGGTAGCTTTTTTGCCCTCAAGTATATGATTCTCACCGAGCACGCTAGGCGCTGCACATATCGCTGCAACAAGCTTTCCCTCAGCGGCGAATCTCTTAATTGTCTTTACTACGGTCTCATCAGCACCGAGGTTTAATGTACCCGGCATGCCTCCCGGCAGTACGATTGCATCGTAGCTGTCAAAATCAGCCTGTGCCTTTGTGGTATCTGTCTTAAATGTCACCTGATGAGAGCTTGTCACCTCGGCTTTTTCCGTGATTGATATGGTTTCAATCTCCAGCTTTGCTCTTCTAACTATATCGACTACTGTAAGTCCTTCAATCTCCTCACAGCCGTCTGCCATAAAAATTCCTACTTTAATCATATTTTTCTCCTTTATTTTTCTTTGATAATACTATGATACCTTTTGACCCTTTAATCATACTATAAAAAGCTGCGGTTCGTCCTTGAATTTTTAAATACCGGTCATTATAATCATATATAAATGATATGAGGGTAAAACAAAAATATAAACCGTAACTATAAATCTACCAGTAACCTGAAAGGATATACCATGGAAATCGAAAGAAAATACTTACTTAAACAGCTTCCTTCCAATTTAGACAGCTACGCGAGCAAGAAAATCGCCCAGGGCTATCTGTGCACCTCGCCTGTTGTCAGAGTCAGACGCTCAAATGACAGCTATTATATGACCTACAAGGGAGCCGGTCTTATGGTGCGCGAGGAGTACAATCTTCCTCTCACAAAAGAAGCCTACGACCATCTTGTCCAAAAGATTGACGGTCGTCTCATCGAAAAGACACGCTATCTCATACCTCTTGACGGTGGTCTGACCGCAGAGCTTGATGTATTTGAGGGTGATCTGGCTCCTCTTACACTTGTGGAGGTTGAATTCGACTCTGTCGACGCAGCAAATGAATTCACAGCGCCTGACTGGTTTGGCGAGGATGTCACTGAATCCGGCAAATATCACAACAGCTATCTGAGCCGATTGGAAAATTCATAGTACTGCCTGGTCTTTATCGTATTCTTTAAATCATCATACCGCTTTTGCAATGGGCCCTCAGGAACTACAACATCCATAACCACCGCTATGTCATCTATAAGGCGGTCGGTTATGATATCCCTCATTGAAATAAGTATATTGTACTTCTCTTCAAAGGTATCCGCATCAAGGAACTCCAGCAAACGCGGATCCGGTGCCTGGCCTTCATCTGCATCCAGTGCCGGCTCATAACATGCCTGTGTCTGAACACTCACAGCTTCAGGTGCATTAGCTGCAATCTCATTAGTGCTCAAAGAGATACTCTTTCCCGACATATCCTCCGGCTTATCCTTAAGTGTGATCTTCTCAAATCTGTATTTCTGCTTCACATCAGGATATTTCTCATGGTCCACCTCGCTTACAAACATGTCGAGTGGTCTGGCGTATATCCCAAAATCATCATATAAAGCCTGATAAATCACAAGCTTTTCCCCTGTCTCTGAATGTGTTGCCACTGTAACTATCTGATACAGCTTATTCTTAAAGTGCCTGTAAAGCTCTCCGGGCTTTGGTGTTCTGTCCATCATTTCTGCCTCTTTTCCTATTATTTAAAAGTTGTTAATCATGTCTAAGCCTTCCCCAAGGAAATCTCTCTCAAACTCCAGATTGCCGCTGTATCCCATGGCAATCAGATCCTCAACACTGCCAAACATGCTCTGTGTCTCAGCCTCTATAATCTTTGCACCGTCTGCCGCTTTGGTATGCAGTGTCTGGCAGTTTCTTGAGTGCTCCTGAGCCATTCTCTGCTGCGCCTCGCTATGTCCGTGCATAGTCTCAAGCTCTTTTTGTGTCGTATCATCCGCAAAGCGTGCGTTATTTTTCACGGCCCTCTGCACTATATCCGGATTGCTCTGCTGCGGTCTCTGCTGTGGTCTCTGCGACTGCTGTGCTCTCTGCTGATATGTCTGGTTCAATGCATTCATACCCGACTGAACTGTATTCTGCATGCTGTTCCATATCTGCTGCATCTGCTTCTGCTGCGGTCTCGGTTTGTTTGGCTGCGTATTTTTGCTGCCTGCGCTCTTTGATTTTTTGTTAATGTAAAAAATAGCTCCTAAGATAATTGCCCAAATTATAACATCCATATTCTGCTCCTTTATCAATCTGCATTTTCTATGTCAATCCCTGAATATCCTGCACATATCGCGCAGTATGTACTCTGCTGTCTGTTCCGGCTCCCATTGCTTTGTAACACCCACAAGCAGCGGATTAAGCTCCGACAGTATCCTTGCCGTGCGCCGGTCTGTCGTGCCCTCATACTTATCGTTTATGGCCTCAGCCTGCTTCACACATGCCTCAAGCTGCTTTAATATATCCTTCCAGAACTCATCGTAATATATCTCATGCACTCTCTTAGTCTTTTGTGTGAAATTTAGCTCTGCAAGCTCTTTGTTGCTGTGCCCCAGATAGAAATATGACAGAGCAAACAAATCAGGCTTTTTCCTTTCAAGCCCCTCATTTGTCAGGTGTATCAGATTCTCTATCTCACTCTGTAAAATGATACCGTTGTCAAAGGATGACAGATATCTCTCCCCCTGCTTTACAACAGAGTCCAGAGTCGTGTGAAAATCCGTGTCCACCTTGCTGATTAAAAATTCATCGTCAAAAATGCCGCTTTTCGCTTTGCAAGCCTTTATCAGCTCTCCAAAGAGCTTCCGGTCAGCCCCTGTGAGCTCACGATACCCAATAACTTGCTGCTCAAGCTCCTTTAAATCTGAAAGCAGGCTGCTTAAACCTGTCTTCACGCCATAATAGCGCTTTGCAACACCGGAGGAATTCTTTTTGGTTTTGACATACAGCTTAAGCCAGCTGTTGACCACTGTCATGTCGGCACCTGCCGTATCCATCGCTGTCTTAAATTTCTTTTCCGTATCACTTAGTCCTAAAATCATCACACACCCTCAAACATCATTCTAAAACTATATAATAACAATTCTACACCATTATCATATTTTTTTAAAGAGCCTTTTTTCGCTCTGAAAAGCCCACTTTAATCGAGTAGGAGGCGGTGACTAACCGCCGTCCTCTCACAGCACCGTACGTACCGTTCGGTATACGGCGCTTTCAATAGTTGACGTGCACAGACTGATAGGCTGTGGCTAAATCGTAAAAGCCACTGTTTATCAGTCTTTCTTTATTCAGCGCCCAAATCACAGCTTTGTTATTGCTGATATACCAATACTTTCTGCGACTGTTTGCTATTGTTGCCGCATAGTGTTCTGGGATTCCCAGCTTGACTAGATTTTTATATTTCGTTCTAGGTTTCTTCCACTGTTTCCATATGCACATGCGTATTCTGTGATAGAGCCATCCGTTGATATCATCTATGTTGTTCTTCATGCTTGCAATTCCGTAGTAGTTAAGCCATCCTCTTGCATATACTTTGATTTTCTCAAGGCTTGGCTTGATTGACTGACATCGCTTACGGGAAGATAACTCCTTCAGTCTGGACTTAAACTTCTTCCATGACTTCGGATGAACTCGGACATATATGCCTTTTCCGTTCCTTCCCAATGCAAAGCCAAGGAATTTAAAATTTCGGATTGCAAACACGCTGACTGTACGGCTCTTTTCTCGGTTGACTGTAAGTTTCAGCCTCTCCTCAAGATATTTTGTACTGCTTTCCAAGAGTCTCTCTGATGCTCGCTTGCTCTTTGCAAGAAGCACGATGTCATCTGCATATCTTATGCATGGAACACCTCTTTTCAGGTATTCCTGGTCGAACTCATTGAGGTAGATGTTTGCCAGCAATGGTGATAGATTTCCACCTTGTGGTGAGCCTTCCTCTGTGTCAATGACCACTCCGTTTTCCATTACACCGCTTTTCAGATAGCGCTTTATCAACTGTACTACACGTTCATCTTTTACATTCTTTCGTAGAAGATTGATGAGAATTTCGTGATTAAGAGTATCGAAGTACTTTGACAAGTCAAGGACTACAGCGAATGTATAGCCTTGTTCTGCATACTCCTTAACCTTAAGTATTGCATCTTTTGCACTTCTGTTCGGACGATAGCCATAGCTACCATCTGCAAACAGCGGTTCATAGATTGGCACTAACTGTTGGGTTATTGCCTGTTGAAGTGTACGGTCTATCACTGTTGGTATGCCAAGCTTTCGCACACCACCATCTGGTTTGGGAATTTCAACTCGTCTTACTGGAGACGGAGTATACTTTCCACGATAAATGCGGTCAGTTATCTCTTGTTGATGTTCCTTTAGATATGGAAGAGCCTCTTCAATGGTCATGCCATCAATTCCCGGCGCTCCCTTGTTTGCCTTAACTCTCTTATACGCTCTGTTAAAGTTGTCTTTATACAGTATCGTTTCCAAAAGTCTCGGCTGTGCACTGTCTCTTTCTTTCCATATCCGATTGAATGACCTAGACGCTTTCACATACCCTTCATGTTCCGCATTATCTCTTTGCGAACAGCCATTGTTTTCAATGTTTTCTGCCATAGACGGTCATTCCTCCTTTCTCGGTCATACTCAAGACTCCTACTGATTCGGTCCTTCACCTCTCGGCTACTATGACCTCTGCTGACTTCTATGCGTTCAGCATTGCTTTATGCAATGGTTACCTCTTTCAAGGCATACCGCACAGACCTCCCTAGGTACCACACGTTTCTTCCTCTCCATCCATCTGCCTCATTTATCATGCATGATTCCGTGTAGTTATTGGGCTTTAACATGGGTTGCTGTCTTACCCACATGCATGACCTCATATGAGATTTCTGTTCGTCAGACCAGAGATTTGCCCGTGAGTTGGTATATTCCTCACATCCAGCTTCCTTCAGATTCCATCTCACGATGGACACCCTTGCCTTCGGCTATATCCTTCCCACTACCGGGCGGATTCGGGACTTTAACCCGTTAGAAACGTGCGCCGCTAGGCGCACAACGCAAAAAAAGGAAGCCATACAATAACTGTATGACTTCCTATATACTCTTCATGTTATTCGCATCGTCGTGCGAATGGCACGAATGGCTTTGTTATGATAGCAAAATCAGATTAACGACCGAACTGCATATCGTTGTTACCTGATTTTGTTGTGAACAGCTCAAGCATGTTGATTGGATCGTTGTAATCCATAAGCCATCCCTCACGGGCGAAATCAAACTGTCCGTCCTTACGGCTGTTAAGGAATACGTTCCACTCCTGCTGCTCAACCTTTAAGTTGATACCTACCTTTGAAAGATCAGCCTGAATAGCCTCACCAATCTTTACATTTGACTCTGAGTTGTTTACAAGGTATGTGAACTCGACAGTCTGGTTTACCTGGCCTGTGCTCTCATCTAATAATCCGATAGAAGCAAGAAGCTCTTTAGCCTCCTCAAAGTTCTTATCGTAATCTGTGCCGTAGTAATCTTTGTTCTTGAACTCGCCACCGTTACCATCTGTAACACCCTCTGGGATAAATGTTGTGGCAATCTTCTGTCCGCCCTGGGCGATTGTATCGATAATGTACTGACGATCGATAAGAAGACAGATTGCTTTTCTGAATACCTTAGCCTGGTCAGCATCTAATCCAAGTTCTGAGTAGAGCTTAGAGTTAATGTTGAAGCCTACGTAGTATGTTCCAAGGTTGTCAACTGTGTAGAACTCGCTTGTCTTCTTAGCTGCCTCAATCTCTGCTGTAGGAATTGAATCAATAAAATCAAGGTCACCGTTCTGGTAAGCTGTGTAAGCTGAAACATCATCAGATGTAAGCATTACGTTCATCTCATCAACTGTTACATTGTCAGCATCCCAGTAGTTAGGATTCTTAACATATGTCATGCTTGAATCATGTTTCCACTCCTTGAGTGTGAATGCACCGTTTGTAACGAACTTGTCGCTTGCATCGTTTGCCCAGTCATCATTTCCCTCTACTGACTTCTGGTTTACAGGGAAGAAGAATGGGAATGCACATAAGTCAAGGAAGTATGGTGTAACTGCTTTAAGCTTGACTGTAAGAGTCTTTCCATCATCAGAAGCTACTACATCATCAGCAGCAAGACCCTTTGTATCATCATATCCTGCGAATACTGCGCAAAGGTAGCTGTAATCTGCAGCTGTCTTAGGATCTGCAGCTCTCCTCCAAGACCACTCGAAATCCTTTGCAGTAAGCTCATCACCATTTGACCACTTAAGACCGTCACGCATTGTGAATGTGTATGTGAGGCCATCCTCAGAAACCTCATAGCTCTCTGCACATGCAGGCTCAAGCTTGCCCTCAGCGTTGTAACGCATAAGACCCTCAAAGCTGTTTACTGCAAGACATCCGCCGTCAACAGTACTGTTTAATGCAGGATCGATATGATCAGGCTCTGATGCCATGAAGATGTTTAACTTTCCGGCATTCTTTGTGTTCTTTGCATTGTAGAAGTATTTCATACCCTCTACTGTTGAGTATACGTCTGTGACATAATCCTTGAGCATATACTGGTCATTGTAGTAGTAAAGTGGAATAACACACCATGTATCCATAAGCATATCCTCTGCCTGGTGCATCATCTCTGCACGCTTTGCAAAATCTGCTTCTGTACGGATAGATTCTACTAACTCATCATAGCTTGTCCAGTCTACGGCTGTTGATACAGCAGTACCAGAAGTGTCGTTAGTA
>PVMM01001057.1_pt1 | contig 11433 bp, 6 predicted proteins | sample 1853381 | NCBI WGS metagenome assembly PVMM01 (sample SAMN08533509, study PRJNA380276) | Human gut metagenome, whole genome shotgun sequencing project. | isolation source: participant 1, synthetic long reads | host: Homo sapiens | collected 2017 | reverse complement strand
CAATACAACCTACAGAACCACATGGTAATTCCTGAACAGGCACAAGATTTGGTGTAAAGATACCGAGCTCAGTTACATCAAAATCCTTATTATCATGCATCATGCGAATGGTATCTTTTGCTTTAATAGTACCTTCTTTTACGCGCACATAAGCAATTGCACCTTTATAAGCATCAAAGCGGCTATCAAAAATCAATGCTCTTGTTGGTTCATCAGATTTATCTGGTGGTGCAGGCACCTTATTTACAATGGCTTCTAAAATATCTGGAATGCCAATGCCAGATTTAGCAGAACATAATACTGCTTCTGATGCGTCTAAACCAATGATATCTTCAATTTCATGTTTAACCCGATCAGGATCGGCAGAAGGCAAATCAATTTTGTTAATAACAGGAATAATTTCAAGATCATGTTCTAAAGCGAGATACACATTTGCCAACGTTTGAGCTTCTACACCTTGTGCAGCATCTACTACCAGTAATGCACCTTCACAAGCTGCAAGAGAACGAGATACTTCATAGCTGAAATCCACATGGCCCGGAGTATCGATGAGGTTTAAGATATATTCTTCACCATCTTGGGCTTTATACAAAATACGAACGGATTGCGCTTTAATAGTAATACCGCGTTCTCGTTCCAAATCCATGGAGTCTAGGACTTGCGCTTCCATTTCTCGTTTTTGTAATGTGCCAGTATATTCAATTAATCTGTCGGCGATGGTAGATTTACCATGGTCAATATGAGCTATAATACAGAAGTTTCTAATCTTTTTCGTTGACATACTATGTAAACAAGTTCAAGGAACTTGTATTCTCCTTTCTAACATACGCGATCGATAACAGCACCTCCTAATAGTTGAGTGCCATTATAAAAGGCTACGGACTGACCTGGTGTAATAGCCCGTTGTGGTTCTTCGAAGATAACTTCCATCGTATCATCATCTAAGATACGTGCAGTACAAGGTGAAGGATTTGCTGCATAGCGAATTTTACCTTCTGCCTTTAATTCTTTATGAATTGTATCATCCAAGAAATTATAGAACTTACAAATCATACGATTCGTAAATAGTCGATCATTAGGACCTACAATGACTTCATTGCGTTCACCATTAAAGCCAATTACATATAATGGATGCTTATATGCAATTCCAAGGCCCTTACGTTGGCCTATAGTGTAGTTAAATAAACCATTATGCTTACCTAATACCTCACCATCTTCAGTAACGATATTACCAGACTTTGGTTTATCTTTCATTTCTTCTACTACAAGCTTTTGATAGTTCCCATGAGGCAAGAAGCAAATATCTACACTATCTGGTTTTTTAGCTACTGGCAAATCATATTCAGCAGCTAATTTACGTGTTTCAGTCTTACATTGCCCACCTAGTGGGAACATGAGATGACTCAAAATGCGTTGGTTCATATTGTACATAACATAGCTTTGATCTTTGGTAGGATCAACGCCTTTATGTAATTCATATAAACCGGTTTCTTCATTATAATTAACCTGTGCATAATGGCCAGTAACCATATGTGTTGCACCAAGTTCAAGGGCTCGATTGAGCATCAAATCAAATTTGATATTTTTATTACAGAATACACAAGGATTTGGCGTACGACCATAGGCATATTCTTTTACAAAGTAATCTACTACATTATCGTAGAATACATCACGAGCATCAATAACATGATGCTCAATACCAAGAAAATCACACATCTTCTTAGCATCTGTTACAGCGAGAGGCACTGAATCATAAGGTGTACCACTCACCCACAGCCATAGGGTAATACCAAATACTTTATAGCCTTGTTTTAGTAGCATTGCAGCAGTTAAAGAACTATCTACGCCGCCACTCATAGCTACAGCGATAACTTTTTCCATACTTTCTCCTTTTAATGATCTCTTGATCATAAAACTAATCAGGGTGAAAGCCTGACGTGTAAAACACTAGTTCGGTGTAAAAGTCCGAGTAGTATTGCTATGAAATTATAGCAACTTATATTATAGCCTAGAATTAGGTATATTGAAAAGATTTGAAATAAAAAGAATCCCTTTCATCAAAAGAAAGAGATTCTAATTATTATCTATGTTTTAAAAGCTCTTCAGCGGCTCCTAGAATACCGAGCATAGAATGCTCAAATACTAAGCCACCTTGCATGAAAATTGTATATGGAGGACGAACAGGACCATCTGCACTTAATTCAATAGATGAGCCTTGTACAAAAGTACCACCAGCCATGATGATTTTATCTTCGTACCCAGGCATATCGCCAGGAATTGGATGTACGTGAGCATCTACAGGCGAATATGCTTGCATACCTACACAGAAGTGCTCCATTTCTTCTCCATTTTTTAAATTGATAGCTTGAATTAAATCATAGCGATCAGCATTTACCTTAGGGAAGACATCATATCCTAACAATTCACCTACTGCAGCTGTATATACAGCCCCTTTAAGAGCTTGTAATACTACATGAGGAGCCATAAATAAACCTTGGAAGAATAATCGGTAACCAGGCGCATAAGAGCCCATATGATCACCAAGCCCTGGAGCAGTCAGTTGATACGCTGCATCCTCTACTAAGTCTTCACGACCTACGATATAGCCACCTGTTGGCGCTAACCCGCCCCCTGCATTCTTAATGAGAGAACCAGCCATAATATCGGCACCTGCTTCTAAAGGTTCTTCCAGTTCTGTAAACTCACCATAACAATTATCTACAAAACAAATCGTATTCGAGTTTTTAGCTTTTACAGCATCTACAATAATCTTAATATCTGCAATAGATAATGGTTCACGCGTACTATAACCACGAGAGCGTTGAATCACTACTACTCGCGTATTATCATTAACAGCATTAGCTATGGCTTCTACATCATATGTATTATCTTTTAAAGGTACCTCAGTATAGGTAAACCCCTTTTCTACGAAAGATCCACGCACTTCACGAGAAGCACCGATAACGGATTGCATCGTATCGTAAGGAGCCCCAACTGCATAGATAAATTCAGTCCCTTTTGACCCATTCCCCATTAAAGAAATCAAAGTTGTTGCTAGTGCATGAGTGCCAGAAACAAAATGGGGACGAACGATGGCTTTTTCACCTTTAAATACATAAGCGAATACTTCGTCTAACTTCTCACGGCCCACATCGTTATAACCATAACCCGTAGTACCTGTAAAATGATAATCAGATACTTGGCACTCTTTAAAGGCTTCTAATACCTTTTTTGTATTGGCTAATGCAATAGGTTCAAACTTTTTAAATTCAGGTTCAGCCATCTCAAGGGCTTTACTACGTATTTCTTCTAATGTCATGCTAATCCTTCTCTACGAATTAATTCCATAGCTTTATTAAATATAAAATCTTTAGATGTATTATTATCAATATGAATCCATTCAATATATGGCATGCGCTTATACCAAGTGATTTGTCGCTTTGCGAAGTGACGAGTATTTTTCTTGATCAAATCTCTACATTCATCAAGATTAATAGTGCCATTTATATAGTCTACAACCTCTTTATAACCAATCCCCTTAAAGGCTTGGCAATCAGGATTTACGCCGGACTTAACAAGTTGCTCAACCTCTTCAATCAAACCTGCATCAAACATCATATCAACGCGTAAATTAATGCGCTCATATAACTGATCACGATCTCTCATAAGACCAATAACAGGCCCTTTATATGATACACCATCTTTTGTCTGATTACGTAATGAATCTACATTACCATGATGTAATATTTCAACAGCTCGATACAAACGATGCTTATCACTATATTGAATTTCTATATTATGTTCTTTTCCTAAGGTGAAAGCATATTCTCGTAAACCATCAATACCTTTAGCATTAAATAGCTCATCTAGTTCTGATCGTAAACTTTCATCAGGCTTAACGTCATTAAAGTTATAGTTCTCTAATAACGATTGAACATATAACCCTGTACCACCAGAGAGAATAGGTAGAATATTCCTATCATTTAATCTACCAATTATCTCTTTAGCTTGATTCTGGAAAATAGATACTGAATATGAATCATTTGGTTCTAAAATATCGATAAGATGATGTTTCACACGCTTAAGTTCATCCGCCGATGGTTTAGCGGTACCAATATTGAGTTGTTTATATACTTGGTAAGCATCACCAGAAATAACCTCAGCATGTAGCTGTTCTGCTAAGTCCAAGGTAAGATCTGTTTTGCCTACCGCCGTTGGTCCAACGATGGTAATTAAGGGATTCACATTAACTCCTTCATATATACACCATAGCCTATACGACTATATTTTCCGCCCACCCATTGATGCGGTGGATAGTTTTGAAAGACCGAACTAAATGGTCGTTCTTTAATAATAACACCATACGTGGCAACACGCATAGCCTGTGACATGATTTTATCATCAATATGACTTTCCACAGTATGTCCCCGAAGAGGTTTGAATTGAGGACTTTTCTCTACAGGAACTTCAAACATAGGATCAAAATAAATAATATCAATACTATTGTCAGGTAGATTTGGTAAATAGTGTTCAAAGGTATCATGATTTACTTTAATACGTCGCAATGCATTCGTTACACTATCCTCACTATGAATATAATGAGCTAATCCATGACTAGTAGCAAGCCATATAGGCAAAGACCCTTCTAGGCCAGTTATTTGAGCTTGTGGGTAACCATAACTCACTACCATACTGTCACTACCAAGGCCAATTGTACAGTCTAAAAACGTAAATCTAGCTCTATTAGATAATCCTTTTTTATCTAATATGACTTGTACCGCATTAACTAGATGATCGCCTTCACCGCGTTGTAAACGCAATATACGCAATTGAGCCATAGACAAATGAAAGGTATGTTGTTGATTTTCTGGGAAATGAATAGTTAATCCAGAACTAGCAAGAACCGCAATATATTCGCATTGATACTTACCGAATAAGTCTGGTATCGATGTTTTGCCTCGTTGTATATAGGTCATATGCATAGAGGAAGCCAATACTTTGGCTTCCTCTTGAATGGCCTCATTAGATTTTTGAGCTGTAGTTAAAATATTCATGTTAAGACCGTAAGAATAACTTACCTAATTCATCAGGCGTAAATTTTATAATCGTTGGACGACCATGTGGACAAACGTACGGTTTTTCAGTACTAAATAAATCCTCAATTAAGGTAGTCATTTGATACATATTTAAATTATGACCTGCCTTAATGGCCCCTCTACAAGATGCATACGCTAGCATTTCATGACGTAACTGAGCCTTAGTAGGCTGTTGATGTTCGTGTAAGTAAGAGAATACATATTGGAGAATTTCAAAAGCCTTTGACTCTACTAAATCTACAGGCGCCCCTACTAATTTTATTTTCGTAGGACCACCTAACTCTACATCAAATCCAAGATCTAGTAAGGTTTCTCGCTCTTCCTCTACCAAATTCATTTCATCGTCAGTAGCCTCACTATATTGAGGCACAAGGATAGATTGCATAGGAATGGATTCAGAAGACTTACAAAGCTTATCATAACGTACACGTTCATGTGCTGCATGTTGATCTATAATATAGAGATCATCACCTTTTTTAGCCAAAATATAACAAGAAGCTACTTGCCCCATAGGTAAGAATCCAGAGTTTTGTATAGTTCGTTCTTCACTATCTTGTTCTCGTATATCCTGAGATAAAGATTTAAAACGATCTATATCCTCTTTAGTATAACTAGTGAATTCCTTAGGAACAGCGTCAAAACTTTCGTCTATAAAGGATGATTGTTCATAAGTAGCCTTTGGTGCAGGAGGTGTATATCCCTTAGCTTTAAGGTTCTCCACAAACTGTGTAGTTTCACCACGCATAACTTCGTACCCTTTTGTACGGCGACCACCAAAGACTTTATCATAATCTACTGCTGTAGCTATATGTTCTGCAGATTGCATATCGTCGTGAACAACAGGAGGTGTTCTATAAGAATCATACGTACTATTGCCATGAGATATATTAGTATTGTCGTCTCCTTGGTTGATAGCCGTATGGTGAGTATTACTACTATCTTTTGACAATGACTCACTTATGCCCATATAAACAAATGATTCTCGTTCATATCGTTCATGAAGTGGATTATTTAGAGCATTTAAAATACCGTGGTAAACTGCTTTAAATATAATCTTATCATCAGAAAATTTTACTTCACTCTTACGAGGATGTACGTTAATATCAACCATTCCAGCAGGCACTGTAATATTTAGTACCACTAGAGGATGACCATTTTTCGGTAATAGTGCATGGTATGCATTATCGATAGCCTTCATGATGGTTTTATCAGAAATAACGCGGTTATTAACGATAATAGTTTGCCAAATTCTAGTACTTTTAAGAAGGGTAGGTTTACTCACTACACCATCGATATAAATAGAGTCACTTTCATAAGCAACAGTGAAAATGTCATCCTTTGTTTTATATCCATATAATGCAGCTACCGTATCACCAATATTACCATTGCCAGGAGTAATTATAGCTACCCGATCATCTACGATGAGTTTAAAAGAAATATGTGGATTGCTAAGGGCAAGTTTGCCTAAAATATCTTGAATTTTAGAAGCTTCTGTACGCTCTGATTTCAAGAATTTGCGACGCGCTGGCGTATTATAAAACAAGTCTCTAATTTCAATTGTCGTACCAGGTGCCGAACCATAAGGAATACAATCGGTGAAAGTACCACCATCAACAGTAATGCGAGTTCCTAAATCGGAGTCTGCTTTTCGTGTAGTTAAAGAGAAATGAGATACAGAGGCAATACTAGCCAATGCCTCCCCACGAAAGCCTAGAGAAGCAATATCAAATAAATCTTCTACCTGTTGTATTTTAGAGGTGGCATGACGCAAAATTGCCAGGCGTGCATCTTCCTCTGTCATACCGATACCATTATCGGTAATCCGCATATAAGCTACACCGCCATCGCCGATTTCAACCTCAATATTAGTGGCGGACGCATCAATGGAGTTTTCAATGAGCTCTTTAATAACTGATGCGGGACGTTCCACAACTTCGCCAGCAGCTATTTTATTGATTGTGGTTTCATCCAATACATGAATGGTAGCCATTATTTCCCGCCTCCTTTACGAGCCTCCTCTTGTAGTTCATATAATTTATTTAATGCTTCAATCGGTGTCATACTCATTACATCTACTTCTAGCAGACTATCGACTACTGAATGAGTAAATAAGTTACCTAGTGGAGAATCACTTACTTGTTTAGTAACTGGCTTCACTACATTATTAGGTTGAGCTCCCATAACACGATTATTTAAATCACTAGTATCATGACTTTGGTCTTCCAATGATTCCAAAATTACTTCTGCCCGTTTTAATACAGAATTCGGTAAGCCTGCCAATCTAGCAACATGAATACCATAGCTACGGTCTGCACCACCTCTGATGATGCGGCGCAAGAATGCAACATCCTTACCTTTTTCTTTTACAGCTACAGTGTAATTCTTTAATTTACTATAGCTTTCTTCTAAACAAATTAGCTCATGGTAATGGGTAGCAAATAATGTCTTGCCGTGAATATGCTTACAAATATGCTCAACTACAGCTTGGGCAATGCTTAAACCATCAAATGTACTAGTGCCACGACCAATTTCATCTAAGATAATTAAGCTGTTATGTGTAGCATTCTCTAAAATATAGGCTACCTCTTTCATTTCTACCATGAACGTACTTTGACCAGTAGAAATATCATCACTAGCACCTACACGTGTAAAGATGCGATCCACTGGAGAAATAGATGCTTCACGGGCAGGAATAAAGGAACCAATTTGAGCCATAATCATCAAAATAGCAGCTTGACGCATATATGTTGATTTGCCGGCCATATTAGGGCCAGTAATGAGCAAGAATTCCTCATCATCATGATTTAGAACGATATCATTTGGTACAAAAACTTCACGCTTCAAGAATTTTTCAATAACAGGATGACGACCATCTCGAATATTGATTTGACCATTCATTACGATGGTAGGACAAATATAATTTTCTTCATAACCTACTAAAGCAAGTGAACATAATACATCAAGGTCCGCAAGGGCACGAGCCGTTTCTTGCACCTCTTTAATGACGAGTTTAATATCATTTCGTAACTGTTGATATAACTCATGCTCTAAGGCGATGATTTTATCCTTAGCACTGAGAATTTTAATTTCAAATTCCTTTAACTCAGGCGTAATATATCGCTCTGCATTAGCTAAGGTTTGTTTACGAATAAAATAATCAGGTACTTGTTCAGATTTACTATGGGATACTTCAAAGTAATATCCAAATACCTTATTATAACCAGTTTTAATTTTAGATAAACCTGTAGCCTCTCTAATATCAGCTTCCATCTTAGCCAGCCATTGCTCACTATTAGTCGCTAAAGAACGCAGTTCATCTAAATCTGGATTGAAACCATCTTTAATAACGCGGCCTTCTTTTAATGTCAATGCTGGTTGGTCAGCAATAGCACGGCATAATAAATCATAAATATCTTTATGATCTTGGATGCGGTCATTAATGGATGTTAATGCTAAACTTGAGCATGTACCTAATACATCTTTAATAGCTGGTAATACCGCCAAAGATTCACGAAGAGCCGTTAAATCTCTAGGCGATACAGAACCTGTTTCTACACGACCTACGATGCGCTCAAAATCATAAATACAATCTAATAAGCTACGCATATGAGAGCGTTCAGCACCACGTGTAATAAGTTCTGCCACGGCCGCTTGACGTCGTTGAATTTGGTTTACATCAGTTAAAGGACTTTCAAGCCATTGTTTTAATAGACGCGCTCCCATAGGTGTCAATGTACGATCTAGCACATCGAGTAATGTCCCTTTTTGACCACCATCACGTAGATTATGGGTAATTTCTAAATGGCGTAAAGAAGATGTATCTAAGATCAGACGATTACCTACACTCAATTGATGTACATAGTTAATATGGGAAATTTCAGACTTTATAATTTCTTCTAAATATAGAAGCATATACCCTAATGCTTCCCATACATCCTCTTCCATAAGACCTAAATCACCAAAGTGATTCACAGCCTTCTCAGCTACCTCACGCTGTGTATAGTATGTAGTGAATGGTGATAAAACAACATTACTAAATTGATTTTCAATAAAATCCTTAATATCTTGCGGTAAAGTTGTCCCTTCAGGCAATATGATTTCACTTGGCCTATACATACTAAGTGCATCATACATATCACTTCGTTTGTCACTGTTAGTAATGCGATGCCAAATAACCTCCCCTGTAGATACATCAGAAAACACGAGTATCCATGCGTCTTTTACCATATAAAATAATGATAAAAAGTTATTAGACCTTGCATCATTACCATTTTCAGTCATTACCGTCCCAGGTGTAATGACCTTTACAACATCGCGTTTAACGATGCCCTTAACAGCTTTAGGATCTTCTAATTGCTCACAAATAGCAACCTTATAGCCCTTTTTAACAAGCGTTTCAATATAACTTTCAGCAGCATGAAAAGGAACGCCACACATCGGTGTGCGTTCCTCATCTCCTGTAGGGCGTCCTGTTAAGGTAATATTTAGTTCACGAGATGCAACCAAAGCATCATCATTAAATAATTCATAAAAGTCACCTAAACGAAAGAACAGTAATTCATCAGGATATCTAGATTTAATATCTAAATACTGCTCCATCATAGGTGTTTGCTTTTTTGCCATACTTACCCCTTTTGTATTGTACCGTAGCAAACCCAAGTTTGTGCTTTATCAATATAGGCTGGTACTGTTTCACCAATTGATAAGGAATCGTCTTTTGGGAATAACACCATTTTATTCCCCGAAGTACGACCAAACCACATATCTTCATCGCGAGGACTTGGCCCCTCAACAATAATATCAAACACTTGTCCTTCCATAGGTTTGTTCAATTCATAAGAGATTTCGTTTTGTACATCCATCAAAGTTTGCAAACGTACACGCTTAACCTCTTCAGGAATTTGATCATCCATAGTCGCTGCTGGCGTACCAGAGCGTTTGGAATAGATGAAAGTATACGCCATATCATAACGTACGTCTTTCAATAATTGTAATGTAGCTTGGAAATCTTCCTCTGTTTCCCCTGGGAAGCCTACAATAATATCTGTAGTAACCACTACATCTTTAATTTTCTCACGACAGTACGACAGTAATTCTTTATAATGCTCTACTGTATAGTGTCGATTCATCTTTTTAAGAATACGATCTGATCCTGATTGAATTGGTAAATGTAAATGTGTAACAATGTTGGAAGAACGGCCAAGAGCATCAATCATAGATTTAGTCATATCTTGAGGATGACTTGTCATATAACGGATACGCTCTATGCCAGGAATGCCATCCAAAGCATCTATGAGTGTACCAAAATCAGTGCCATCTTTAAAATCTAATCCATAAGAGTTTACATTTTGGCCTAATAAGGTAATTTCTTTAAACCCTTTTGCACCTAGTTCAGTCACCTCTTTTACGATGGCCTCTACAGGTCGGCTAATCTCTCTACCACGAACGTGGGGAACGATACAATACGTACAAAACTTGTTACAACCATTCATAATAGGTACCCAAGCATAGAATGTACCATTTGGCTTGGCTTCTAGTTCAGGAAGTACCGTGTTATCCATATCTACACTAATTTGATGTGTATGTCCCCGTTGTACTTCTTCAATCATTTCATTAATATGTTGAATATTATGAGTACCTAAGACAATATCGATATGGGGAGCGCGCTTAAACATTTCAGCTTGATTCTTTTGTGCCATACATCCCGTAACAGCAAGAATCAAGTTTTTATTTTTACGCTTCAGTCTCATTAGCTCACCTATGCGGCCATAGACTTTAGTTTCTGCATTCTCACGCACTGCACAAGTATTTAATAAAATTAAATCTGCAGTTTCCACGTCCTCTGTTGGCGTATATCCAACAGATTCCAGCTGATGCGATAAGCGCTCAGAATCGGCAGTATTCATTTGACAACCATAGGTGTAAATATAATAAGACTTCATTCTAACTCCTACACTTTAACAATCTTACGTTTAGTTTCAATAATATTTTTAACTTTAATAGACATGCGTTCAATCGACATGCCTGTAATGTATTCGATTTCATTACGTACAGATTTTTGTACTTGCTGCATCAATGTTTTTACAGGATAACCATGTTCAATAACAACAGCCATATCAACAACGAGACCATTTTGGCCTTTATCACCTTTTTTGAAAGAAATATCACTAGACTCATCAACACCAGCTACTTTTTTTAGGCCATTACGAATTAATTTGATGATTACATCATCATCAAAGGTAAGACGTCCATAATAACTGAAAGCAGGGCGTACTACAGAGCGTTCAAAGCCTTCAGAACCTATTTGTCCCAATGTATCTTGATCTTGTTTTTTCAA
>PVMM01000282.1_pt1 | contig 11468 bp, 10 predicted proteins | sample 1853381 | NCBI WGS metagenome assembly PVMM01 (sample SAMN08533509, study PRJNA380276) | Human gut metagenome, whole genome shotgun sequencing project. | isolation source: participant 1, synthetic long reads | host: Homo sapiens | collected 2017 | reverse complement strand
GCTCTGTCAGCAGAAGCAACTCTTCCAGTTGATCGTCGCTCTTTGAGTTTCTTAATTCGTTCATCAATCAACCTTCCTTTCTCTAATTGCTGTTCAAGTTCAGTAATTCGCTGTTCTGTTTCTGCAATAGCCGGTTCTCGCTGTTTAATTTCTGTGCCAATTCCTGCCATTGCTGATTTTCGTCTGTGAGTTTCTGTATCTGGTCTGTCTTTTCTTCCAGAAGCATCAACAGTTCTTCTGTATCCGGTAAGATTTGTAGCAGCTCTGACAATTCTTTCTCTAATTGCTGCAATCGTTCTTCCTGCTCCTGAAAGCACATCAGCTTCTCGTCCTTTTCCTGTATCTCCTGAAGCATCTCTGCCATGATATTCTGCTGTTCCTCTATCTGTGTAATCATTGCTTCCATCATGGGAATTACTTCTTTGCTTTCTTCTAATGTCATTCAACCACTCCCTCCACATCGACAATGCACCGGATACCTTACCAAAGGTTGCAATTACCTTTTGCAGCAGTGCATTTTGTTTTTTTATCATCTGGTTTTCCTCGACCTTCCATGAACCTTTCCTTATCTGCCCGGTGAGATATTTTTCCTCAATCTTCCTTGCATCTGCACCCTCATGAATCGTAGGGACTTTCAATTTGCCCTGTCTTTCATAAGAGCGGTGGTCAATCAGATTGTCTATGGATAAATGCCGGTTACACATCTTTGCCCATTCGCTTCGCCATAACTCACAATTCTTTGGATTGTTCCAGCCGGTAGCGTCAGTCAGAACCCTTTTCCATTGTTTTCTGTTTCTTGCCCCGACTTTCTGTACTCCGTTTTCATCAAGTACCGGAATACGGATTCCATGACGGTCTGGATTTTTCTTATCCTGCCACCAGTCCGGGTGGGATTCATCAACCACGATATTTCCGTCAGTATCTCTGACAAAATCCCAGTCCTTGACTTCCTTGCTGCCCCATGAGTGGTCTGGATTGAATGGTCGCATGGTTACAAGTAAATGCACATGTGGGTTCCCGTCGCCCTTATCGTGTATGCTCCAGTCGGCACACATTCCCTCGTCCACGAAAGTCTTTTGAATATATTCGGTTGTATAATCAATCTGTTCCTGTCTGCTCCATTCTTCCGGCAGGGAAAATTCAAATGAGCGTCCAAGCTGTGCATCTGCATTTTTTTCTATCTTCAATACCTCATTCCATAGACGCTGTTTCTGAAATGTGATTTTAAACTTTTCCAGTGCGGCATCTTTATCATCCGCTCTTTTATAACGGATAGACTGTTGAAACCTTTTTATATTTTCTTCCGGTACATGCAGCCATTCAGGAGGTGCATTTTCGCACATCATCAGACTGGTGTAGACGACTTCCTTTTTGGAAGTATAGTAACTGATTCTGCCTGTTTCCTCATTCTTCATCACATCTCCATTAAGATATGCCGATGCGGATATGACAGATTTTCCTTTACTGCGCCCGACAATCTTTACTGTAAAGTGAAATATCGCCATGATACGATTCCCCCTTTCTGCCGTATCCGGCATTGATTTCCGACAGCATCTTCTTCTGGTTTGGCAGAAGTGAAGCTGTCGGAACGCCCTCTGCGCAAGAGTGCCCCCTACGGCATGAGCAGGTCTGGCTGAAAGCCCCGCCGACGGAACGAGCCCGGCAAGCGTAAGCGCAGACCGGTTGCCACTTGTGGCAAACTTATAAGGACGACCTCTGGTTGTCCATAAGTGCGCCCTTCATTCAAAGGCAATGAAGGGAATGGAAAAACCACTCCCTCCGCCATTACACTTCCTCCATATCTGTAAGTGGCTCTTTCTGCATCGCCTTTGAGAAAAACTTTCCGTTTGTTTCCTGCCTTTTTAAGAAGCCTATCAACTTTGGTAAATCTTCCTCCTCAATCGGACAGCCAAGAACCGATTCCACCGCACCGCCAATCTGACAGAGCCTGTGGGTTCGTTTTTTACTTTCCTCGGCTTTCTTTCTCTTTTCCAGTTCCTTTCGCTGTGCAATGAGCTTTTTGGTAGCTTCGATGCTTTCCTGTTCCTTTTTCTCTAATGCACGTATTCTTTCTTCATAAGTCTTTGTTGATTTCGCCATATCGTCTTCATCCTTTCTCTTATAATCAAATCTTGCTCTGCTAAGATTTGGCACACGATTCTGGTCAGCTCTGTTGACATAATTCCAATCAGAATCGTGGTGCATCCTTGCGGAGCATTATCTTGTCGATGTTTTTCCGACAAGATAAACATTAGTTCCCGGTTGCATATCAGGAGAAGCACATGGTATAATCCTCTTGCGTGTAGGTATATCATGGCTTCGGTCTGATAGAACCTTTGGCGGTTTCGTAGGAAGCCGCCTTTTTAAGTTGCCACATTTCTTGTGACAGTTTTTACATTTCCTTTATCCCTCAGATCTCGCCCCTCGTTGGCTTCCATGAACTTTTCCAGAATGTCAGTTTTAATAAGGACTTTTCTTCCGACTTTTAATACCGGAAGCTTCTTCCATTCAACCAGCTTTCTCAAAGTGTTTCTGCCAATTCCTGTATAATCGGCTGCTTCCTCGATGGATAATGCAATCTTTCTTTCCGTCATCTTGTCACCTCCTTATGAATTGCATTATGCAATTTTTGTTGTGCTGTTAGTATAGCGGTTTTATATTGCGTTGTCAAGCGTTATGAAATTTTAAAAATAATTATTATATTGCATATTGCAATTATGTGAGATACATGCTATAATTCATACATACCGAAAAAGGAGGCAATCAGCATGAAAGATAAAGAACTACGCAAGCTGATAGGCAGCAGGGCAAAACAGCGTCGTCTGGAATTAAATCTGACACAGCCTTATGTTGCAGAGAAGATGGGAGTTACCGCTTCCACAATCCTGCGTTATGAGAATGGTTCGATTGACAATACCAAAAAGATGGTGCTGGAAGGTCTTTCGGAAGCACTTCATGTATCTATTGAATGGCTCAGAGGGGAAACCGATGAATACGAAACCGATATTACGGATAAGAAAGAATTACAGATTCGTGATGCAATGGGCGATATTCTCAAACAGTTACCTCTCGACCTTAGTAAAAAGGAAGATGCTTTTTCCAAAGATTTACTGCTGTTGATGTTAAAGCAATATAACCTGTTTCTGGAATCATTCCAGTTTGCCTGCAAGAATTACAAGGGCAACACGAATGAAGCTGATATTGCAAAAGTAATGGGGTTTGAATCGAATGATGAATATAACGAGATTATGTTTCTCCGGGAGATCACCCACACTGTTAATGCCTTTAACGACATGGCAGATATCGTAAGGCTTTATTCCAAGAAACCGGAAGCAGCAGAACAAAGGCTTGCCAATCTTTTATCCGAAGTTATGTATGAGGATTCTGAATCGGTATAGTAAGACAACCGGAGTTGTGATATACTTACACGCAAGAAGCATTTCAACAGTTCCGATTGTCTGATATCGAAAGGAGACATACGATTATGGCAAAAGGATCTGTTAGAAAAAAAGGAAAAAAATGGTACTATCGCTTCTATGTAGAAGATGCAAGCGGTAAAATGGTTCAGAAAGAATACGCCGGAACCGAGAGTAAAAGTGAGACGGAAAAGCTTCTCCGCAAGGCACTGGAAGATTACGAAAATAAGAAGTTTGTCGCAAAGGCAGATAATCTTACCGTAGGAGAACTTCTGGACATGTGGGCAGAAGAAGAACTAAAAACTGGGACACTCAGCAACGGTACAGTAGAAAATTATCTTGGTGTAATCCGCTATATCAAAAAACACCCGATTGCAGACCGCAAACTGAAAACAGTTACTGCCGAACATTTACAGGCATTTCTTGATCTGCTTACATTCGGTGGTGAGTTTCCAGACGGGAAAGTAAGAAAAGGATACAGCAAAGATTATATCCATTCTTTTTCCGCAGTGTTACAGCAGTCATTCCGTTTTGCAGTATTTCCAAAACAGTTAATCAGTTTCAATCCGATGCAGTATATTAAGCTGAAAAAGCAGGCAGAGGAAGTTGACCTCTTTTCCGATGATGAAGTGGAAGAAGGTACACAGCCGATTTCACATGAGGATTATGAACGGCTTATCCAATATCTGGAAAAGAAAAATCCACCTGCTATTCTGCCGATTCAAATTGCGTATTATGCCGGGCTCCGTATCGGGGAAACCTGTGGTCTTACATGGCAGGACATTAACCTTGAGGAACAATGCCTGACCATAAAACGCAGTATCCGCTACGACGGCATGAAACACAAAAATATTATCGGACCAACGAAACGGAAAAAAGTAAGGATTGTTGATTTTGGAGATACGCTGACTGAAGTACTGAAAGCTGCCAGAAAAGAACAGCTCAAAAACCGGATGCAGTATGGCGAATTATATCACCGCAATTACTACAAAGAAGTGCATGTGAAAAACAGGGTATATTATGAATACTATCATCTTGACGGAACACAGGAAATCCCGACAGATTACAAAGAAATCTCCTTTGTCTGCCTGCGACCAGATGGCTCTTTGGAACTGCCGAGTACACTCAGCATTGTATGCAGATCAGTGGCAAAGAAGCTGGAAGGATTTGAAGATTTCCATTTTCACCAGTTGCGTCACACTTATACCAGCAATCTGCTTTCCAATGGAGCTGCACCGAAAGATGTACAGGAACTGTTAGGACACTCTGATGTCAGTACCACAATGAATATTTACGCTCACTCAACAAGAAAAGCAAAACGGGATTCCGCAAGACTTCTTGATAAAGTAGCGAGCAATGCTTAACTAAAAATTTCCCTTATTTCCCTTGCGGATTCCGCATAAGGGCAAAAATAAGGGAAAATACATATCATTTCACTATCTAAGGGGCTGTAAGCCTTGAAAAATAAGGAAAGTTCAGGAAATCTCTCCACAAATTCCGATTTGTTGATTTCTTATAAAATATCATACTTCACTCTCCATTACAATAATTGTACTATTTTCCACCTTTTCTACACCATAGCAACATGCTTCCTTGTAGCCCACATATAAATCAATAATCATAAAAAGTCTCATACTACACCTTTACTTCAACAACTTTTGTACATATCATGAATCCTTAAATAATTCATGCTGCATCCCCGGAATACCGAATGCCAGACAGTTCTGCTCGTGTACGCCAGTACATACGTATGTATTGGCTATCACTTATGTTGTTGTATAGCTTATTCCATCAAATCCCCCCTTTCCATGGCATAAAAAAAGCAACCGGAACATCTCTGTTTCGATTGCCATGATAATCTTACTACAACCACAATAAAAATAAAAGTGACTATATATTAGTTTTTTACTAGTTTTATACGTAAATTTGTTAGTTCCTCGTTAGTACGCTGTTAGTCTATCGTTAGCCTATGGTCAGTTCAAAGATCAGTTTTTACACTCAAAGCGGAACGTACATTCTTCTCTAAAACTATTTTTCAACAAGGCAATTACTAATAAGTTTTTCCAGCATATCGTTGCTGGCATTTGCCGATCTGACACTGGCGGCTATCATCTCTTCTTTTGAAACATCGGTAAAATCAATTTCAAATCTACCATTGTTCAAGCATAACTGCTCAATGTATATTCTCTGAGTCCTTCCATTACCTTCTCTAAACGGATGGATCATATTAATCTCACCCAGGTAATAGGCTAGTCTCTCGCTCATTTCTTCCTTATCGGTTATGTCAGCTAAGAAATTTTCCTTTTCCAGCTTACGATACAAATCATCAAACTGGCTTTCGATAAACTGCACCAAACAGAAAACGGTTCCTTTGGAAATATCAACCGTTCTCGTCTTGCCCGCCCAAGAGTATACATCACTGAATAAATGCCTATGTATAGAACAAAGATGCTTAAAAGAGAAATCTCCAGTAACGCCTTGACCTACAAGTTCTGCCTGACGCACCGCTGAATAATCTCTTTCAGCCTCATGCAATGTATCTAAATCTCTTATATCCAGTTTATTCTTTAATACATTTGTTCCCGGATAACAGTACTTGGCATCCTGTTCATCCTCATAGAAATAATCATACTCTTGATCCTTCAACCTGCTTCTTGGATACTCTGTATTTCTTATTTAATTCTGAAATTGCATCTGTAGCAGAAACTTTCTTGGTTAAGACATTTCTTACTCTTTGACGACATTCTGCATCAAATGGCATGCTTTCCATTTTGAAACTGGATTCAATACTGCTTACTCTTCTATCAACTGTCATACGCGTATCCTTTCCCCTTTCCCTTTCACAGAAAGGTATTTGTTCTTCTATAGTATACCACAAAACGCTACATCTATACTACAAATTTCCGTATTATGAAGAGCGAACATAGTTTGCAAGCTTATCACCAAACACGTTCGAGCCCTTGTAAATCAAGCATTTCCGCCACTTTCAGCCACTTACTTTTCATCCACCACCTGAAAAATGTAGAACTTGAGGTAATAACTCTCGTCCGCTGCCCACAGGATCGGATGATCCGGACCCTGTGTCTTGAATTCTACCTGGCGGAGACGCTTATGCGCACCATGAGAAGCTTCCCGGATTGTTTTGGCAAAAAGCTCGGGATCCATGAAATGGGAGCAGGAACAAGTTACCAGGAATCCGCCGTCCTTCACCAGCTTTAAGCCCCTGAGATTGATCTCACGATATCCTTTTACAGCATTTTTGATGGAATTGCGGGACTTGGTAAAAGCGGGCGGATCCAGGATCACTACATCATATTTCTCGCCCTGCGCTTCCAGCTCCGGCAATAACTCGAAGACATCTGCACATCGGAAGCTTACCGTATTTTCCAGTCCGTTCAGCTTCGCATTTTCTGTTGCCTGATCCACAGCCAGCTGGGAAGCATCCACACCCAGAACACTCTTCGCTCCGGCGATTCCCGCGTTCAAAGCAAAGGAGCCGGTATGGGTGAAGCAGTCCAGCACCTTTTTATCCTTACAGAAACGATGAATGGCGGCACGATTATTCTTCTGATCCAGGAAAAATCCGGTCTTCTGTCCGTCCTCTACATCCACCATGTAATGCACACCGTTCTCCACGATCTCTACTTTCGTGTCAAACGGTTCGCCGATGAAGCCTTTATAACGCTCCATACCCTCCTGTAAGCGTACCTTGGCATCGCTCCGCTCGTAGACACCGCGGATCACAATGCCATCCTCCGCCAGTACTTTCTTCAAAGCATCAATGATCACAAGCTTCCACTTATCGATTCCCAATGCCAGAGATTCCACTACCAGTACATCCGAGAATTTATCAATGACAATACCCGGCAGGAAATCCGCCTCTCCGAAGATCAGACGACAGCTGGAGGTATCAATAGTCTCCTTGCGGTAATTCCAGGCATCCCGTACCCTCTGCTCAAAAAATGCCTCATCGATCACCGTATCCTTCCTGCGCGCCAGCAGACGGATCGTGATCTTGGAGTTGGTGTTAATATAGCCATATCCCATGAAGTAGCCGTCAAAATCATGGATAGCTATAATATCACCATTCTCAAAATCTCCCATAATGGATGCGATCTCATTGTCAAAGACCCACATCCCCCCGGCTTTCAGAGTTCTGCCCTCTCCTTTTTTCAATGTAACGATTGTATTATACATAGAATTTCCTCTCTTGATTTCGTGATTTTATCGTTTTTGCAACTTTTTCTTCTATCATATTCGTTTTTTGCTTGACAATCAATGGGTTTTTATTTATTATTTTAATGTTGACGCAATTAATGTTCACATCGTCGCGTGGCTCAGTTTGGTAGAGCGCTGCGTTCGGGACGCAGAGGTCGCAAGTTCGAATCTTGTCGCGACGACTAAAAATACTCCCTCACACATGTGTGAGGGAGTATTTTTGTTCTTGCAACTATTCAAACTTACGACCTCTAACTGGTTCGGACACACCGTTCGGGTGCAGAGGGTCCACGAGGTCCGGGGGACCTCGGCCTGGACCAACCGAAGCGGAGCGGAGACCTCACGAGGTCCGGGGAACCTCGGCCTGGACCGACCGAAGCGGAGCGGAGACCTCAAATTCAACTTTCACTAGTTCAATCACGGGCTGAACGCCGCAAATTCTCTCCAATCCCCATAATCACAAACACCGTCGAAATATTCATCACCTGCTGGAAGCTGAACATATTGTTCACCGTATAGGCCAGCACACAGAACCCGCAGGCTCCCACCAGCATCGACTTTTTCCCGGCATGCAGGAAATTACGGATTACTGAGATCATCATTCCCGCATAACTGACCAGCCCCAGCACTCCTATATCCACCAGGATCGTCAGCCATTCATTATGTGCATTAGTGAGGCGGTTTCCATAGAAGAAATCATACACCATATTTTGCAGCTCCGGGCTGGCCTCATTCGACAGAAACGCATACATGCAATCCGGCCCTACGCCGAAAATCTTATGTAACAGATCTGCTTCCCAGAAGCATCTGGCTCCCGTCGACCAGGTGGCTCCCCTGTTGCTGCCCCAGGCCGCGCTGAACACCAGCCAGTTGCTACCCCCGTCACCTGCTGTCTCCGTCAGAAAGGACGTCAGTTTTCCGCCCAACAGCGTATTCGCCAGGATAAACGCTAATAATGCCACGCTCACAACCGGCAGTGCTACGCACAATATCCGATAGATGCCCCAAAAAAGTTTCCCACAGTATTGATTTCTGTTATTGCTGGTATGTACCAACCACAGTACCACTACTGACACGATCGTCATAATTACACTCATTGCGGAAAACGTCAGGATATCCGTCACTTTTTCCATTGGCAGTTCCTGCGAAAGCACATTGCAGCTCCGCAGAATATATGTGATCAGACATGCCACCGATAACAATGTCATTTCCTGCCAGAAGCATTCCATTTTTCTGCCATCTTTCACAGACATGCCAAACAATACAAACAGCATTACGGCTAAAGTTACAACACCACTGCTGCTGCCCTGGGTTACCAGAGAAGCAAAACCAATCGTCACATACCCCATCAGCAGCGCTCTCTTCCAAGTGATCTCCGATCCCATCCACCATAACAGATAAACTCCACCGAACAGCACCGTCACCAGATAACCGCAATACCAGTTAATATTTCCCACGGTAGAAATAAAGGAGGAATTGATGATCTCCTTATCTACAAGGCACAGCCCGAATTTATTCATATATCCGAGGAAAAAAACAATGGTCGACACCGGCAATGTCAGGATCACGATCCAGTCGTTTCTCTGCCACATCCGTGAGATCATAAAATATACAATGACCGCTCCCAGCTGGGTCCACATCCCCATCCGCCAGGATGCCGTCCCCCACAGTGCCTCCTCCCGATACCGGGTAAACACATAGGACATTACCACGGCAATCCCGTATAGAACAGCAAATTTATCCGTGGTGTTCAAAGCCTGCCAGATTCTTTTCGGAATAGTCCGAAATTCCGGAAGCTCCTGTTTCTGCTTTGCCACAATGAGGCGAAGGATCAGCCACAACGCAAATACCGGAAGCAGACATTTCCCCACATAAGTCATAGTCTTAATAAAAAAATTCTCCTTGTCTGTTCCGATCTGGGCATAGCCCCTGTTGTACAACGGCAGTACAGCCAATATCACAAACAGATAAATACCGATCACAAGATCACACAGGAAGCGGCTGAAGCTGCACAACGTCTCCGCCACTGATTCCACTGTTTTTTTTCCTTTTGTATTTTTTGCCATAGGTTCATCTCTCCAAAGCATGCTTCATTCTAATACTTTTATGATAGCTTTCGCCACTTCTTTCGTCAATCTTTTCTCATTCCCGCCGGCCCTGCTCCCGCTGCCGGTCATACATACGGGCCAGGCTGTGATAAGTCTCATAGATGAGCACAAATCCCAATGGCCCCTTGATGATCCCCCAGACGCCAAACAGCCGGATTCCGGCATACAACGACACTAGCACTGCTATGGGGGATACCCCTATTTTCCTGCCGATGAGACGAGGCTCCATGACCTCCCGCAGAAAAATGCAGACCACATACAATACACCACAGACCAGCGCCCGGCCCCAGTTGCCATCCAGGATCTGAAACATGCCCAGCGGAACTAGTACCACTCCCGTTCCGATAAAAGGCAGCGCATCTAAAATCCCCGCCAGGATCCCCCACAAAATACCATGTTTTATTCCGGCGATTCCCAATGTTGCCGCGGCTGTCATGGCAATCGTGGTCATAATGATCCCCTGGGCCTTTACAAAAGTGGCAATATAACGGACGATCCCGCAGATCACCTCCAGAAGTACATGACAGGCCTCCTGATCCAGCAGACGGTTCATAATACCGTCATAGTCTTTCGCCAGCAGCACCGAAGCGATCAAAAACGTCACCAGAAATCCTCCCAGCTCCGCGAACCACTGCACATACTGCATAGACTGGGAAAGCATTCCCGGCAGAATATTTTCTTCCAGTGAATCCAGCCCCTCCTGTAGTCTGCCACTGACCGTATTTTCCAGATACGCAGTGTCCACACCAATAATCTCTCCCACGCTGCGACACAGCCCCCGGACGGCTTCCAGCCACTCCTGCTCCCGCAGTTCCAGATTGCCGATCCATACCGGCAGGCTGCCTAGCATCCAGGACACCAGAATCCAGAGTAACCCCACCAGCAACACTGTTGCCACGATGAGAATCACTATGGCACTGAGGGGTCTGGGAAAATGCAGACGCTGATTCATCCGCTTCATCATTGGCCCAAAAATTGTGACAAACAGCATGGCCAACAGTACCGGTGCCGACAGAGGTGTCAGATATTGCAGAAAAAAATAGACTGCCCCCGTTACCAGAAGCAGTACTATCATCTTTTTTCCTATTATGTTTTTGCCAAATTCTCCCCAATCCATGCCGCACACTTCCTTTTTGGGATTAGTGTGTGCCGGACAGGCTTTTTTATCCTTCGAAAATATCCTCCGAAGGAATTTTTGTAAATTTTTCAAATGCAGGATTCTGCGGTTTCACCCGGAATGACATCTTTTTGCCGTTGCCGGGATGGGTAAAATCCAGAGAATATGCGCAAAGTGCCACGCCGCGATATGCCGGACTCCCCGCCGTTCCGGCGACTGTAGTGTTCCCGTATTTGGTATCTCCCAACAACGCCCATCCCGCATGGGCAAACTGCACGCGGATCTGGTGGAACCGTCCGGTCTCAATGCAGACATCTGCCAGTGCCAGCGGCATAGGCTGATTAATTTTCTCCAAAATGCTATAATGCAGTTTTGCGATCTTTGCGTCCGGAAAATTCTTCTCTCTGCCGGTGACTGCCACTGCCACGCTGCCCTCTTTCCGTAGATAATCCACAAGCTCCCCTTCCGAAGCATCAGGATATCCACAGAGTACCGCATAATACTGTTTATTCAATGTGCCCGCCGACAATTGTTTCGTCAGAACTGCTGCCGACTTTTTCTCTTTGGCGAATACCAGCACACCCTCCACCGGCTGATCCAGCCTGTGGA
>PVMM01000769.1_pt1 | contig 11481 bp, 17 predicted proteins | sample 1853381 | NCBI WGS metagenome assembly PVMM01 (sample SAMN08533509, study PRJNA380276) | Human gut metagenome, whole genome shotgun sequencing project. | isolation source: participant 1, synthetic long reads | host: Homo sapiens | collected 2017 | reverse complement strand
TAAGGAGGGAAGAACCGTGCCACGTAAAGGACATACTCAGAAAAGAGACGTATTAGCAGATCCAATGTACAATAACAAAGTGGTTACAAAGCTTATCAATAACATCATGTTAGACGGTAAGAAGGGTGTAGCACAGAAGATTGTATACGGAGCATTTGACAGAAGTCGCAGAGAAAGCTGAGAAGCCAGCTATCGAAGTATTTGAAGAGGCATGAACAACATCATGCCAGTACTTGAGGTAAAGGCAAGACGTATCGGTGGAGCTACTTATCAGGTACCGATCGAGGTAAGAGCAGACAGAAGACAGGCTTTAGCACTTCGCTGGCTTACAACATACTCCCGTAACAGAGGCGAGAAGACAATGGAAGAAAGACTTGCAAATGAGATTCTTGATGCAGCTAACAACACTGGTGCATCTGTAAAGAAGAAAGAAGACATGCACAAGATGGCAGAGGCAAACAAAGCATTTGCTCACTATCGTTTCTAATTTAGGAGGAAAAATCTTGGCTGGAAGAGAATATCCATTAGAGAGAACCAGAAACATCGGTATTATGGCTCATATTGATGCTGGTAAGACCACACTGACAGAGCGTATTCTTTACTATACCGGTGTTAACTATAAGATTGGTGATACTCATGAAGGTACTGCTACCATGGACTGGATGGAGCAGGAGCAGGAAAGAGGTATCACATTACTTCAGCAGCTACAACATGTCATTGGACACTTGGAAGATCACAAAGCCGAAGCCAGGTGCTCTTGAGCATCGTATCAATATCATTGATACTCCGGGACACGTTGACTTTACTGTTGAGGTAGAGCGTTCACTTCGTGTACTGGACGGTGCTGTAGGTGTATTCTGTGCTAAGGGTGGTGTTGAGCCTCAGTCAGAGAACGTATGGCGTCAGGCTGACACATACAACGTACCAAGAATGGCATTCATCAACAAGATGGATATCTTAGGTGCAAACTTCTACAACGCTGTAGATCAGATCAGACAAGATTGGTAAGAACGCAATCGTTCTTCAGCTGCCAATCGGTAAAGAAGATGATTTCAAGGGAATCATCGACCTTATGGAAATGGAAGCTACATCTACAACGATGATAAGGGTGATGATATCACGTACTGAAATCCCGGAGATATGAAAGAAGATGCTGAGCTTTACCACACAGAGCTGGTTGAGAAGATCTGTGAGTTGGATGACGAACTTATGATGATGTATCTTGAGGACGAAGAGCCACGTGATCAGCTCAAAGCAGTCTTAAGAAAAGCTACTGTGAGTGTACAGCAGTACCTGTTTGCTGTGGATCTGCTTACAGAAACAAGGGTGTTCAGAAGCTTCTGGATGCAATCATTGAGTATATGCCGGCTCCGACAGACATCCCGCCAATCCAGGGTGTTGACGAAGATGGCAATGAAGTAGTAAGACATTCTTCAGATGAAGAACCGTTCTCAGCACTTGCATTCAAGATCATGACAGACCCGTTCGTAGGTAAGCTTGCATCTTCCGTGTATATTCAGGTACTATGAACTCGGTTCTTATGTACTGAACGCTACAAAGAATAAAAAAGAGCGTGTTGGACGTATCCTTCAGATGCATGCAACAAGAGAAGGAATTGGATAAAGTTTATTCGGAGATATCGCAGCAGCTATCGGATTCAAGTTCACAACAACAGGTGATACAATCTGTGATGAACAGCATCCGGTAATCTGGAGTCTATGGAATTCCCAGAGCCAGTTATCGAGCTCGCTATCGAGCCTAAGACAAAAGCTTCTCAGGGTAAACTTGGTGAGGCTCTTGCAAAACTTGCAGAAGAGGACCCGACATTCCGTGCTCATACTGATCAGGAAACAGGTCAGACAATCATCGCCGGAATGGGTGAGCTTCATCTGGAAATCATCGTAGACCGTCTTCTTCGTGAGTTCAAGGTAGAAGCTAACGTAGGTGCTCCTCAGGTTGCATACAAAGAGACATTTACAAAAGCTGTTGATGTTGACAGCAAGTATGCTAAACAGTCTGGTGGACGTGGACAGTACGGACACTGTAAAGTTAAATTTGAGCCGATGGATCCGAACGGTGAAGAGACATTCAAATTCGAGTCTACTGTTGTCGGTGGTGCTATTCCGAAGGAATACATTCCGGCAGTAGGCGAAGGTATTGAAGAAGCATGAAAGCTGGTATTCTTGGTGGATTCCCGGTACTGGTATTCATGCAACGTATATGATGGATCTTACCATGAAGTCGATTCCAGTGAAATGGCATTCCACATTGCAGGTTCTCTTGCATTCAAAGATGCTATGAAGAAGGCAGACCCGGTACTCTTGAGCCTATCATGAAAGTTGAAGTTACAATGCCTGAAGAGTACATGGGAGATGTTATCGGTGATATCAACTCCGTCGTGGACGTATCGAAGGTATGGATGATATCGGCGGTGGTAAGATCGTTAAGGTTATGTACCGCTTGCAGAGATGTTCGGATACTCTACAGACCTTCGTTCCAGAACACAGGGACGTGGTAACTACTCAATGTTCTTCGAAAAATATGAGCAGGTACCGAAGTCTGTACAGGAAAAATTTTATCTAACAAAAACGCATAAAAAATACGAAAAAGGCTTGAAAAACTGTACTTTATGAAATATAATCAGTATTAGCTGAGTTAAAACATCGTAAACTAAAATGCCCTATTGGGTGGTATATTTAAGGAGGATATTCAAAATGGCTAAAGCTAAATTTGAAAGAACAAAACCGCATTGTAATATCGGTACTATCGGTCACGTTGACCACGGTAAAACAACTCTTACAGCTGCTATCACAAAGACACTTGCAGCAAGAGTACCAGGAAACACAGCAGAGAACTTTGAAGATATCGATAAAGCTCCAGAAGAAAGAGAACGTGGTATCACAATTTCTACAGCTCACGTTGAGTACCAGACAGAGAAACGTCACTATGCACACGTTGACTGCCCAGGACATGCTGACTACGTAAAGAACATGATTACAGGAGCTGCTCAGATGGATGGAGCTATCCTTGTTGTAGCTGCTACTGATGGTGTTATGGCTCAGACAAGAGAGCACATCCTGCTTTCTCGTCAGGTAGGTGTTCCTTACATCGTTGTATTCATGAACAAATGTGATATGGTTGACGATGACGAACTTCTTGAATTAGTAGAAATGGAAATCCGTGAACTCCTTGACGAGTATGAATTCCCAGGAGATGATACTCCAATCATCCAGGGATCAGCTCTTAAAGCTCTTGAAGATCCGAACGGACCATGGGGAGACAAGATCATGGAACTTATGGATGCAGTTGATTCATACATTCCGGATCCAGAACGTGATACAGACAAACCATTCCTTATGCCTGTAGAAGACGTATTCTCTATCACAGGACGTGGTACAGTTGCTACTGGTAGAGTAGAACGTGGTGTACTTCACGTATCTGATGAAGTAGAAATCGTTGGTATTAAAGAAGAAACACGTAAAGTAGTTGTAACAGGTGTTGAAATGTTCCGTAAACTTCTTGATGAAGCTCAGGCTGGTGACAACATCGGTGCTCTTCTTCGTGGTGTTCAGAGAGACGAAATCGAAAGAGGACAGGTTCTTTGTAAACCAGGTTCAGTAACTTGCCACCACAAGTTTACTGCACAGGTATACGTTCTTACAAAAGATGAAGGTGGACGTCATACTCCATTCTTCAACAACTACAGACCACAGTTCTACTTCCGTACAACAGACGTAACAGGTGTTTGCGAACTTCCAGAAGGAACAGAAATGTGCATGCCTGGTGATAACGTAGAAATGACAATCGAACTGATCCATCCAGTAGCTATGGAACAGGGACTTCGTTTCGCTATCCGTGAAGGTGGACGTACTGTAGGATCAGGACGTGTTGCTACAATCATCGAGTAATATTCGCGAAAGCAATGAATAAAGCGCCAATCAAGGCGATAAAAAAAGAGACTGCAAGCTTGCTTGCAAGTCTCTTTTTTTATCGCTTTGGAAGTGGGCATTTTACGAATGCCCGCGAACGAACGACGAAGTCGTGAGATTGGCGCATATACAATAGATTTGTTATCGTAAGATAACGTTGTGTCCAAACGTAAGATACCCGTAGAACTTCGGTTCTACGGGTTTTTCTGTTGCTTGGAAATATATAAAAGGGCGGAAAAGAATAACGAACAGCGTAGAAAAACGGTTTCCGGGAGAGTGTCCTGACAACCGTTTATGATAACAGAATGATAACAAAATATATAATTTTCGCAAATCTGATAACAGATAAAGTGAATCTATCTACAAATTAGAGATGTGATTGTGGATTAAGTCAGATCATAAGTCTTGATGTCATTCCCCTCAGTGACCTTTTTAACAATAGTATGACAACCTATCGTAGTTCCCCTGGCACGTAGTTTCCATTCTTCCTGGGTAGCGTTGAGCTTATCCAGTTCTTCTTGTCTTTTATCTTTATCTTCAATAGCTAATATTTCAGCTTTTTCCTTTTTATAGACATTTTTAAATTGACACCATTTCCTGAAAAAGTCCTGTCTTGGATTTCAAGGTGGAAATAAGCATGATACAGAACTGAATCAGTGGATAAATCATGAAAAAGAAGTTCTGGCAGAGATTGCAAAGCAATATGGAATTGAATGGGAACAGAAAGGTACTCATGAGGAACATCTGGACGTTTATAATTTTAAGAAAAAAGAGCGTAAAAAGGAAGTGCAGGCACTGGAACAGGAGAAAGAATATCTTACTGCTGAGAATGAAGGACTGACTGTACAGATTGCGGAAGCAAGAGCTGATATCCAGCTTTTAAAAGATGACAAGGAGCAGGCAGTTAAAGATAAAGAGGAAGCTGAGAAGCGTGCGGAAAAAGCCGAGAAAGATCTGCATAGCCTGGAAGAACGCAGAGAACGGTTACAGCCGGTAATGGATAATGTCAGCAAAGAAATAAAGGAATATGGAACAGTGAAAACTCTACTTCCAGAAGCTGGTGCATTGGAACGTGCAACAACTTACCGGGATAAGAAAATAAAACCACTGTTTACTCAGGTGAAAAATAAAATTGCAGCGATGGCTGCACAGGTTAAAGAACTTGCCGAAGAAGTAGAAAAATGGAAACACAAATATCAGAAAACAAAGCAAGCATATAACCAAATACAAAGAGAGCTAAATACAGTGCGTGGAGAAGAAGAGCAGTTATTTGATGAAAAACAATAATTGCAGGATGTTTCTGATAGATATGACAGGGTAGTGCGTGTTCTTGGAGAAAATGCTGTAGATGATGCGGTACAACAGGATATACAGGAGCAGAAGGCATTAGAAGAAAAGCGACAAATGGAGCAAATGCCAACAGGAAGTATTTACGAAAGACTTGCCTGGGGAGCCAGAAAGAGCGAGATGGAGAATCAGCAGCGTAAGAAAAATAAAATAAAAAACAGAGGAATGGAGAGATAAGATGATGAAAAAGCACATTTATGATGAAAGCAATGGATTAAGTTACACACTGCATGGAGACTATTACCTGCCAGATCTGGCAGTGAATGAGGGAGAACCGACATATGGTAAATACGGAATGTTGCGGAAACAGTTCCTGAAAGAGCATAGACCGGCACGATACCAGTATTTATTGATGACTGGGGAGCTGACGGCACATCTGAACCGAGTCGATCAGGAGACCAGAGAGCAGGTGGAAACCTTGGTAAAGCAGATTGAGGAAAAACAAGGTGTGACGGAACAACTGAAAATGCAGGATCTGATGAAATGGGTTGGATTGATAAATAATATAAAGGCATGTGCGGAGAAAATTGTGTTGAAAGAGAGCGTGTATATGTGAGCAGAAAGGGCAGTCGGAAGGCTGCTCTTTGGCAATCTAAGAATAGAGTTTTGGGATAGAATATGATAAAATGTAAGAGATAAATCGGAATTTCAGGAGGTGTTTTTATGCCACAAATGAATAAGGGAGGAAAATTTATTTTCGGGAAATCACTCATTCGGACGGATGGAACATTGCGGATTCCACCGCAGGCAATGGAAGAATATCACATTGCAGATGAAGGAAAAGTATATCTTTTTACCGGAAGTAAGATTACCGGTGGCTTCTGCGTCACCCGGAAAGGCCTTTTGCATCCGTCAAAACTTGGTCACATTTTGGACGATACTCCACCGTTGCTTGACTACTCAGCAGGTTCTGGCGAATTTATCAAATACAAGGGGCGTTCCTACTGCTGGGTAGAGATTTCACAGGAGGGGCAAATTCTTCTTACGAAGAAAATGATGGATTTTTTGAAGGTGAGACCCGGAATGGAGCTGCTCTCTATCCGCAGTAGCGACATCGCGTTTACGATGGGAGCTAAAGGACCACTATTGGAAAAAGCAGAAAACTATGATGGTGAAATTCCGCTTTTTTAAGTGTAACAATTTGAAGTTGTGAACTTAGAATTAGAGGTGTTGAAAATGAAAATAATAATTATATTTATTGATTTACTGATGGCAACTGTTCTCTTTTTTGTTGGAAGATTTTTTATCAAATCAAGGAATACAGAAAGAAGTGTGCTGTTTTTATCAGGAGATTATACTGGATTAAACACAGAGAAAATATGCAGAGTTACTGGAAAACGGATTAAGACATGGGCAATGCTCTTTTGTCTTGGCGGTATAATTGATTTTATCAAGCTGGGCGCAGGAATAATAATAGTTTCCGTTTTTTTTATTATCTTACTTGTATTTCATTTGGGTGATATGACTATAAATCGAGACAAGTACCGGGTATAAATTCAAGTTTGTATAATTGAAAAAATGAAAAACGCATAGACAACTGTGTCTATTAGTGAAAATACGACATTTCTCGCTTTGTGTCGTGTTATTTGCAGATAACAGATTCTATATTTGATGATGAAAGGAGGAGTTGAGGTGGACCAAGTAAAAATCGGGAATTTTTTAAAAAAACTTCGCAAAGAAAAAGGCATTACACAGGAGCAGTTGGCAGAAATATTAAATGTCTCTGGAAGGACCGTATCCAGATGGGAAACCGGTGTTTCCCAAACAAAAAGATATTAAGAAACAGCCCATGTTTACCTGCTTGCAAACAAAAGAATATTGCTACTAGACTAAGAGATACTACATAAGTGTGTTGGTATCTCTTTTTTGTTGCCGTGAAACAGCAGACTATTTCATTTCTGCTTGATTACCTTAAAACTTATTAGTCTATGGTTTGTCAAGGGCTTGTTGCGTGAGAAATGCTGAATATCACCCTTTACAAAACATAGGCTGATAAGTAACTTTTCAAAAGCAGAAAAGAAATGGCAATGCTTATAACAATATGATATAATGCAGATGAAGACAAAAAAGGAATTTGTCGAGCTGGTTAGTTCGAGATAATTTTGAGTTTGTTAAGATGTGGTGCACTTGATGGAATCACAGGTACGACATCATATTATGGAGGATGAAATAGATGATAGGTTTGATTGTTGCGAGGTCAAAGAATAATGTTATAGGCAAGAATGGTAATATACCATGGAAAATAAAGGGAGAACAAAAGCAATTTAGAGAGTTAACAACGGGTAATGTGGTTATTATGGGGCGAAAGTCTTATGAAGAAATCGGTCATCCGTTGCCTAATAGAATGAATATTGTTGTTTCCACCACAACAGAGTATCAAGGAGATAATTTAGTTTCAGTTAAATCATTAGAAGATGCATTATTATTGGCTAAAGGACGAGATGTATACATATCTGGTGGATATGGACTATTTAAGGAAGCTTTGCAAATAGTAGATAAAATGTATATCACAGAAGTAGATTTAAATATTGAAGATGGAGATACATTCTTTCCAGAATTTGATATCAATGATTTTGAAGTTTTGATAGGGGAAACACTTGGTGAGGAAGTGAAATATACGAGAACATTTTATGTAAGGAAAAAATGAATTGAGTAAATTTTGGATTTAGGGTGTTTTCATAAATATATTGCTTTTTATGCATATATAAATTGTTGTAAGACAAATTCCAGTTGAACCAAATCGCTGCGCGATGGCCTGCCAAGGCTGTGGCGCAGCGATTTGGTTCAATTGGTAAAAATCGGTGTGCAGTCCAGAGGAATGGGCAGATACATTCTAAATGTAGTCTGCTTTTTCCTCTGTCCTGACGCCGATTGTTTACGAAATAATTTGTATGGGGCGATAAAATCAGAATTTGAGAGAGTATTGAATATGAATAAGGAATGGTCTGAACTTAATAAAACAATGCAGGCACAAATAAAAAAGAAAGATACTTATAAGAGGGGTATTGATACTTTACTTACTTTACGAAGTCAGTTAATACAAACCTTAGTATCTTTCAAAGAAGAATTATGCAGAGAAGATTTTAACTCAATCCCCTTCATAAACGCTGATGGTTATCATAGTAAGACGATTGCTTATTCTATTTGGCATATTTTCCGCATTGAAGATATAGTTGTGCATACAGTGATAAATGAAGATGAACAAGTATTTTTTGCAGGCAATTATCAAGAGCGTATCAATTCACCTATCATTACAACAGGAAATGAACTCATGAAACAGCAGATTGCAGACTTTTCAAAACAGCTTAATCTGGAAGAATTATATTTATATATTTTCGAAGTATGGGAAAGCACTGAGAAAATGCTTGAACGGTTATCTTATGATGAATTGAAAAGAAAAATACCGAAAGAAAGAAAAGGATACTTAGAATCGTTGAATGTAGTAAACGACAATGAAAAAGCAATTTGGCTGATTGATTATTGGTGTAATAAAGATATTTGTGGACTAATTCAAATGCCGTTTTCAAGACATTGGATTATGCACACAGAAGCCTGTTTGCGTATAAAGAACAAGATACATTCATAGGCAAAAATTTCAGTTTGTAGAACTAAGGAAATTGGAATTTAAGGAGGAATAAAGTATGGTTAGTGATTTTATAAGAGCAGCATTTCCATGGATTTTAATGGGTTTATTTGTAGCAATCAGTTGTTCCCTTATGAGTAAAAAAGAGAAATAAATTCCTGTTTGTATTTATAAAAGAGAAAAAATGAGAAAAGTAGTTTTATTTATTGCCATGAGCCTTGACGGATATATTGCGGACGGTAATGGTGGAGTAGCTTGGCTAAATGGTCATGGAAATGACAATGAAAACATCGACACTTATACAGAATTTACCAAAGATATAGATACTGTCTTAATGGGGTGGAATACTTCTCATCAGGTTGTTACTGAACTTTCTCCGCAAGAATGGGTATATAATAAATTTACAACTTATGTATTAACACATAAAGAGTGCAATTCTTCCCAACAAATTCATTTTACAAGTGAAAATCCTGTTTTATTATTGGAACGGCTAAAACAAGAAGCAGGAAAGGATATTTGGATTTGTGGCGGAGCAAATCTTGTTCAGCAGTTGGTAAGCAAAAATATGATTGATAAATATTACATTTCTGTTATTCCTACTCTGTTAGGAAATGGGGTTCGTCTTTTGGGCAACATAGACAGGGAAATAAAGTTAAGGCTTTGTAAAACACAGACTTATAACGGAATAACCGATTTGATTTATATGCGTAGATAACTAGAGAGAAACAGAAAAGCTGTTAAACCGACGGAGCGATCCGACCACGTTGGCGGGAAAATCCTTAAGATTTTTCCGCCATGCTTGCAAGGGGGCGGTTCGCTTCGGCGGTTCGGCGAGCTTGCGAGCCGTTCAAAGCCCCCGTTATCTAACAAGGGGGGCACAAAAAACAAGAAACACTATACACTAACAAGCGGAAAACGCTGTATTTATAAGGCAAAACCCCATTTTTACAGTAGTGATATAAATTGTACCTATATCACTATGAAAATTGAATAGTAAATATGAGAAAGACAGTTGATTTCAAAAAATAAGAAATTGATTGTCGTTTTCTTTTGCAGAAATTTAAGTGCAGGCAATTATGGTAGTTGTCGTAATTGCTGTCAGCTCAGTGTTTATCACTGATGGTGTGAAAGATTTACGGTTGGAGATGTTCAATAAGATTATTGGTGCTTAATTATTTTTATTGTAGTGCTGATATGAGAATGTTATAATTGGGGTATAAAACATACAAATAAATTTGCTGAAAAATGAGGTATCAAAATATGGAAAATGAATTACTGGAAAACTTAGGAAGACTTCACACAACTGAACTTGGCGTTATTAGAATTAAAAAGAACTTATCTTTGAATGTAGAAAATGTAATTGAATGGTGCAAAGAAAAAATTAGCCTTTCTAATGCGGAAATCACAAGAAAAGGAAAAAACTGGTATATAACGATTGATAATTGTATTATAACGGTAAATGCGTACAGTTATACCGTTATCACTTCTCACAAGGTAAAATGATAAATTTTTCTATAAAGGAATTAAACGCATTTGCAGTTATTGGGCAGGAAGTAGAACTGACTAATTATCAAAAAAAGAATATTCAGATTAGTACACAGTTTTGGAGAAAGTTTAACAGTAGTTTGAAAAAAGCGTATCTTTCACAATCAGGAAATTGGGTAAAATATGCTTTTATGGAAAGAAGAAATGGAAAACTTTATTATTTCTGTTCTATTCCCCAAAGAACCATTACCCCAGAGGGCTTTCTGTATAAAGAAATACCGTCTTATAAATATTTGGTTGTGGAGCATATTGGTGCTATGGATAAAATATATGAAACTTATGGCAAGATTTATGAAGAAATTATTCCTAGTACATCGTATATTCCTATAAAAGATATTATCCTACACTTTGAAAAATACGATTATCGTTTTCATTGGAATAGTGATAATTCAGTTATTGAAATTTGGATACCTATTCAAGATTAGAAGCAATTTTATATCCATACACACAAAGCAGTTAGTCTTAGGATTGACTGCTTTTTCTATACAGATTTTTAATGACAGGCAATTATCAATTATGGTAGTTGCCTTTTTTGATTGGAGGAATTGAAGAATGAATGATAAAAACTTTATTGAAGAACTAAGACAAAAGCGTGAGGAATACGGAGTAACACAAACAAGGCTTGCTGTTGCCTGTGGTATCAGCCGTGAATATTACAACCGCATTGAAAAAGGAAAACAGCCATTGAATGACGAATTAAGAGAAATCATAGAAAAACAGATTGAGCGTTTCAATCCGCAAGAACCACTATTCTTATTGATTGATTACTTTCGTGTCCGCTTTCCTACTACGGACGCATTGGCGATTATCCGTGATGTATTACAACTGAAATCTAATTACATGCTTTATGAAGATTATGGAAAATACGGATATGAAAGCAAATATGTACTTGGCGACATCAATATCATGTGTTCCATGCAGGAGCATTTAGGTGTTTTATTGGAACTGAAAGGCAAAGGCTGTCGGCAAATGGAATGTTATCTACTGGCACAGGAACGCTCATGGTATGACTTCATGCTGGATTGTATGACGGCTGGTGGTGTGATGAAACGGCTTGATTTGGCTATCAATGATAAA
>PVMM01000289.1_pt1 | contig 11714 bp, 18 predicted proteins | sample 1853381 | NCBI WGS metagenome assembly PVMM01 (sample SAMN08533509, study PRJNA380276) | Human gut metagenome, whole genome shotgun sequencing project. | isolation source: participant 1, synthetic long reads | host: Homo sapiens | collected 2017 | reverse complement strand
GCAGACCATGACTGCGGAAAATCACAGCCCCCCGGCGAGGAGCCTTCGGAGAACGCAATGCACCAACCTCTGGGTGGTGTATAATTGCGCCCTTAGTAAACTAAGGGGTTTCCGGCTTCTCACGTTCCAGCAGTTTCTTCAATAGTTCCTGCGTGTCCTGCCTGTGAAAAATGAGTGTCAACAACAGCATGACATCATCATCTGTCAGGCGTTCCGGCTCTTGCAGAAAACTTTCCAGCATACCGCCACGAGTACAGAGCCGGTGTGTCCGTTCTTTTCGGGTAAGCTGCTTTAGCTGGTGCTGCAATGCCTTTTCATCATTGATGGCTTTCCGCAGTTTCTTTTCACTCTTTTCCAACTCTCGGTTGAGCTTTTCCAGCTTTGAGGTATCAGGCAAGGGCAGCGTCCTCCTTTCCCGGTATCAGCACATAAATCCTGTTTGGTTCTCCAACGCCCTGACGCACTCGCATGATCAGTCCGGCGGTTTCCAGTTCATTCAGAGAACGCTTGACCGTCATGGGGCTGCGGGACAGGACTGCGGCAATGGCTGTGACAGGGAAGCAGATAAACAGGATTCCGTTCTCGTCCTCCTGTCCGTTGGATAGCATAGCGTCCAACATCCGGCAGTACATGACCTTTGCGGTGCTGCTGACTGGAAATCCTGTCAACGCTCTGGGAAAGGGCATACAGGGCGGCAACGGTGTGCCTATCGTCATAAATTCAAAATTCATTCGGTGTGTTCCTCCTTTTTCTTTGCTCTTTTGGATAAATAACGGGGGCAGTCAACCACAACCGCCCGGAAGCTCTGCTTGCACCCATGCTTGCATTTCCGGCATAATTCGTTGTAAGTGACACGCCCCCGGTCATTGAGGTAAAAAGAAAGCTCATGCTTCCTCTTTTTGCTCATTCTCGGCATATTGCGTTTCCTCCCGTTTTAGTGTATAGTTTCGGGGCGATTTTCGGCAAAATTACGGTCATAGAGCCGTCTAAAATCTCCAGAAGTATCAGCAATAGGGTAGACTATCCCCCTATCAGATTGTCGTGTTTCGGTATCATTTCGGTATCAGTTCGCCAGTTCTCCCCGGTGTCGTTCCTCCCCTGAATCTCACAGCGGCGTATTGCTCCCTTTGGTACGCTCGTTTCGGTCAGGGTTCCTCCATATCCCTGCCAAAAGTCATGGCGCTACATCGCCGGGGAAGCATATCCCACACAGGCTGGTCATTCGATTGGAATAATCCATCGATGAACTACCTGTATCATAGAACATTTTTGTGCCCTGTGCCGTATGTCCACAAAGTAGGAATTAAGGGTAAAAATCAGAAATTTCCACGATTGCGGAAAGTATGATATAATCCAGTTAAGCGGCAGTAATGAAACCGCCGGAAAGGAGCGTGCGCCCATGAAAGGAGCGACAAGCATACAGGAACGCCTTTGGGAACTCCGCAAGGACAAAGGCTTAAATCTGGAAGAATTATCAGAGCTGACGGGCATTTCCAAATCAGCTCTTGGCAGTTATGAAAAAGAGGATTATAAGGAAATCAATCATGGCAACCTTATCACGCTGGCAGACTTCTATGGGGTTTCCGTTGATTATCTGCTGTGCCGGACAGAGAACCGGGAGCAGATCAACACGCCACTAACAGAGCTGCATTTGAATGATGAGATGGTGGCACTTCTGAAAGGCGGTCGGATTAACAACCGTCTGCTCTGTGAGCTTGCCACTCATAAGGACTTTATCAAGTTTCTTGCGGACATTGAGATTTATGTAGATGGGATTGCCACCATGCAGATTCAAAACCTCAACGCCCTTGTCGATACTGTCCGGCATGAAATCATTGAACGGTATCGCCCCGGCGAAGACGACCCGCATTTGAAAGTGCTGCAAGCCGCCCATATCAGCGATGATGAATATTTCAGCCACATGGTTCTTGATGACCTCAATCTCATTATCCGGGATATTCGGGAAGCCCACAAAAAGGACAGCGAGAGTGCGCCCCAGACCACCGTTGCCGATGAATTGAAAGAAAATTTGGAAGCGGTTGAAAATTTCAAGGGCAGTCGGGATGAAAAGCTGGTTGTCCTTTACTGCAAGCAGCTCGGCATCAACTATAAAAATCTGTCAGACGAAGAATTTCGCTGGCTCATTCGGATTCTACAAAAATCAAAGAAAACAGGAACTCCTATCAGTCAAAGGAAAAAACGGTAAAGAAAAACCGCTGTTGCATGGTTGTGTTTGCTTCCATGTAGCAGCGGTTGGTGCTATACTTATTCAGTTAAAATTTCAAAGCGATAAAGTGGAATTTATCTTAGAAATTACAGCAATGTTATTTTGATAAACTTTCAAGAATTGAAATATCATGCTTATCTTTATCTCTTAATTCATAACCTGAATGGAAAACTCTTTGGCCTTTTAAGGATATACAAGGAATTGTTTTTCCTTCAAAAAAAGCACTACCAAAGTAATCTTTTTCAAACTCATACCAGCCACCCTCTAAATCAGCTTGTTTTGAAGTTCCGTCCTCACTTAAAACGAACGGGTGAATGTCTAAGTAACCAAGTTCATCACTATATAACTCTATTCTAACCGGTTTCCAGTCTGTATCAATTTTATAGCCCAGATTCAAAAGCACATTTAACAATTTTTCCGTATGTTGAGCATCAAAATTTATATCTATATCTCTATGAATTCTTGTTTGTTTACCAGCTAAAATATCTACACCCCATCCGCCATCCAACCAGTATGTAATTCCAGTATTTTCGAATAATTCTATTACTTTCATTAAATCTTCTTTTGTTGTTATTTCTTTTCTACCCATACAAAGTCTCCTTTACAACTTCTAATTTGTAATAATCATTCTACCATACCGTTATGAATAAATCATCTCATGTAAAACAATTTCTTCTGCCCGGTTGTGAATGTTATTGCAACGCTGCACCCATTCCATTTGACGGGTACGCTTCAATTCCTCGGTCACGCCCTCGGCAGCTTTCATCTGCTCCATGATGGTGTCTAACCGTTTCTGTGCCTGTTCGTTCAGGTCTGCAAGATATGTCCACAATTCCCCGGTCAGGGTCAATGTGTGTAATCTGGCTGGGCAGACTTCTCTTAAATATTCCCGGTGCATCCGTCCGTACTTTCCGATGGGGCGGTGTTCCTCCGGCAACTTCAAGTCCGGGATGTAGTAATCTCCAACAAGGATATAATCAATTCCGTTTTCTTTTATTCTTGGTTTCAATTCGCTCATGTTCCTTACCTCCTGTGGAAGCAGGCTCGTCTGGTACTAACTCAATCACATCGGTAATCTCACAATTCAGCGTTTCGCAGATACGGGCTAATGTATCCATGCTGATGTGCTTTCCCTCTTTGCTCATGTTGGCAATCATATTTGTTGTCATACCAGCGGCAAGCCTTAAATCCTCTTTTCTCATATCACGCTCTAACAGTGTGTGCCAGAGTGGTTTATAGCTGATGTGCATATTGTTTTCCTGCCTTTCTATCCATACCACCGGAGCGGCTGCCCCGGCAGGAACTTTTCTCTTATTATAGCACCAATCTTGTGAAATCACAATTTATTCTTGTAGCCTGCCGCTGATACCGTCTGGATTGGCTTTTCCTTTCTTTTTGTTCCCTTTAATTAGCCATGAACTGCTTGATGCCCTGAGACTTGGCGCCGGGGTTGTCGTTGCCGTAGCCTTCCATGAGGTTGACAACACCCCACACTGCGAGACCTGCGCCGAGGGCGATAACGAGCGTCTGAAGAACCGTGACAGCCTGATTGATGAAAGCCATAGATTTTCCTCCTTGATTTGAAAAAGATTGGTTGTGTATTTTTGAAAATGGGCATAAAAAAAGAAGCCCCGTCGCTGTTCTGCTTTGGGAGCCATCAGGCTTTACCCACTGCGCAGTGCAGCGACGGGGCTTTAATCCGCTTCGACCTCACCCATATCATAGAGGTCGAATGTGTCATCGGGCTTGACTACCAGCTTGTGCTGCCGGTATTTTTCGATGTCAAAGGCATTCCGCTTGTTATAGTCGGAGAGCTGCCGGTACTTTGGATGCTTCGTGATGTCGTATTTGTTACTGAGAAAAGGTCTCACGCCTCGAAGCTGCAAAATACACTTGGCTCCGTCCATGACGGCGATCTCGTCTTGAGACATCAATTCCTTGCCGGTTTTCTGATAATTCAAGCCATAGGAGTTGTTGTTGGAACGGGTTTCCGAGGTGTTGTAAAGGTCGATTGTCTCCTTGCCCAGCACCTCGCTGATTTCCTTGAGCGTGGATTTCTCCTTGCCGCCGAGGAAAAGTGTGCAGTCACAGTTGCCCGTGATGGTGTCAGCCGCGTCCTTGTAGATGGTCTTGAGCTGAGACTGGGACTGCAAGATGATTGACGCCGAGATTTCCCGACTTCGGATGGTGGCGATGAGCTTATCAAACTTCGGGATTTGACCGATGTTTGCAAACTCGTCCAGCAGACAGCGTACATGAACGGGAAGCCGTCCGTTGTAAACGTCATCTGCCTTGTCGCAGAGAAGGTTGAAGAGCTGGGAATACATGATTGCCACGACGAAATTGAAGGTGTCATCGGTATCGGAAATGATGACGAACAGTGCCGTCTTCCGGTCTCCGATGGTGTCCAGCTCCATCTCATCGTAGCTCATCAGCTCCCGCAGCTCTGCGATGTCGAAGGGTGCAAGCCTTGCACCGCAGGAAATCAAAATCGACTTGGCGGTTTTTCCCGCCGCCAGCTTGTATTTGCGGTATTGCTTGACCGCAAAGTGGTCAGGGTCGCGGGCTTCCAGCTCATCGAACATGACATCCACGGGGTTCTTGAAGGTCTCATCGTCCTCTCTGCGCCGCAGGAAATCAAAATCGACTTAGCGGTTTTGCCCGCCGCCAGCTTGTATTTGCGGTATTGCTTGACCGCAAAGTGGTCAGGATCGCGGGCTTCCAGCTCGTCGAACATGACATCCACAGGGTTCTTGAAGGTCTCATCGTCCTCTCTGGCTTCCGAGGCATTGATCATTTCGAGCAGGGTAGTAAAGTTTTTCTCGTGGTCGGGTGCCTCGTACCAGATGTAGCCGATGAGAGCTGTGTAGTAGAGCTTTTCCGCCTTGACCCAGAAATCTTCGCCGGACTTATCGCCATCTCCCTTCGTGTTGACGATGATCGTATTGACCAGCTTGAGGATGTCCTTCTCGCTGCGGATGTAGCTGAAAGGGTTGTAGTGCATGGATTTCCGGAAATTGATGGTGTTCAGCGACTTGATGACGTAGCCGCCCTTTTCAAGCATTTTGCCGCACTCCACCAGCACCGTACCCTTCGGGTCAGTCACAACATAGCTGCTGTGCATCTGCATCAGGTTCGGCTTCACGAAAAAGCGTGTCTTACCTGAGCCGGAACCGCCGATGACAAGGATATTTTTGTTGCGGGCGTATTTCGGCTGCTTCGGGCGGCTGTTCATGGTCAGGAACTCCGTCTGCGTCAGAATGACGTTGTTGGAGAACTCCGGGTCCATGTACGGCTTGATGTCCTCTGGCTTGCCCCAGCGGGCAGATCCGTATTCTTCGCCCTGCCGGAACTTCTTGCGGTTTTTGCCCTTGACGTAGACCGCCAGCTTGAGCAACACGCCAGCCGACAGACCGATGAGCAGATCAACGGGATGAAAGCTGGGCAGCGGATTTGCGAAGGCAGTGCCGAACACGGCAAAGCCGTTTGTCAGCTTGTCGATGAACGCCGTGCCGGGTGCAAGTCGGAACACGGCGGCAATCTTATCCGCAAAGTAGAAGGCGAAGACATACGGAAGGTTCAGAAGAATGAGCTTCTTCACATCGGGTTTGTTCACAGCTCCACACCCCGATCCTTGGTCTTGACCTTGACTTTCTCCTTGTGCTGCGCCTTGCTCTGGGCTTTCTCCTGATCCAGCTTGTGCCGGATGGACGGCTGTTCCTTCTGCTTGACGGTTTTTGCGGAGAACTCCTTGAAGGCGGCGGTCATTACATCAACGTCCCGTCCCTTGAAGAAGACAAGATAGCTGGGCGGCTCAACAGAAACGTCCTTCTTGAGTGCAAAGTCCAGACCGTATTTGCTGGCAGTCCGCTCAAAGGACTTGATGTTGCCGTCCGTCACTTCGATGTTGGAGATGGCGGCGTTCTGACTCATCAGATGCTTGATGGACTGCTTGCCGCGATAGGTTTTTGGCTGCTGCATCTGCTTCTGCGCCTTCTCAATCTCCTGCACGAACTTGTCCAGTGCCTTTTTCAGCACCTCGGCTGAGATTTTGCCGCCCTTGATCATGATTGCAACAACTTTGGTGTTGACTTCATCCTGCATTGCAGTGATACCTCCTTTCCTTGAAATGATTGAGGGAATGCTGCCTCAGCTAAGGCGGCACAATCCGGCGACAGATGGTTTTCATTTACGCTGTCCTCCTTTCCGAGCATTGCTCACGATGGTATTCATTAAAGAGTGTCTTCACAAAGGCTATAATCGTAGGTCTTCGGCTTCTTTGACCCTGCCGATCTGTCCTGCCCGTAGAAATCATGATTGACGAGCGCGGAGTAGTAATTGTCTATCGTCAGAGAGGCGTTATACAGAGCGGTCAACAGGTACGCCCGGATATTACGGATGTCTGACGGGTTCTTGTTCATTGCTTCCAGAACGTACTCTATGTGGCTGCTATTCAGCTTGAGAAAGCGGGACTTAACCACTTGCTGCGGCATATCCTCGCCATTGATACGGATGGTCGGAGCGGTAGAGCAGACGGCATCCAGCATGATGTCCATGATCTCCCGGAAGCGGTCTTTATCGAACTTCGGATCCTGACAGAGAATGTCGTAATCAAGATTCTCTTTGATAATCTCTTCATACTCGCTTCGCTCATCCATCCTGTCCATCCCATCAAGATTGATGGATTGATAGTTCTTTGAGAGAGTATTTCTTTCTTGGGTAATTACTTGATCAGTATTTATTTGTGCGGACTTATCCCCGCGTGGATTATCCACATCTGGCTTCTCCACACATGGATTTTCCGTGTGTGGCTTTTCCCGTTCTGGTGTAGACTCCTGCGGCTCTTCGTATATCTCAAAGATTGTGCTGCTCATCCTGCCTTTACCGTCTCTCTGCCGGTGCCGGACAAGGTAGCCGTGCTTTTCAAGCTCACGGAGCGCGGAGAGAATGGCATCCGGACCTTCCTTGCAGATTGCAGAAAGTCCCTTGGTTGAGAACTTCCAGCCATCATTAAACGAGAGCATCTTTGAGAGTAGCCCGACTGCCTTGAGTGACAGGCTCTTGTCTCGGAGGTGGAAGTTCGCCATGACGGTATAGCCACGATTTTTGTTTACGCGATAGACTGCCACGAAAATCACCTTGCTATCTTGGGAAGCAGCTCTTCGCCGCACTTTTTCTGGAACTTCATTCGGATGACCTCCTTGCCCTTCGGCGTGAAGTAGGTCTGAGAACCGGTGTAGCAGTACGTCACAAAATCGCGGACGATGAACAGTCCGGCATTGCTGTCCTTGTTGTAGGGAAGAAGCTGCCCGGAAGGAGATCGGAACAGGTACTTTTCTTTGAGAAGGAACTGGACGAACTTGCGCTCTGGGATTTTCAGTTCCTTCGCCGTCGTTCGGATATTGGTGCAGTCATCCGGATTGATGAAGGCGTCGTAGTAATCGGCTTTGGGCTTTGCCGTGTTCAGCTCACACTCAAGAGCCTTCACGCGATTCTTTTCCAGAATCAACGCTTGAGCGAACTCTACAATGACCGCTGGTTCCTTCTGAATACGTTCCAGAAGGGAGTCCGTCATGTAGCCGCCGGTCTTGCGGATCATGGGGATGACATCATGTGTGATCCAGCGTTTGAAGGCTTTGGCTTCGGGCTTACGGCTGCTCAGAATAAGCGTGTAAAGTCCAGGTTCGTTCACCACCGTCATGTTGGGATTGCCTCGTTTATTACCCTCATTTGAAATGAGGGTAATCATCTTCTCGTCCGCATCCAGCCGTGAAATGGCTTGTGACGAATTGCCGATCTCCAAAGCCCTGCACACGTCTACCGCCACAAACCACGGCTCGTTTTCGATCAGGGCTGTTCGGATTTCTCCAAACTGTTCATTCTTGAAGACTTCGATTTTGTTATTCATGACTGACTTCCTTTCCGGCAGCAGATGTGCCATTTTGATTTTTGAGAGTAGAAACGGGCTTGCAGCAGTAGGGACACTCTGCAAACACGCAGGACTGATATTTCCAGAAGGGACGATGAAATCGACAGCTTCGGCACTCAGGGAGAATGCCATCCGCGCCGCTGTCAAAATGCTCAAAGCCGGGTGTGGTCTGCATCAGCAATTCGAGTGCTTGCAGATCACCGGCTGTCATGCGTTTCATGCTTAAAAACTCCTTTCCTTCGCCGCATCGCCAGCAAATATTCCGGCTTTTGGGCAACAAAAAAAGAGGGTTTGCTTCTTACTCCAAATTGGAGAAGAAACAAACCCTCTTCGTTTACGATGTAGTTCAGATGATTTCTCGGATGGTATGAATGACACCGAGCAGCAGCCCGATGAAGAAGGCGAGTCCTCCGATGAGACCGCCTATGATTAAGTTCAATGCGAAGATGCCGACTGAGCCGGAGATACCGTAGCCGCTGGGAACGAGCCAGAGGCACATCCTCCGGATGCCGAATGGCAAGCCGACGCAGATCCACATAAGGAAGTAGTCACATACGCCGTCAGGTATATAGATCGGCTTGAGAAATGACGCGAGGCAGAACGCAAGCGCGATTGGAAGCGCAACCTCCTTCAAGAAGACTTTGATAGCACCCACTATATCCTCCTTCTGCCGGAAGTGTGCAGCAGCACCCTCCGGCTTGCTTGATTATTGTGAAAGTCCTTTGTTTTCGGTCAAAAAAAGAAGGGACTAAGCCAAAATGCCTTGATTTTCAAGGTCTTTCTGATTTAGTCCTATTATCGCACAATAATCTTTGATAACAATGGCCTCCACCCGTCCGGCCTCGACTTCCTCCATCATCGCCAGAAAGCCGGGGCGGTCAAAACGGGTTCCCGATACGCCGTCATCGGTGAAGTGGGTGGGGTTCGGCAGACCGTTCCGGCGGGCAAACTCCTCTAACATCTGCTTTTGATGGCTTATGGAGTTACTCTCGCCCTGTAATTCATCATCACGGCTCAAACGCTCATACAGAGGGGTGATTTTCTCGTTTCTCATGGCTGTACCTCCTGAAATGAAAATGCTCTAAGTGACTGCTTCACTAACCATGACAAAAAACCATGATTAAGAAGTCACTTAGAGCATACATCTCCGGCAGCCAGCTTATAAAGTTTGTACTGCCGCACTGCAAAGGATTTTGGTTTTTTCTTGCCCAAATCCTCAAACAACAGGTCTACCGGATTCTGGTAAGTTTCATCATCTTCCGAGACCTGCATGGTGTTGAGCATTTCCAACAGCGTTGCGAAGTTTTTCTCCTCAACCGGGGCTTCATAGTGGAGGTAGGCGATCAGCGAAACCAGCAAAAGCCGCTCTGCCTTGTCCCAGAACGGGTCACCGCCCTGACCCTCCCCTTTGGTGTTGGTCATCAGTGCGGTTACGAGTTTCAGTACATCCTTTTCACTATGGATGTACGCCATAGGGTTATAGCGCATACTCTTGGAAAAGTTGATGGTGTTGAAGAATTTTAGCTTGTAGCCGTGCTTTAACAGGGCTTCTCCACATTCCACGCCGATACTACCTTTCGGATCTGTAACCACGAATGATACCGGAAAATTCTTGGAATCACATTGCAGCAGATTCGGCTTGATAAAGAACCTTGTCTTGCCGCTGCCGGAGCCGCCCACCACCAGCACGTTTTTGTTCCGGGCGTTCTTGGGGTCAGGTGGGCGGTTGGACATCATCAGGTGTTCCGTTTTGGTGAGGATGATGTTGTCCTCAAATTTCGGAGCCATGAAAGGTTCGATATCTTTAGGCCCGCCCCACCGGGCAGAGCCGTACTCCATGCCGTGACGGTACTTCTTGGCGTTTTTGCCTTTCAGGTACACCGCCAGCCGCATCCCTGCACCGCAGCACAGACCAATGAACAGGTCAAACGGATGCAGGCTGGGCTGCGGATTGGAAAATGCAGCCGGGAGCGTATCCATCAGCGATACGATTTTATCGCCCAGTTCCTTGCCCACAGCCAGCCGCCATGCCTCGCCCAGATTGGTTGCCAGCAAGCCAATTACCACATAGGGCAGATAGAGCGCCAGCAGCTTAGAGAGTTTCTTTTTGCTCATAGACCGCGCTCCTCCTGCTTATGCCGCACCTTGTCCGGTAGGTTTGCAACGGACTGCGCCAGATCATGCAGCTTTGCCAGCACGGAAGGACGCTTGGTTTTATCCAGCACCGATGCCGAATATTCCTTGAAAGCTGCGTTCAATGCGTCCGTGTCCTGTGCCTTAAAGTAGACCATATACCGGGGCGGCGTGCAGGACAGGTCTTTCTGGATGGAGTAGTCGATGTGATACCGCTTGGCGAAGCGGTCAAAATCCTTGATGCCGGTTTTCTGGATCTCCACATTTGTCACGCCACGATTCTGCCGCACCAGCCGCTTCATGGACTGCTTGCCCTGCGAAGCGTGCTTGTCGTACTGCCGCAGCAGAAACTGCATCCCGCGCAGCAGGGTGCGGGCAGACAGTTTTGTGGTCGAGATGGCAAAGTTGACCGTCTTATGCTCGATTTCTTCCTGCATCGTTACCACCTCCCTGAGAGAAATTCAGCTTAACGGTCATGTTCCACCGGGGGCTTGCTCACAGCCTTTTCTGCATCACTCCGAATCGATTCATCCGGCACCGGAATGACCATCAGGCGACGCCCCAGAGGGAGAAAGGCTTCGGGTTGATGGAATTCTTCTTCATACTTCTGCGCCAGTTCCGGGGAGAGCGATACAAAGTCCTCCTCTCCCAGTCCCACCACCAGAAAGGTTCCGGCAATGACATCGTACATAAGCCCGTCCTCGTCCCACAGGGCACGGTTCAACGGCAGTCCCATAAGCTTGCCATCATCGTTGTAGACAATGGCGACCGGATCTTCAAAAGGATAGCTTGCGCCGATGGAGCCGCCCACAGCCTGCTGCAAAGCCTTCAATTCGTTATCGATCTCGACCTGCTGCGGATACTGTCCCGGTGCAATTTTCAGCACTGACAGAGTGTTCTCGTTCTGTTCCATTATCGTCCTCCTTGAATTTGATCGTGATTTCCTGCCCGGCACGGGCGGCGTTCAACAGCGCTGCCACAAAGAAGCCAAAAATAGCGCCGGCTTCAAAAAGCATAAATCCAAAGACAAATCGCATCAGTCATCCTCCGACAGTTCCACACCGATACACCGTTTTCCGTCTTTGTCGTAGAAAAACAGGTGTGCCAGAAGCCAGTCATCCAAGTCCAGCTTCTCATATATGCTCGGAAGAATAAGGAAGTGGTCATTGTCCTTCCGGCAGAGAAAGGCTGTATCCTCTAGGATGCGTTTGCCATCCACAATGCGAACCTGCTCCGGCTGATAGCGGATTTGGAAATCCGTAAAAGGAATATTGCAGGCTTTGTAGGTGCCCTCCCAATACGGGGATTTTTTCTGCATTGCCGCATCATAAGGAACATAATGGATGCCCTCTGCGGCACTGATGGTCACAACTTCCGGGCCGTGCTCAAAACCGTATATACTGGCTTTGATAAGTTCATCAATGA
>PVMM01001011.1_pt1 | contig 12143 bp, 9 predicted proteins | sample 1853381 | NCBI WGS metagenome assembly PVMM01 (sample SAMN08533509, study PRJNA380276) | Human gut metagenome, whole genome shotgun sequencing project. | isolation source: participant 1, synthetic long reads | host: Homo sapiens | collected 2017 | reverse complement strand
TGCAGGCTCTATAGGGTTTGATAACAGCCTTTATTTTTCAAAGACCTTTCATAAAATAAAAGGCCTTTCGCCTAAGGAGTATCGCAGTAAATACAAAAAAGCTCAAGAATAAAAAAAAGCTACCGGGCTTCACATGAAGCCCGGCAGCTTTTTCATATATCTCTTTATGCTAAACTAAGCAAGCTTAGATTTAGCAACCTCTACTAATTTAGCAAATCCTGCTGCATCTGTAACAGCCATATCAGCTAATACCTTACGGTTAAGGTCAACGTTTGCTAACTTTAAGCCGTGCATGAACTGGCTGTATGAAAGTCCGTTGAGACGAGCTGCTGCGTTGATACGAGCAATCCATAACTGACGGAACTGTCTCTTTCTCTCTTTACGTCCAGCGTATGAGCTTGTAAGTGCTCTCATAACTGACTGCTTTGCTACTCTATACTGCTTAGATCTAGCGCCTCTATAACCCTTTGCTAACTTTAATGTTCTGTTATGTCTTTTCTTAGCGCCTAAACCGCCTTTAACTCTTGCCATTTGTTGATTCCTCCTTAACTAATACTACCGATTACATGTATGGTAAAATCTTCTTCATATTCTTAACATTTGTCTCATCTGTCATTGTTGCTTTTCTGAGATTTCTCTTTGTCTTTGTTGTTTTCTTAGTTAAGATATGTCTCTTGTAGGCTTTATTTCTTTTTAACTTTCCTGTTCCTGTAACTTTGAAACGTTTTGCAGCTGCTCTGCTTGTTTTCATTTTTGGCATTGTGTGTTCCTCCTTAAATTGTTATCTCTTTTCTGCCAGCACCATACCGATGCTTCTTCCTTCAACCTTTGGTGCTTTCTCCACTACCGCTACATCTGAAAGATTCTCCGCTATATCATCAAGGATATGTTTGCTTGCATTCATATGAGCCATCTCACGTCCTCTGAATCTGAGTGTGATCTTTACCTTATTTCCTTTTGCAAGAAATTTCTTTGCAGCATTCATCTTGGTATTCAAGTCGTTAGCCTCAATGTTAGGTGAGAGACGAATCTCTTTCAATTCAACGGTCTTCTGCTTTTTCTTTGCATCCTTTTCCTTACGGGCCTGCTCATAACGATACTTACCATAATCAATCACCTTACATACAGGTGGCTTTGCATTTGGTGCTATCTTTACTAAATCAAGTCCTGCCTCGTCTGCAATCTTTTGAGCTTCTCTTGAAGAAACAATTCCTAACTGCTCTCCATCCGCTCCAATCAGTCGAACTTCTCTGTCTCTGATCTGTTCATTAATCATTAATTCGCTAATGGTCTTGTACCTCCATAAAAAATAGTGGATAGGCAGACTATCCACTATACAATCTTCAACACAAATGTTTGAAAATATTAACGCTAAGTCGCGCCATTGCGCTTAGGTGAGAGTGGATACTCTACTTTGTTTTCATACAACTACTAGAATATAGCACAGACAATTTCTGTTGTCAACACTTTTATCTAAATTTCTATAATCTAATATGTACCAAGAATCTTAAGGGCAATTGCCTCTTCCCTTATGCCTCTTAACGCATTCTGCACCGCTGTATCTGTAAAACGTCCTTCAAAATCAACAAAGAACCTGTACTCCCACGCCTTATCAGATATCGGACGAGACTGGATATTTAACATATTGATTCCATTGTATATAAAGTGTGCCAGCATATGATATAGTGCACCACTCTTGTGAGGTGTCTCAAAGCATATGCTTATCCTGTCCGCATCTCTGCGGCATACCCTTTTAGCCGACACAATTATAAACCTTGTTGCATTGTTTTTATTGTTCTGTATGCGGCTCTCAAGCACCTGAAGCCCGTATATATCAGCCGAGATATGGCTAGCTATGCCAGCCTGTGTGATATCTCCGTCATCCTTTACCTTCTTTGCAGAAAAAGCTGTATTCCTGACAGCCACCTGGTTAATATCCTTATGCTCATCAAAAAAATCTGAGCACTGCATAAGCGCCTGTGGATGTGAATACACAGTCCTTATATCAGAAATCTTTGCACCCGGAAGTCCCATCAGACTGTGGTCGATGCGTATAATCTGCTCCCCAACTATATAATTGTCGTATTCAACAAGCAGATCATAGTTTTCAGATACAATACCGGCTGAAGAATTCTCTATCGGAAGCACTGCATAATCAGCCTTTCCGCATTTGATATCCTCCATGGCATCCTTCCAGGAATCCACGTTGTAGCCATTACAGTTCTCGCCAAAGTATGTCTTCATGGCAAGCTGTGAATATGCACCCTCAACTCCCTGAAACACAATCCGTGCATTGGAAAAATCCAGGCTGTCTACCTCAGTAAAGTTTTCCTTCTCCACTATGCCATGCTCAGTCATAAGCTGATACTGCTTCTTTCTACTGGTCGACATAATCTGTTCAAAAAGCTCAACTATACCGTGCTTCAAAAACTCATCATCTGCAAGAGACGATAATTTCTCAAGCTTTTCATCCTCTCTCGTCTTGTCAAAGACCTTTTTGCCGGTGGTTATCTTATACTCGGCAACGTGCTTTGAGATATCCATTCTTTCCTTATATAATCTGACTATTTCACTGTCTATCTCATCGATAGACTCTCTCAATTTCATTAAATCTTCCATTATTGTCTCCTAAAAAAGATATAATAAAATATTATTACAAATTTTATAGAAAGGCAAGTAATCCTTGAAAGATTTATCATATATAGATATAATTTAGTTAATATCTAAGCATAAATATCAAATACCCTCGGGAGAATTACATGAAAAAATATCTAAAAATAATTATTCCACTAATTTTAATATGCATCACAGGCCTTGTTATATACCATTTTGTATCAAAGGTAAAGCTTAATTCATCCTATGTAAATGGTAATACTGCAGGTAATCTGTACAATGCCGGGCTCTTCTGTGAAAGTGACGGTGAAGTATTTTTCTCAAATACAAACGACAACGGCAGGCTGTATGCCATGAATATTGACGGCAGCAATATACATAAGCTGAGCAATGACACAGCCATGTACATAAACGCAGATAAAAACTATGTCTATTACGTAAGAAACAACAATCAGAAAATCACAAGTCAGACCTTCTTTTCATATGACAGGTTAATATCCTTATGCTCATCAAAAAAATCTGAGCACTGCATAAGCGCCTGCGGATGTGAATACACAGTCCTTATATCAGAAATCTTTGCACCCGGAAGTCCCATCAGACTGTGGTCGATGCGTATAATCTGCTCCCCAACTATATAATTGTCGTATTCAACAAGCAGATCATAGTTTTCCGATACAATACCGGCTGAAGAATTCTCTATCGGAAGCACTGCATAATCAGCCTTTCCGCATTTGATATCCTCCATGGCATCCTTCCAGGAATCCACGTTGTAGCCATACAATCTCGCCAAAGTATGCTTCACAGCGTGAATGCACCCTTATCCCTGAAACACAACTGCACTGGAACAATCCAGGCTGTCTACCTCAGAAAGATTATTCTACATGGATGTATCATAGCTGATACTGCTTTTTCATGGTCGATATAATAATCCAAAAAGCTAACTATACCGTGCTTCAAAAACTGAGCATTACGACTGTAATTTCTCAAGCTTTTATCTCTCTAGCTTGTAAAGACCTTTTTGCCTGTGGTTATCAAAATCGGCAACGTGCTTTGAATAGAGCTTTCCTTATATAGTCTGATATTTCACTGTCATAAATGTAACTCTCTCAAGTATGTAAATTTCACATTTTGTCTCTAAAAAAGAGTATTTTACATGAACACAAGTAATCCTTGGATTTATCAATAAGAGGCTTTATCAGCATAAATCCATAACAGATAATTTCATTAAAAAGAACACGCATGATTAATCAACTCATGCGTGTTTTTTATTAATTCATATAAAATTCAAATCTTGATCTGTATATATCACTGCACTTTCCGGTATTCTGGTCTATCGCAATAACAGAAAGCACATTATTTCCCTCAGGAACAGGTATTGGAGCTGTATACTCTGTTGATGCAGCACTCGGATCTGACGAATCCCAGGTATAGTATACCTTGCAATTTTCAGGTACTGTGATTGTAATGTCTGTCTGTGCACCAAATGTACCTCCGTCAGGGTCTATCTCCGGTGCATCCGGTGCCTCAAACTCGATTTCATACTTGGCAGATGCCACCTCGCTTTTGATTCCTCTGTCATCAACCGCAACAGCTGTTATCTCATATGTGCCTTCCTTGTCCAGTGTGATCGGGCTATAATATCTTTCTCCTCTGGTCAAAGGATCATCCGAATCATATGAATAGTATATTTTGGTATCGCTGTCTGCATCTATAGAAAGCTCAATAGTCTCTCCATACTTGCCACTGCTCTTGCTAAACTGCGGTTTAGATACAGTATAATCCGCAAAAAGCTTTAAAACAGATGCATCCTTAGCACTCTCACGCAGCGCAACAATTGCATCATAATCCTTTTTTGATTCATAAATCGAGATAAGCTGCTTATAAGCCTCTTTACTCTTTGGATCAATATTGATAATTTCCTGATACAGCACAAGAGCGGCATCATAATCCTTCTTCGACATATATATATCAGCCAAAGCAAATCTGACATCTGTATTATCCGAATCAATCGACAAAGCCTTCTCATAATAAGAAACCGCGGAATTTATATTTCCCGCCGAATAAGCTGCCTTTGCCTGCTTCACCTGATAATCAAATGAATTGTCATGTGATCTGCTTACATTACGTGTAATAGCTGCAATAAGTATTACAATTGCTACAGCGCACACTACAGCTGATATAATAATTATCTTCTTCTGCTGCGCTCTCTTTGCCCTCTGTCCGTCAGACTGCGGCTTCTCACACGGTTGTTTCGTCTGAGACTGCTGCTCACCTGTCTGAGCCTGTCTCACTTGCTGCTTTACAGACTGTGACATTCTGTCCGTTTTTTGTCCTTTCCACTGACCGGCACTATGAAGCTGTTCCCTCACCGGCTCATCAAACCTGATTGTCCTATCAGACACAGGCTTTGCAGTCTTTTGTCCATCAGTTCGCCTGTCATCATTTCCAACCAGATTATCAAGATAATCATCAAATTCGTTGTAATCAGGCACTATCTGAACCGGATGCCCACAGACATCACAGTACAGACTGCCCTCCTTCAATTCATTACCACAATTGGCACATCTCATACATCTAATCCTCTTACTTATTGTCTAATTATCTAATTATCTCTTCATAGCCTCAACACAATTGCTCATGAGCATCGCAATTGTCATAGGACCTACACCGCCCGGTACAGGTGTGATATGTGACGCTTTAGACACAACAGAATCAAAATCCACATCACCACACAGCTTATTTTCAGCATTTCTGTGGATTCCAACATCAATGACAACCGCACCATCCTTCACATATGAAGCATCTATAAACTTAGGCTTTCCTATTGCCACTATAAGTATATCAGCATTTTTACATACATCTTTTAAATCCTTTGTATGTGAATGACATACCGTAACAGTTGCATTCTCCCTAAGCATGAGAAGTGACATAGGCTTGCCGACTATATTACTTCTGCCAACCACAACACAGCTTTTACCATCAATATCTATATTGCTTCTCTTTAAAAGCTGAATGATACCGGCCGGAGTACACGGCAAAAAACCAGGCTTTCCTATAACCATCGCTCCAACACTCTGTGGACTGAAGCCATCAACATCCTTTTTGGGATCAATAGCATCAATAACCTTGTCCTCATCGATATGCTTTGGCAGTGGAAGCTGACAGAGAATACCATTTACAGAAGCATCAGCATTGAGCTTTTCGATAAGTTTTAATATCTCATCCTCCGTAGTCTCCTCTGCAAGTTCATACGAAAGCGATTTGATTCCGACATACTCACATGCCTTTTTCTTGTTGCGAACATACACTGATGATGCAGGGTCATTTCCGACCTGAATCACCGCAAGGCAGCCCTCGATACCTTTTTTCTTAAGCTCTGTCACTTCTTCCTTAAGCTCATCCTTAATCTGTGTTGAAATTAATTTTCCGTCTATTAGATTAGCCATATTTCCTCCTAGAATAATCCTGTGATCACACCATTGTCATCCACATCAATGCCGTATGCAGCCGGCTTCTTTGAAAGTCCCGGCATAGTCATAATAGAACCGTTTACTGCTACAACAAAGCCTGCACCTGCTGACGCATAAACCTCACGTACGTTGATTTTAAAGCCGCTCGGTCTGCCAAGCTTCTTAGCATCATCAGAAAGCGAATACTGTGTCTTTGCCATACATACAGGGAAATCTCCCATTCCAAGGTCTGTAATTCTCTTAAGTTCTCTCTCTGCTGCCGGAGAATATGTAACACCATCTGCTCCATATATTTCTTTTGCAACAGTTTCAATCTTTTCCTTAAGTGACAGGCTATCATCATAGAGCACCTTAAAATTGCTTTCCTTGTGCTCGATTGTTTCAAGTACCTTGTTGGCAAGGTCAATTCCGCCTTCGCCACCCTTCTCCCATACCTCTGAGAGTGCAAATTCACAGCCTCTTTCCTTACAGAACTGCTCTACAAAATCAGTCTCAGCCTTGGTGTCTGTGACAAATGAATTTAATGTGACAACTACAGGCACACCAAACTTGTGAAGATTCTCAATATGCTTCTCAAGATTTACGATTCCAGCCTTAAGTGCATCAAGATTCTCTGATGAAAGCTCATCCTTCGGCACGCCGCCATTATATTTTAATGCTCTGATTGTTGCAACAAGTACAACTGCATCCGGCTTAAGCCCTGCCATACGGCACTTGATATCAAAGAACTTCTCCGCGCCAAGGTCTGCGCCAAAGCCTGCCTCAGTGATAACATAGTCTGCAAGCTTTAATGCTGTCTTTGTGGCACGGACACTGTTACAGCCATGTGCTATATTGGCAAAAGGTCCACCGTGAACTATCGCCGGTGTATGCTCAAGTGTCTGGATAAGGTTCGGCTTTAAGGCATCCTTTAAGAGAGCTGCCATAGAGCCTGTAGCCTGAAGATCATCGGCTGTGACAGGCTTTCCATCAAAGGTGTATGCCACGATAATTCTTCCAAGTCGCTTCTTTAAATCTGCCATATCATCAGCCAGGCAGAGTATAGCCATAATCTCAGATGCTACAGTGATGACAAAATGATCTTCTCTGACCATTCCGTCCATCTTGCTTCCAAGACCAACAACGATATTTCTAAGGACACGGTCATTCATATCCATACATCTCTTCCATACAATCTGGCGCGGATCGATGCCAAGCTCGTTTCCCTGCTGGATATGGTTGTCAAGAAGTGCTGCAAGCAGATTGTTCGCAGATGTAATTGCATGAAAATCTCCTGTAAAATGAAGATTTAAATCCTCCATTGGGACAACCTGTGCGTATCCGCCACCGGCTGCTCCTCCCTTGATACCAAAGCAAGGTCCAAGTGACGGCTCACGAAGTGCGATAAGTGCTTTCTTCCCAAGGCGTCCAAATGCCTCTCCAAGACCTACGCTTGTGGTTGTCTTTCCCTCTCCTGCAGGAGTCGGATTTATAGCTGTAACAAGTATGAGCTTTCCGTCAGGATTTTTCTTTGTGCGATTGATGAGCTCATCAGAAATCTTTGCCTTATACTTTCCATAAAGCTCTAAGTCATCCTCTTTAATCCCTATAGTTGCTGCTACATCCTTGATTGGAAGCATTGTAGCTTCCTGTGCGATCTGAATATCTGTTTTCATTTTTCTTTGCTCCTTTGTGTTAATTATTCTCTAATATAGTATCTAATTCCTCTTTAGTCACCAGAACCTTGCGGGGCTTTGTCCCCTCCTCAGGTCCCACTACACCGGCCTCTTCGAGCTGATCCATGATGCGGGCCGCCCTGTTGAAGCCAATTTTAAGGTATCTTTGAAGCATTCCGATTGAAGCCCGTTCCTTATCTGTGATAATTGACGCAGCCTCCGCAAAGTAAGAGTCCCTTCCATCATCCGTGTTTTCCACATCTGAAATGGTAACGGTTGTATTTGTCGTATCATTCGACAGGCTCTCCATCTTTTGTGCCACATCATTACTGTACTGTGCATTCTCATTATTTTCAATAATAAATTTCACAATATCGGAAACTTCTTTATCTGAAACGAATGCGCCCTGTACTCGAAGGGGCTTCGGAACACCCTGTGGGTCAAATAACATATCTCCCTTTCCAAGGAGCTTTTCCGCACCATTCATATCAAGTATGGTACGACTGTCAACACCGCTTGTAACCGCAAATGCGATACGGCTTGGCATATTCGCCTTGATGAGACCTGTAATAACATTAACAGAAGGCCTCTGTGTAGCTATAATCAGATGTATACCGGCTGCTCTCGCAAGCTGTGCCAGCCTGCATATTGCCTCCTCTACATCCTTTGATGCAACCATCATAAGATCTGCAAGCTCGTCCACTATAATGACAATCTGTGGCATCTTTGGCGGTTTTTCTGTATCCTTGCCATCCATTGCATCAATCATGGCATTGTAACCGTTTATTTCCCTGACACCGCTGTTTGCAAACTTCTCGTATCTGTCTGTCATCTCTGAAACCGCCCAGTTTAATGCTCCTGCAGCTTTTTTAGGATCTGTAACAACCGGAATCATCAGATGAGGTATGCCATTGTATACACTAAGCTCAACCACCTTCGGATCAATCATAATCAGCTTTACCTCATCCGGCTTTGCCTTGTATAGTATACTCATGATAATTGTATTGATACAAACTGACTTACCTGAGCCGGTAGCACCTGCAATTAAAAGATGTGGCATTTTTGCGATATCCGTAACCTTAACCTTGCCTGCAATATCTTTTCCCACTGCAAAAGTAATCTTTGATTTGGCATTTTTAAATTCTTCAGACTCCACAAGCTCCCTGAAGGAAACAGCAACACTCTGGCTGTTTGGCACTTCGATGCCCACAGCGGCTTTTCCCGGAATAGGAGCCTCGATTCGTATATCCGCGGCTGCCAGATTAAGCTTTATATCATCTGCCAGATTCACAATCTTTGATACCTTCACTCCAAGCTCCGGTGTGATTTCAAACCTTGTAACAGCAGGACCGCAGCTTATATTATTCACCTTCGCATTCACCCCAAACACATTAAGAGTCTGTTCAAGCTTTGCCGCCGTCTCACGCAGATGAGCCTGCGAATCGCCGGTTTTACCCCTGTCAGGAGCCTTAAGCAGATCAACAGCCGGAAATACATACGGCTTCTGCTGGATTGCATTTTCTGCGTCATTTATCGCTATCTGCTCGCTGACTTTTTCAACCTCTTTGGCGAGCTCATCCTTGTCTGATTTGACCTTTTTCTTACCTGACTCTGCTGCTGGTGGTTTTGTCATTACCGCATCTGCAACCGGAGCTGACAATTTTGATTGCAGCTCATTATCTTTTTGTATGTCAAAATCATCAGATATATCAGGCTCCACGCAGCCCGATATAGGTATCTGCGACACAGGGCTTGCAGCTGCTGCACCCGAGCCGTCCGGTTTCATGCCATTAATCTGCTGCAGGGTCTTTCTGCCAAGCTCATCTGCACTATCACTATCGGCTGTGCCACCCAAAACCGAAACAGGCTCCGATGCCACACCAAAGTCCGGTGTTTGCACTATTTCACCTGCATTCCCTGATGTAAGGCTTGTCGTCTTTTTCTCCTTTATTGCAGGTGAACTCGGGTAATTCTCTATAGTTATCTCACCAAGCGCATCTGTAGCAGCTGCACCTTGTCCAAATATTCCCACATGCGCTGTATCACTACCTGCCATGCCTGAATCCAGCGCGTTTTCACTGCCATCAATTTTTGTATCAAGTGACACGCCCGTTATCTTATTGTCCATCCTTCGGCCGGCACGCTTACTCCTTCTGCCACCTTTTGCAGCCTCCTTTATGTCACTGTCTGTATCATCTGAAGCTAAACCCTCTCTTGTCTGACGCTCTCTTGACTTATACTGCCGATACTCCTGATATCTCTCATTATTCTCACGCGCTGACTCGTATACCTTTCGGCCGCCGTTTCTCATACCCTTCATGAATGATTTACCGGTAATGAGCACAAGACAGATAATCATCACAACTATTGTCACCACGTATGCACCTATAATTCCTACCGCCGGAACTAAAATGCAGCCTATAAGAGCACCTACAAAGCCACCACCTGAATGCCTTTCAACACTGTCAATGTATGACTGCACCGGCGAAACCGCGAATTCACCATACACTGCCAGGTACATAAACACACATATAAACCATATGAAAACTATGGTCATAACAAGCTTCATGATAGCATATGAATTGCCCTTATTGGACACAGCAAAAAAGCTGCCCACCAGAAGCACAAGCGGAAAAATATATGCCACCATTCCAAATATACCAAAAAGGAAACCGCTTACTGCGTTTCCCAAATGACCGCCTATTCCAAAATTGCTTATAAATAAAAGGATTGAAACAGCTACTACTATCCAGAGAAATATTTCCTTTTTAAAGGCCTGCTGCCTCTCTATCTGAGCCATTCTCTCCTTTTTTGTCTGTCTTTTTGCTGAGGATTTCTTCCTCGTTGCCATCTAACTAACCTCCGTATTTTGATTTACAGAGTATATAATAACATATTTCTTCTGTCCTGTGTAAATTTTCTAAAGTAATTTTTCGATTTTGTGATTAAAGGGTCAAAAGGTATCATCGATTCATGCTTGCATGCAATTCGATGTATACCTTATTGACCCGCACTACACCGAGAAAGTAGCAATTTGCTGCGGTGACGTAGCAAATTAGCGGATTTCGAGGCGGAGTCAGATTACGGGAATGCGTAGCATGTAGTAATCTGATTAATCATAAATGAGGTGCAAAATACCCCGCCATGAATGGCGGGGTAAAATGTTATGCAAAAACCATAATTTCACCAAAATATTTTATTCACCAATAAGGTAATTGTATAATCCCTCATATTTGAACTTGGAAGCATTCCAAGAGAAATCATTGGCCATGCCCCTGTCCACAATCTGGTTCCACTCCCGCTTCTTATCGAAGAAGATGTGCTTAGAATAATTGATGACTGCAAGCATCTCATCGGCATTGTAGTTTGAGAACGAGAAACCATCTCCTGAATTTTCATACTCATTGTAAGGCTTAACCGTATCCTTGAGGCCTCCTGTCTCACGAACAATCGGAACGGTACCGTAGCGGAATGAAATAAGCTGTGTCAGACCGCAAGGCTCAAACCTGGACGGCATCAGAAATGCATCAGCAGCCGCATATAGTTTGTGTGCCAGATCATCAGAGTAACATATATTTGCCGAAACTCTGTCAGGGTATTTCCATGCATAGTGTCTGAACATATTCTCGTACTGAGGATCTCCTGTACCGATAACAACAAGCTGTGTGAAATCGTCCACGATACCTTCAATCACATGATTGATAAGGTCTAGACCTTTCTGGTCTGTAAGTCTTGAAATAAGACCTATCATGTACTTCTTTTTATCAACCGCAAGCCCAAGCTCCTGCTGAAGCTTTGTCTTGTTGTTAAACTTCTTCTTTCTGAAATCGGAAGCATTGTAATTGCAATAGATTTTGCCATCAGTCTGTGGGTCATAGACATTGTAATCAATACCGTTTACGATACCCTGCATGTCAAAATGTCTGGCACTTAAGAGTCCGTTCAATCCCTCACCATAGTACTCTGTCTGAATCTCGTTTGCATATGTATCACTGACAGTGGTGATGTAGTCAGCATATACAAGACCACCCTTAAGCATATTTGCATCCTTCTTGAACTCAAGCTTATCAGGTGTGAACAGATTGTCTGTAAGACCTGAAACACCCTGTACCCACTCCTTGTCCCAGATACCCTGGAACTTAAGATTGTGGATAGTGATGATAGTCTTGATCCCCCAGAAGAATGGATTTGCGGCAAACTCATTCTTTAAGTATACAGGCAGAAAGCCTGTCTGCCAGTCATGACAGTGTATAATATCCGGCTTAAAATCAATAAGTGGGAGCATTGAGAGTACAGCCTTGTCAAAGAATGTATACTTCTCAATCTCAAACTTAGTGTCAGAAGTATATGGAGAAAATCCTGTAAAAAACTCCTGATTGTCAATAAAGTAATATGTAACGCCGTC
>PVMM01000875.1_pt1 | contig 12397 bp, 10 predicted proteins | sample 1853381 | NCBI WGS metagenome assembly PVMM01 (sample SAMN08533509, study PRJNA380276) | Human gut metagenome, whole genome shotgun sequencing project. | isolation source: participant 1, synthetic long reads | host: Homo sapiens | collected 2017 | reverse complement strand
GTCAAAGATCTGATCCAGTACCTCCATAATAGCATCAATGCTGATCGGTTTTGCGATATGGGCATTCATTCCAGCTTCAAGAGCTTTCTTTTTATCTTCCTCAAACGCATTTGCCGTCATGGCAATGATCGGAATATTGGCTTTTTTATTGTTGTCAAGTGTGCGGATTTCTCTTGTTGCCATATAACCATCCATCTTCGGCATCTGAATATCCATCAGGATCGCATCATATCTGGATTCTTCTGCAGATCCCATTCTTTCCACGGCATCTGTTCCGTCTTCTACGGAATCCACAATAAGTCCTGCTTCCTCCATGATTGCAGCTGCGATCTCTCGGTTCAGTTCATTGTCCTCAACTAAAAGCACTCTTTTTCCGGCATGGTTATAATGTTTCTTTTCAACTGCTGCATCTTTTTCCGTCCCGACTGTCTGCTGCGTCAGTGCTGCTCTGAGTTCGGACATAAACAGCGGTTTGGATACAAACGCAGTAACTCCTGCTTCTTTTGCTTCCTCCGCAATATCCGCCCAGTCATACGCAGTAAGAATGATGATCGGTGTGTCATTTCCGATCACTTTTCGTATCCTTCTGACTGTTTCGATACCATTCATATCCGGCATTTGCCAGTCGATAATATATGTTTTGAATTCTTTTTTTATCTCACAGGCTTCTTTTGCACGCAGTACAGCTTCTTTACCGGAAGTAGTCCAGTCTGCCAGCATTTCTATATCACGCAGCATCTTGCAGACACTCATACAGGTATTGGCATCGTCATCCACAACCAGTGCTCTGGCTCCCTGCAGTTCCGGAACCGATTTGTATTTTACCGTTTCGCCGGTAATCTTACATTCGATAGAAACAATAAACTCAGAACCTTTTCCGACTTCACTGTTTACTGTGATGGTTCCTCCCATCATATTGACAATGTTTTTGGAGATTGCCATTCCAAGACCGGTTCCCTGGATCCCGCTCTTTGTAACTGTCTGTTCTCTCGCAAATGCATCAAAGATATGCTCCTGAAATTCTTCTGACATCCCTATGCCATTGTCTTTCACACTGAACGAATAACTTGCATATCCTTCTTTGCTGCATGGATTTTCACTGACCCGGATATTGATCATACCGCCGACTGACGTAAATTTTACTGCATTTCCAACGATGTTGAGAAGCACCTGATTCAGCCGAAGCTTATCAATGACAACATCCTCATGTACCACATTCTGCGTGTCTATATATAACTCCTGCTGTTTTGCCGCAATACTGCCCTGAATAATAACCCTCAGATCATGGAAGACATCCGGAAGATGCACTTTGACTTCTTCCAGTTTGACATTACCGCTCTCGATCCGGCTCATATCCAGCACATCATTGATCAGACTTAAGAGATGACGGCTCGATATACTTATTTTCTTCAGATACTCCATCACCAGATCTTTATTATCAATATGCGTTGTTGCCAGAGCTGTAAATCCGATCACAGCATTCATTGGCGTGCGGATATCATGTGAAATACTGTTCAGGAAATTTGTCTTCGCTTTGTTGGCATGTTCTGCTGCTGCCAGTGCATTTCTCAGCTCTCTCTCCTGCTCCAGTTCTTTCTCTTTTTCTTTCGTGATATCCCGGTTTGCCAGCAACACTGCCCTGATATTCCCGTCACTGTCAAAACGCTGCGGTACGATCACGGAAAGAAGCCATGTGCCCTTTTCCATCTGGCTTGTATAAGTCAGTGACTGCTGTCCCTTCAGCCGCTGTGCCACGGTGTCCATGTCAATAAATTCCAGAAAACCTTCCCGATACTCAGATGTCAGCATCTCATTTATATGATTTTGCTGAATCTTTTTGGATAAGATCTGATCTCCGGAAAGCATAGAAGTATCCCCGGAAGTCTTTATCATCTCTACTTTATCCTTTTCCAGATCAAACAGGACGATAGATGCGTACGCTGTACCGAGTGCATTGATGATCCTCATACGTTTCTGACTCTGTTTCAGCGTAACCTTTTCCAGATTACTCTTGATCAGCAAAAACAGCAGATATACAAGAATTGCCACAGCCGTGTACAATCCACAGACAACCGTCCGTGCCATAAATATCTGTGATGCCGGAAAGAATATATAGATCGCATATTCTTTCATTTTATCTTTATGGCCGTACCAGATCTTATGATCTAGTTTTATGCGGATGATCCCGCTTTCATTTCCTTCCAGGCTGCTGTTGTAATATTTCTGCATTTCCTGCATGGTCTTTCCAAGCAGTGTTTCCTGATTGGTACTGACAACCGTATCATCGAGGCATACCATGATCACACCATGCATATTGACCAGAAAATCTGAAAAAACAGATTCCAGTGTCATATCATCCAGTGTATTGCTGTTTTTTTCTGCATAGGCGATCACCAGACCTTCGGCATCCTGACGCGGCACAACTGCAAGATCATACTCCTCACGGTTCACCGTAATGCGTTCTGTGTAGGTTGCTTCCGGATGTTCCAGAACTTCTTTTACATAACCTTTGCCGATAATTTCGTTCCACAGATTTTCCGAATCCAGATTCTGCTGTCCCTGAAGCACTACATTCAGATTTTTATCAGATACAAAGACACCGCTCAGTCTCTGTTCCGTAATGTATTCATCCAGATCCTGCTGTCCGTATTTATTAATTTTACTCAGATTTGTGCCCAGTTCCTTTGTTTTATCCAACAGCCGCACCAGACTTTTTACCCTGTCATTTGCCGTATAATTATCATAATCCTGCAGTTTATTTTTGGCAACTAAAGTTGTCTTATCCAGTGTCTCACTCAGCTCTCTTCGGTCTAATCCCGTAAAGATTCCCCATACGATCATCCCGACCAGAATCAACACGATCAAAAGGATTCCGGATATTCCCGGGCGTTTTTTACTTTTCATCGGAACCTCCTCTTATCACAACTTTCTCCGCATCAAGTCCATATTTTTCTGCAATACTGCCAATCGTACCATCTTCACTCATTTCTTTTATCAGCCCGTTTATCTTCTGGGTAAGCTCCTCATGCGTCCCCTTTTGAAATGCAATGCCTATTTTTGAAATATAAGGACTTTCATCCAATAATCGATATTTGCCCTTTCCATTTATAATAAGTTCATTCAGCAAAGCTTCATGTCCTGCAATCGCATCGACATATCCTTTGCGAAGTGCTGCAAACATATCTTCCGTTGTCGCAAAGCAGTTCACCTGCTTTACTTCCGGCAATGCAGAGTCGATCGTATGAAAAAAGAGTTCAGCTGCTCTTGTCGTATCCTGTACTCCAACATTCTTCCCTAGAAGATCATCGAATGTCTGAATATCACTGTCAGAAGCAACTGCGATCACCTGACGGCTGTACAGATAAGGTCCCGCCCACTGATAATCGTTTTCCCGGTCATTCATAGAATAGCAGCTCCAGATACAATCTATCGTACCGTCCGCAAGGCAGGTGTGTTTTTCACTCCACGTAATAAACTTAAAATCTGGTTCATACCCAAGTTCATGAAATACTTTCGATGCGATCTCAATGTCAACGCCGGTATAATTTCCGTCCATGTCAAGATAGGAATACGGCTCAAATTTATCAATGCCCACTGTTATCTTCTGCAGACTGCCATCCGACTCCTGCTCCTTCTGGTTACTGCAGCCGCATACGATGCTTATCACAAAGACGAAAACTCCAAGTAACATCAGATTTTGCTGACGGCTGTGCAAAAATTTCCGATATTTTCGATTTCTGGCTGTTCTTTTTTCAAAATGCATGTAGTTACTCCCTTTTATCTGCACGGTTATATGATTTTTCCTGTAAAACTGTAATATTCCTATTATATAATATCTCCTTGATACGGTCAATTTGAAATCCTCTGTTTTTCTGATAAAAGGAAAAGGAATACTTTTGTTAGTTTCATCTAACTTCCTTTTAAAAAAAACCGCATGAAAACGAAATTCGTATCACACGGTTTCAACAAATATTTCTGACATTACCCAATCACACTTACACCAAATGGCATAATTCTGGTATATCCCCTACATGCTCTGCAAGATAATCTGCTCCGTCCAATTCTCCCTGATCACCATATCCATACAGACATCCGGCAAACAGACTGCCACAGGATCTGGCACATTCCAGATCCTGTTTTCTGTCTCCGATCACCAGATAAGGGCCTGGATATTCCCGGATAATATCCTGCACAATCTCCGTTTTTGGACGAAATCCATAGGATTCGCAGTCATAAAATCGCTCGAACCATCGTTTCATACCAAATTCTTCCCAGTGTGCCTTTCGATATGCCGTTTTACAGTTACTCAGGACTACAAGATAATATCCCTGATTTTTCAGCGTCGTAAGCATCTTTGCTGCTCCCGGATACCACACGGCCTTATGTTTTCTGACCTGTTCGATCATCCGCTCGCCCACCATTTTGCTTGCCTGATCTTTATATTTCTGATCCAGTTCCGGCATAAAAGTGTCCCACATTTCTTTACTGTTCAGTCCAAGCCATCCGGCAATCTTTGAAGATGCTATCTTTTGTTCTTCTGCGACTTTCTGTTCTGTCAGCCACTGATAAGTTTCTCGAAATGCCGGTTCATAAATTCCAAGTGTCTGGTGAATCGTCCCGTCATAATCAAATATGATCGTTTTTATCATCCTTTATTTCCTCATTCTTAAAGCTGTTTCATCAGATTGACCATCTCAATCGCAGACAATGCACAGTCATATCCTTTATTTCCTGCCTTGCTTCCGGCACGTGCAATAGCCTGCTCAATATTCTCAGTTGTGATTACTCCGAATAATACCGGAACTCCGGATGCAAGTCCAACCTGTGCGATTCCTTTGGCAGCTTCGCTGCACACCAGATCATAGTGTGATGTATCGCCGCGGATGACTGCTCCCACGCAGATCACTGCATCATACTTTCCGGACTGCGCCATCTTCTGTGCAGTCAGAGGAATTTCAAATGCTCCCGGTACCCATGCAGCAGTAATATTCTCTTCTTCGACTCCATGTCTTACCAGTCCGTCAACTGCACCTCCCAGTAATTTATTGACAATGATCTCATTAAATCTCGCCGCTACGATACCGACTTTCATTCCCTGCGGTGCTACTACTTTTCCTTCTACCAAATTGATCTGTCTCATGATTTTTCCTCCTGTTATTGTGAACTTAATATTTTTTTATAAATTGATGTGAGTGTCAAAAGTCCCCAACTATGATGCCTACGGATTGTTCCGTGCATCGCACTCCCACAATCCTCTCCGGTATTCGCATATCGTGGGATTATCATCCCACTTTTATGTCTACGCTCCGCTTCGGTCGGAGCAAAACGAACATCCACTGGATGTTCTGCTCCATATCGGGGCGGGTCCCAAGGTCTTTCATCCACCTATGAGCAAGCTCATGTGGATTTAGACCTTTTGACCCTGGCATCATAAATTGATCGCTTTGAAAATATGTCCCATCTTTTCCTGTTTTGTTCTCATATATTTCAGGTCATATTTCTGCGGCGGAATCTCCAGCGGTACTCTTTCATTGATCTTCAGTCCGAACCCGCCAAGTCCGTAGACCTTATCCGGATTGTTCGTCAGTAATCTCAAGGATTTTACACCAAGGTCTGATAAAATCTGTGCCCCGATCCAATATTCGCGAAGATCCGGTGCAAACCCTAATTTTACATTTGCTTCCACAGTATCGTATCCCTGCTGCTGAAGTGCATATGCTTTTATCTTATTGATCAGACCGATGCCTCTGCCTTCCTGCCGCATATAAAGAATGATTCCTCTGCCTTCTGCTTCTACCTGACGCATCGCGGTCTGAAGCTGAAGACCGCAGTCACATCGAAGTGATCCAAATGCATCTCCGGTCAGGCACTCCGAATGTACACGGCAGAGCACATCTTCACCATCTCCGATCTCACCTTTTACCAGTGCAAGATGATGTTCTCCTGTAATATCATTGATATATCCATGAATTTTAAAATCACCGTACTGTGTCGGGAGATCTGCAACCGCCTCTTCTTTTACGTGTTTTTCATGTACTCTCATATAATCCTGCAGATCACGGATTGTGATAAAGGTCAGATTGTGTTCTTTTGCCATTTCCCACAGCTGCGGTGTGCGCATCATGGTACCGTCTTCTTTCATGATCTCACAGCACACACCGCATTCTTTCAGTCCGGCCATTCTCATAAGATCCGTCGTTGCCTCTGTGTGACCGTTTCTTACCAGAACACCGCCTTTTCTGGCAATAAGAGGAAATACATGTCCCGGTCTTCTGAAATCTTCCGGTTTTGCCTCCTCGTCCACACATTTTCGGATCGTATAAGAACGCTCTGCTGCCGAGATACCGGTCGTTGTGTCTGCATGATCCACTGCCACCGTAAATGCAGTTCCGTGATTATCGGTATTTTCAGCAACCATCGGCGGAAAATTCAATTTTGCCGCAATTTCCGCACTCATTGGTGTGCAAATCAGTCCTTTCGCATAAGTTGCCATAAAATTAATATTTTCCTGCGTTGCAAATTCTGCCGCACAGATCAAATCTCCTTCATTTTCTCTGTCCGGATCATCGGTAACCAAAATGACTTTTCCTTCCCTTAAATCTCTCAGTGCTTCTTCAATGGTATTGTACTGATTGTTTTGTGACATAATAAATATCCTCCTCTTAAAATCCGAATTTCTCCAGAAATTCCATCGTAATTCCGGATTCTTTTTTCTCTTCTTCGTTTTTCTGAATGCCAAGCAGCCTTTCTACATATTTTCCGATCACATCATTTTCCAGATTAACCGGATCACCCGGCACTTTTTCCAAAAGTGCAGTTTCTTCTCCCGTATGCGGAATGACCGAAACCTGAAAACCCGTTTCATCCACTTTCGCTACCGTCAGGCTGATCCCATCGATACAAATGGAACCTTTTTCTACGATCAGATGCAAAATCTGTGGTGATGTTCCGATCGATACCCAGATAGCATTTTCTTCCCGGATCATGGAACGGATCACACCGGTTCCGTCAATATGGCCGCTTACGATATGTCCTCCGAATCTGCCATCGGCAGCCATCGCACGCTCCAGATTTACTTTGCTTCCGGCCCTGCTGCTTCCAAGACTGCTCCTTCGGATTGTCTCTGCCATTACATCTGCGGTAAATCCATCCGACTGAAGCGATGTAACGGTCAGGCATATGCCATTTACGGCAATACTGTCACCAATCTTTGTGCCTTCCAGTACTGTTTTCGCTTTCACTGCCAGAACTCCGGATTCTCCTGTCAGCTGTATATAGCGGATTGTTCCTTTCTCTTCTACGATTCCTGTAAACATGACTCCTCCTGTTCTTTTCCACACACCTGACATGTGATTCGGATATCCTCACCGATCTGGCAGATATCGGTACATTTCAGCTTTACTGCTTCTGAAGGGAAACGGACACCGATGCCTTCCACCGGTGTTTTGCTGTTCATACCGCCAAATAATTTCGGTGCTATAAAAGCCTGTACTTCCTGCACAATTCCAGCTCGCAGAGCACTGTCATTTAAGGTGCCTCCGCCTTCCAGAAGAATACTGTCAATGCCTTCTTCCCCGAGATATTTCATCAGTTTTTTAAGATCCACCTGATTGTTTTCATCCGGACAGCAGATCGTCTCAACTCCCATTTCATGTAATCTTTTTCTTTTCGCTTCTGTATTTTCCGAATCTGCATAAGCCACAATTGTCCGGTACTTTCCTGCACTTTTTACGATCTGACCATCCAGCGGAATCCGAAGCCCGCTGTCACACAGGATCCTGATTGGACTTTTCCAGCCTTCCACCCTTACATTTAGCATTGGATCGTCCGCAATCACCGTTCCGATGCCCGCCATGATCCCCATATACCGATGACGCATATGCTGTACTTCCGCTCTTGCTGCTTCTCCGGTGATCCATTTCGATGCACCTGTTTTCGTCGCAATTTTCCCATCCAGTGTCATGGCATATTTCATCACCACATAAGGTGTCTTCGTTGTAATATAATGGAAAAATACTGGATTGAGCCGGTCACATTCTTCCCTCATAAAATCCTCAATGACTTCAATACCTGCTTCCTGCAGCATCTTTATACCTTTTCCTGACACTTTCGGATTCGGATCTCTGGAACCGATCACCACTCTCTTGATCTTCTGCTCAATGATCGCCTCTGTACATGGAGGAGTTTTGCCATAATGACAGCAAGGTTCCAGTGTGACATAAATGGTCGCACCTTCCGCAGATTCCGTAAGTGAAGCGATCGCATTACGTTCTGCATGAAGCTCTCCGCATTTTTTGTGATAGCCTTTTCCGATGATCCGACCGTTTTTTACGATCACTGCCCCTACCATCGGATTCGGATTTGTCCAGCCCTCTCCTTGTTTCGCCAGTTGAATAGCCCGGAGCATATAATTCTGATCTGTCATTTATGTTCCTTCTTTCCAAATTTATTTCTTTTGCGGGATAGGATAGATTTCAAGTCGAACGCACGTGAGACTTGGTGCGTGATTCTGGTCAGCGAAAGCTGACATATTCTTCTCAGAATCACTGCACATTCTACACTTCGTTCCGGTCGGCACAAAACCATTGTCCACTGGACAATGTGTGCCCTCGCGGAGCGTTTATCTCAGTCGGAGATTGTACTCCCACTGAAACAAATTTGTTGCTCGCCATTTATAGAAGTGGGAGTCTTCTCCGACTAAGATAAAAAATCCCCTGCAGAATATCTACAGGGGGGATTGGTTACCGTGATTGATAAATGGAACTCCGACTAAGATTAAAAAAGCTCTGAAAATTACCATATCAGAGCATCGAGCTCATTCCTACATCTTATCTGAAAACAACTATCATCTTCTTCCATCCAGACTGTACTGTCGGCTCCGGAATCTCACCGGATCATGCCTCTCGGCTCGCGGGCTTTACCGCCGGTAGGGAATTGCACCCTGCCCTGAAGATATTTTTTTCTATCATAGTACTTTATTCACGATTTGTAAAGGGGAAATTTTAATGCTCCGATTATCCTGTTACAGCCAGCTTTCCAGAACATCATTCAGCTTATTCATATCCAGCGGTTTTGCGATATGTCCATTCATGCCTGTATTTTTTGCAAGCTGTACGTCTTCTGCAAAAGCATTGGCAGTCATAGCAACAATCGGCAGTTTTCCCTGTTTGCCCTTAAGGCTCCTGATTGCTGCAGTTGCCTCATAACCATTCATGACAGGCATTTGGATATCCATAAAAACAAGATCATACAATCCTTCCGGAGAAGCTTCCACTTTTTCAACTGCGATTTTTCCATTTTCTGCTGTTTCCACTTCTGCTCCTGTCATCTGCAAAATTTCAACACCAATTTCTCTGTTCAACTCATTATCCTCAACCAGCAGAATCCTTTTTCCTGTATAATCTGCTTCTGACAGTTTCTCCAGATAATTTCTCGCTGTATTTTCTTTTCTGCCTGAAGTAAACTGCCGCAGTGTAGCCGTCAGCCGGGAACGGAACAGCGGTTTTGCAATAAAAGCATCTATGCCCGCCGCCTTTGCTTCTTCTTCCATCTCGCTAAATTCATAAGATGTCAGTACAATGATGGTAATTTCTTTACCTATCCGCTTCCGGATCTGTCTGGCTGTTTCTATGCCATCCATATCCGGCATCTTCCAGTCTAAAATAACAGCAAAATAATCATTTTTTAGCTCATGACGTGCATAACAGCACTCAACGGCTTCCCTGCCGGAGAGAACCCATTCGCCTGTAATACCGATTTCTTTCAGTGTGGCAACTGTACTTTCACAGCAGGTTCTATCATCATCCACAACCAGAACAGGCAGATTCATCAGATTTATGTCCTGTTCTTTTTCTTTTTCCTGAAGCTCCAGATAAATCGTAACCGTAATTCTGGTTCCCTTATGTAAGGTGCTGTCTACTTTAATATTACCATTCATCAGGTTCACAATATTTCTGCTGATCGCCATTCCCAGACCAGTTCCCTGAACTCTGGTTGTCCGGTGGTCATCCGCACGGCTGAAAGGATCAAACATGATTTTCTGGAATTCCGGTGACATGCCGATTCCATTATCCTCAATCGTAAATTCATAGCATCCAAGTTCTGAAAATCCATTTGGCTTTTCCTCTATGGAAAAAATAATATTCCCACCATCCGGTGTATACTTGATCGCATTACTCATCAGATTCACAAATACCTGCTGAATCCTCAGGCTGTCACCACAGACACCTCATGTTCAATGTGATTAATGTGTATATCAAAATTATGTTTATGTTCATCAAGCACCGGTTTCGTAAGTGTAATAAGATTATCCACCAGCTCTGACAGATTGAAATCTTCCTGTGCCAGCGTCATTTTTCCGCTTTCAATACGTGCCATATCCAGCACTTCATTGATCACCCCAGCAGATGACGGCTTGATTCTGTAATCTTGCTGAGACATTCAATGACTCTGTCCTGACTCTCAATATTTGCTCCTGCGATTGCCGTCAGACCCACAATGGCATTCATCGGTGTCCGGATATCATGGGACATATTGGAAAGGAATTCTGTTTTCGCACGATTTGCATTTTCTGCGGATCGGTAGGCCTCTTTCAGTGCCTGACGAGATTCAATCTCTGCTTTCTTCTCCTGTGTCACGTCCATGGATGCCAACAATACTTTTATCAGTTTTCCATCCTCCCATTCCAAAGGAATATAAGAAGCAATTTTATAAGTCTTTTCATCCAGGCTGCAATACTCAAACTTATAAATATCATTTTCATTTTTCAGATTCTTCTGGATATTTTCCGGTGCTGTCAGGATATCCATAGGTTCCAATGGTTCCAGTGTCTTATACTTTTCAAGAACCTGTATCCGGAAATCATGATAAAATCCCAGAGGTTTATATATCATCTGTCCATTCAGATTATAGAATTCATATCTGTCATTTTCCAGATCACAGACAACAAAGCGGTCAACCAGACGCACAATGCTCTGAATCAGCTGCTCCATGGAAGCATTATCCGCTGCCATCTGCAGATGCCGTGCGCTCTCTACCTTTGCCTCTGTGATATCACGCAGAAAGATCATGGCATATTCTGAATCCTCTATTTCGCCACGTATGACCACATTGCGGACCCATCGTTCTTTTCCATTCAGAGTGATACGGCACTCTAAAGCCAATTCGGTTTCCAAACCCTTCAGCCTTTCTGCAATATAACCACGGTCGTAAAAAGAGGATACCGCCTTCTTATCTGTCTCCACAACATAGGAATCCACAAAATGCCGAATCAATTCATCCCACGTATGACTCTGTTCAAAGACGGTCATCAGGGACGGTTCAACCTTAAAAGTATCAAAAGTATTCGCTTCCAGATTCACATAATACTCGCACAAATCTGCTTTCGTAAAAGCCCGGTGGAAAGCAGCAGATTTTTGTGCCTGCATGATTTCTTTTTTCTCCGCATCAATGTTAATAAAAATCCCGGCAATCCTACTGGCAGAACCATCCAGACGGCGTATTACTTCTGCCGATGCCCGAAACCACTGGTATTGATTATCCTTCATTCTCATACGATACTCTACCTGGTATTTTATCTGGTTCGTCTTATCCTTAATTGCCGCCTGAAGCTGCACCATTACTCTTTCTTTATCCTGTGGATGCAGAAGATCTGACCAGGATTCCAGTTTATTCGGAAAGTCCAGAGTGTCATGATAGCCAAGCATTTTTCGGAATTCATGACTCCAGTTTGCATTCACAATCTCACTGTTTTCGTCACAGTCAAAATACCAGAAGCCGGAACAGATAGCCTCATTGAGCAGTGCCAAATTTACATGATCCCAGTTGACCTGTACGGACATAACCCAGATCTGTCTGCCCGCCTCATCTGTCGCATCCTCTTTACAAAGCCGTACATTATTCACTGTACCGTCTGCTGTAAGGATCTGTGCTTCCCCTGCTCCGTGAAGCTGCAAAAAACGGTCTCGCTCCAGTATATCTTCCTCGTCATAAAAAAGTTTTTCAATGAGCCTTTTGTCTGTTCCATGAAAGTATCGAATGTATATCCTGTACTATGTAACAGCAGATTGCTCACAGACAAAATAGACAGGTTTTGGTCATAATATCCTGTCATTATACCTACCCCGCCATTATTTTCCAGTGTTTTCTGTACGGCCTGTGACATGGCCTGTGTCTGTTCCGTTACAGTCTCACCTAAAGAATAATATATTTTGTCTTCATAATTTTGCATTTTATAAAAATCCTCTCTTCGCCTTCTTCATCCTGCTTTTATCTGTATACAGAGAACCTGTCCCTGCCAGTTTTTTACCCATTTTGGCATACAAAAAGGACACTTGCCAAAATCTGCCAGTGTCCCTACTACATTTCTTTAGAATCACTCATCCATATAGTATAAAAG
>PVMM01000390.1_pt1 | contig 12413 bp, 9 predicted proteins | sample 1853381 | NCBI WGS metagenome assembly PVMM01 (sample SAMN08533509, study PRJNA380276) | Human gut metagenome, whole genome shotgun sequencing project. | isolation source: participant 1, synthetic long reads | host: Homo sapiens | collected 2017 | reverse complement strand
ATCCTTATCCAGAATCGGCTTGCCCTGTTCGTCCAGCTTTTCCATCTTCTGCTTGACCTTGTAGGGCGCAGGAGCAAGAATCTTGATGCCTTTTTCGCCCTTTTTCACGGTGCGGTGGAACGTGTCTTTCCACTTGTTGAAGCCCGCCACCAACTGTCCGCCCTGCATGGCAATTAGCAAGGTGTTGTTGAAACTGTAATTGTGGAATTTTGCCATCGTGGTGAGGTAGGCTTTGTAGCGGTCGCTGTCGAACAACTGCTGAATGCCCGTTTCCAGCCGGTCCGTAATTTCTTTCATGCGCTCTGAGCTGTCTTTGCCGTTCAGGATAATGGGAATAACTTTCTGCTCCATGATGTAAACTCCTTTATTTTGCTATCCTACGGATAGAGAGAGCCGGTTATGGCAAAATGAATGCTTCACCTTACCATAACCGGCCCTCGTTTTCTTATTCTTTACGCTCTACCCGGTAATTGACGTACTTGCCTCCCGTATCTGCTAGAAGCACCGTTGCATCATAGGTTTTTCCTGTTTTCTCGGAGTAGAGGCCCTTGACCTTTGCCTTACCGTTTTTGAGCAGAGCGGCGGCGATCTTCGGGGTGAACGCCTTTTTGCGCTGCTCAAAGAAGCGGTCGTTCTTCCACATCACGAACTGACAGCTACGATTCCCGCAGTAGAAGTTTTTCTTGCCCTCATAGACGTTTTCCCTGCACCGGGGACACTTGCCGATAATAACCCGTTCCGACTGGAACAGGTTTTGCTTATCTGCACTGATACAAGAATAGGTCTTGACCAGTTGGCGCACCTGCGCTTCAATTTCGGCCATGAACTCGTCCGGGTCTGCATTGCCCTTGGCAATCTCGGTCAGACGGTTTTCCCATTCAGCGGTCAGGGCGGGAGAGGTCAGGCTTTCCGGCAGAACCACCGCCAGATTGATGCCGTCCTTGGTGGGGACAAGTTGCTTGCCCTTGCGCTGCACAAAGCCCATTTGCAGCAGTTTTTCCAGAATCGCGGCACGGGTGGCCGGAGTGCCCAGCCCCTTACGTTCCGCTTCCTCCGGCATATCTTCGGCCCCGGCCCGCTCCATTGCTGACAGGAGCGTATCCTCGGTGTAGGCTTTCGGCGGGGACGTGAAGTGTTCCGAAACGTTAGCCGTCACGGAAAAACTCTGTCCCTCGGTCAGTTCCGGCAGGGTGTTCAGGGTTTCCGTTTCTTCTTCACCGTCTGCTTTCAGAGTGGAACGAAACCGCTGGTCGATCTCTTTCCAACCGGGAACAATCACCGTCTTTCCCTTGGCGGTGAACTCGTTCCCGGCGCAGGAGAACACAGCAGTCACAGTTTTGTACTCGTGGGGTGCGGCCACCGCACAGAGCAGTTTGGAGCAGACCAGATTCATCAGCTTGCATTCACTCTCGGCAAGACCAGCGAAGCCCTGTTTTACAAATTCGGACGTGGGGATGATGGCGTGGTGGTCCGATACCTTTTTGCTGTTCAGCACACGACTTACATCCGCAGTCAGCGCAAGCCCTTGGATAAAGGACAGCCGCCCCAGCAGGTCAGACGCAAGATGTTGTGCTGTCTGGCCCATGTCCTCGGTCAGATATTGGCTGTCCGTGCGGGGATAGGTCAGCAGTTTCTTTTCGTAAAGCTGCTGGGCGTAATCAAGGGTCTGTTTTGCGGTAAAACCGAACAGACGGTTTGCTTCCCGCTGCAAGGTGGTCAGGTCATAGAGCTTGGGCGGCTGTTCTGTCTTTTTCTCCCGCTTGACAGAAGAACAGATAGCAGATGCCCCGGCACAGGCTTTTCTCAAAGTGTCGGCCTCGTCCATGCTAGCAATGCGTCCGCTGCCCGCTTTCAGGCTGCCGGACTGGATGCCGACCGTGTAATACTTTTCTTTCTGGAAGCGCAGGATTTTTGCATCCCGGTCCACCAGCATTTTCAGTGTCGGGGTCTGCACCCGGCCCACGGTCAGGGTCTTGTGGTACAGCACCGAAAACAGCCGCGTTGCATTGATGCCCACCAGCCAATCCGCTTTTGCACGGCAGAGAGCCGATTGGTACAAAGCATCGTAGTCCGAATCCGGGCGCAGGTTTGCAAAGCCATCCCGGATGGCAGAATCCTCCATGCTGGAAATCCAGAGCCGCTTCACAGGTTTCGTGCAGCCGGCCATTTGGTAGACGAAACGGAAAATCAGTTCTCCCTCCCGGCCTGCGTCGGTTGCGGCGGTCACACTGTCCACATCCGGGTGGTTGAGCAGAGCGCGGACGATTTCAAACTGCGGTTTCTTTTCGTCCGGGACGATGAACTGCCACGGCTGGGGCAGGATAGGCAAGTCCTCATACCGCCACTTGCAGTATTTCTCATCGTACTGGCCCGCCTCGGCAAAGGACACCAGATGCCCGATGCACCAGCTGACCAGATACCCGCCGCCCTGCCAGTAGCCGGTTTGCTTTTCGGTGGCCCCAATCACGGCGGCGATGCTGCGGGCAACACTGGGCTTTTCGGCAATCACCAGCTGAAAACTCATGTTTCATCCTCCTGTCCGTCCTCTGAATGAATTTCGATTTCAGCCGGTTCCTCGTCTGCATCCTCGTCCTCGCCAAAATCGTATTCGTCCAGATCATCGTGCCCGGTGGTATCGGCTTTCGATTTGTGGAACTTGAAATAATAGAGTGCTGCACCGCCGCCCGCCAGAGCCAGCACCAGCAGGATCATCAGACTGCCCATGTTGGACTTCGGCTTTTCCTCTGGCGTTTTGGCGTCAGTTTTCACAGCTTCCGGGGCCGTGCAGTTGCGCAGGCTCTTTTCACACAAGGGGCAGTTTTCGTTGACGTTCCCGGCCTCACATTTCACGGTGCAGGTGCAGAACTCGGTGTCCTGCGGTTCTTCATCCAGCAGGGCCAGCAAGTCGGCATCGTCCACTTGGTTCAGAAAGTGGACAGAGGTTTCCTTGTCCTCATTGGCGCGGTCGATCAGGATGTAAAAATAATTCCCGGCTTTGGTGGTCACGGTGATAAGCTGTTTGTCCCCGTAGAAATCATCCACCAGTGTTGCGTTGCCTTTGGGCGTGATAGGCACACCCTCCGGCTCCATGCCGCCCGTGTCCAAAATTTCCGGCAGAGGTTCCGGGGCAGGGTCAGAGCCGCTTGCAAAAGCGGGCATGGAAAAGGAGCAGAGGCAGAGCAGGATAGCCAGCAGTCCGGCAGCGAAGCGGTTCCAGTTGTCAGGTTTCATCGGCGGCATCCTCCTGTTTGTGGTACGGTGTGGCGGTGGGTGCAGCATTCAGCGCACCGCTGCGCAGGAAGGCCGCGAACTCGTCCGGCTTCATGTTCATGCTGCGCACCAGCTGAATGATCTGCAAGTTTTCCTGTTCAGTCTTTGCAGCTTCCAGTTCTTTCAACTGCTGCTGGTATTCAGAGATTTTTTCTTTGAGCCGTTCAATATCGCGCTCAATGCGGGAAAGTCTTTTTGCCATACAAAATCCTTTCTGGCGTCACGGTAAACGCCCATAGCTGTAAAAATGTCCTTGCCAATATTTTGAGTTGAGGTTTGTGTAAGAGATAGGGTCGCCGCAGTGCAGCATGATGGAATTGCCTACATAGATACCGCAATGGCTTACGCCGGGGGTATCGTAGGTTCCCTTGAAAAACACAAGGTCGCCCGGTTTGACCTGCGCCGCCGAAACAGGAGTGCAGAGGTTGTAAAGGCCCTGCGCTGTCTGGCGACCCACATTCCAGCCGGAGTGATTCAGCACCCACGAAATGTAGCCGCTGCAATCAAAGCTGGTGCTGGGTGAACTGCCGCCCCACACATACGGGTAGCCGATGTACTTTGTTGCTTCCTCCATCATGGCGGCAAACCTATCATCCTTTAGTGCTTCCGGGGGAATATCGTAGTAGGTGGGCTGCTTGATGGTGGACGCATTGGGGTACTGTGCCTGCCCAAACAAATCCGGCCGGTTGCCCAGCGTGCGCATATAGAGCGAATAGGCACTAAGCTGTTCTTCGGTCAGCACTTCCACGGGTAGGTGGGATAAATCCTTGTTCTTCAGCTTGACCGTGCAGATGTAGTATTCATACGGTTCTTGGTAGGTGATAACTTGCGGCACACCATACGGGCCAATAATGACCATCATTTTTGTACGGTAACGTATCTGCATGGTCACGGTCTCGGTCAGGATGTACTGCTTTTCAAAGAGCATTTCAATCTCGCTTTGCACCTCGGCCAGCGTGAACACGCCGTCATGGAGCGCGGACAAAATCGAGATCAGCACATAGGGGTCATGCTCGATTTCGTCCAGATAAAAATGATACTCGTCGTAGTTGTGGGTGGCCTCGTAGGTGTCGAGATACCGTTGCAGTTTTTGTTCCAGCTTGGCGTAGGCTTTTTCCGCACCCAGCATATCCTTGTCCTTGGAAAAGTAAGAGGATGCCGTCACGCCGGTTCCAGCGGTGCCCGCCATCACGGTGCAGGACTGCAAACCCGTTATCAAGAGCAGAGCCAGCAGACCGAACACCGCCACGATCAGAATGGTTTTCCAGTTCCGGGCCGCAAATTCGGCTACCCGTTCGCCGCCCTCGGCCGCCAGCTTCGTTACCCGGAAACCGTTCTCTGCGGTGGCGGCTGCACCCTGCGCGGCGGCTTGTCCGGCCTGCCGTGCAGCTTTGGCATACTGCTGTTTGATACGCCGTTTCTGCCACATCCGGGAAATGGGGTTGCTGGCCACCTGTGCAATTTGCGGATTGTCCCGCAAGGATTTCTGGTAAAAGTATTCTGCATTGGCAGACATGAGCTGACGCTCTGCCTTTTCCACGGCCTTGTAGGGCTTCATCTTGTGGTGCCGAATGCCGCTGCGGATGGCTTTGGCGGTCTGACGCTCCACCAGTTCTTCACCCTTGTGGCCGCCCTCCACGCCAACATTTTCGTGTTCGACTTCATGGATTTTTCCGTGAGCGAACAGCAATGCTTCCGACAGTGGGCGGCTGGCCGGGTTTGGTTTCAGGCTGGGCGAACCTTTGTCCTGCTTCTCAAATCGCAGGGTGGATTTTGCCTTGCCGCTGACAGCATCGTAGACTTTTCCCTTGACCGGGACGCGCTTTTTCGGCAGAGCGGCGCGGGCTGAATCCAGCTTGTCAGCCTTTGCTTCCGCCTTTTGGATGTACGGCTGCAATGCCGGGTCTGTCCGTTCTTCCTCGGTCAGTTCCAGACGCGCTGCCGAACCGTGCAGACCATCTTCACTCCCGGCGGTTTCCGCAGCTTGTTTGGCTTTTTTCTTTGCCTTGTGCTTGTCCTTTACGTCCTCGGTGCGTTCCAGTATTTTTTCGGTCTTGCCCTCGGAATCCGTTGAGTAATCCTGTTCCGCTTCCCGACTGGAAACATTCTCTACAGTGCCGTCCGCTTGATTTTCCATCACCAGACCATCACGGGTCATGGTCTGGGTGACTTTGGCTTTCGCCTGCAATTCTTTCAAAGTTCTTCACCTCCCATCGGACAGCGGCCCGTTTCAATGTCCGCAATGTATTTGAGAATCGGGAACACCTGCGGCGGCGAAACCGCATTGCCCAGCGTTTTCATCCGCTTGCTGCGGTTCGGCACATCTTCGGTCAGGCGCGGGATGTCGGCGGGTTCTTCGGCCCAAAGGCAATGTCCGTCCATTTGCGCGGGAAACCCATCAGCCACTCTACCCAGTCCGGGTTGAGGTAGGGCTTTTCCAGCGTGGTGGGGGTCATCCGGTAGACCACATGGGAAAGCCGCGCCGTCCACGCCTTGCCGTCCTTGTTCATCTTGCGGTAGCTGCCGTTCGCAGAGATTTGGATGTCCAGTCCCTTGCCCACATCCCCGGTGTCGCTGGCAAGAGGTGTTGGCAGAAGAACCGATGATGAATACCCGTTTCCGTTCGTGCCACGCGCCAACGGCAGCAGCAGGTAATACGAAAACCCGAACATCGTAACCTGCCTGCTCCAAGTCAATGAGCGTTTTGTCGAGCCCCATACGGAGGAAGCCAGCAACATTTTCTCCAAGCACCCAACGGGGCTGCAATTCCCGGATGACCCGCAGCATTTCGGGCCACAGGTAGCGTTCATCGTAGAAGCCACGCTGCCGCCCTGCGGTGGAGAACGGCTGGCACGGGAAGCCGCCTGAAATGAGGGTGACGGTGCGAAGTCCTGTTTTTTCAAAGAAAGCCTCCTTTGTTACGGTGGTGATGTCCTGAAAACGGGGCACCTCCGGCCAGTGGCTTGCCAGCACAGCGGCGGGAAATGCTGCCCACTCGCATTGACAAACCGAAGTGAAACCCGCTGCTTCCGCGGCAAGGTCGATGCCGCCGATGCCGGAAAACAAGCTGAAATGCGTTAGGCTCATAGCTCCACCACCTCGCTGAGCCGGGTTAATTCGACAAGTAACATTATTCGATAAGTCATAATACCTCCTTAAAAATAGTGCTTTTGCAATAATCTTCTTGAATAACAATAATCCTTTAGATGCCTGCTTTATAATTAAGTCGTGTCGAACCGACAACAAATACAGAGGAGGTTATCATGATGGATAATTGTACAAAATTTAGTGATTTGACAGCGCATTTACGTGAACTGTTCAAGTCAGCATCCTACAGTGAAAGTACTGTTAAGGACATGGATTTCATCCTTCAGGCATTTTCAGACTGCATGGATGCAAACGGCTTGGACGACTACTCACCGGAGATGGGAGAAATCCTGATCCGCTATTGCGAAGAAACTCTGAAAGTCTGTACTTCCAGAGTTACACGGGCGAAAATAATCGTATCTAAGCTAAACCGGCTGTTTCAGGGGCTTGACGGTGAAGAAGCTTTGTGGGCTGGTAAATCAACAACTGTTGAGCTTCCCGACAGCCTTTTGCATGTTTTGGATTCTTTTATTTCCCATTGCCGTAATAATGGGAATAAGGATACTACGCTCCGTTACAAACGGTGGATCTGCGGCCGTTTCCTGAAAAATTTGGAGAACCTTGGGTGTTCCACTCTTTCGGATTTGTCTGGTGAGCTGATCCAAACCGCCTTCCTGCAGCTTGGTTATTTACGCTATTGGGAGAGAATCGGTCCATTTCTGCGTTATCTTTTTGAAAGCGGGCAAGTCCAAAGAGATTTTTCCAAGCTGGTTATAAACCGGAAAAAATACTCACCCCATCCAACGGTATACACACAAGATGAAATTTCTCTTATTGAAGATTCCGTTGACCGCAGCACAGCGGCAGGCATCAGGAACTATGCGATCCTTTTGTTACTGTCCCGCTATGGTATCCGCTCCCGTGATATTTCAGCCCTGACTTTTGAGAACATTGATTTTACAAACAACCGGCTTCATTTTATCCAGCAGAAAACCGGAGATTTATGGGAAATGGAGTTGTTCCCGGAAGTAAAGGATGCGTTGCAGGATTATATCCTGACCGCAAGACCGCCCCTGCCTGACTGCCCAAATGTGTTTTTGACAGCCACTATTCCCTATAAGCCACTAGATAGCTTTGCGATCAATACCGCCATCTGGATGTTAGTTGCCAAATCGGAAGTTGATATCACAGACAAAAGACACGGCAGCCGTGCCTTCAGATCGTCCATTGCAAGCAACATGGTAAATGACGGGGTTTCAACCGAGGTGGTCCGCAAAGTGTTGGGGCATGGAACCAAACATGCAATCCGCCATTATGCCAGATTAGATATTCAAAATATGCGGCTGTGTCCACTTGCCACGCCAGAGCCAACCGGCATTTTTGCAGAAATGCTTTTGTGGAAAGGTGGTGAACACCATGTTTAACAGTTCTTTTGCCAGGGAGATGACAGATTATCTTGAACTGCGGACCGCTGTGCTTTCTGCATCCTCCGCTTCAAATGACCGCCGGGTGTTGCTGCTGTTAGATCAATATTTAGTCCTTTCAGGCTTTCAGGGGAAAGAGCTGACGGAAGATATTTTGTCTGCATGGTCAAAAACGCTTTCAGGAAAAAGCAAAACGGTAAAAGAAAAACTGGCAGTAGTGCGTGGCTTTGGAAAATATCTGAATACACTCGGGCACCAGTCTTTCCTGCCAACGCTCCCTAAGGTTAAGTCGGACTATATCCCTTATATTTTTTCGGATGAGGAAATAGTGAGTATTTTTCATTATGCGGATAACCTGACTCCCCAGAATCCACGGTCTTGCAGCAGTTTCTTTCAGTTAAAGATCCCAATGGCGTTACGCATTCTTTACAGTTGCGGAACCCGGCTCCAGGAGACAATGTCACTCCAGCGTAAAGATGTTGATTTCAAAAACAGAACCCTCTTCCTGAAAAAGACTAAATTTTCTAAGGAGCGTGTTATTCCGGTGCACGAATCCCTCATTGCGGTCATGGAGAGATACTGCCTGACATTGGGTATCATGCACGAACCGGAAGCATTTCTTTTTCCGGGACGTAAAGAGGGAAGCCACTATACGACTCGCCAGATGGATTCATGGTTTTCAGAAATCCTGAAACTGGCAGATATTGACCAGCGTGAGCGAGACTGCCATGAGCGTGGTGCCTGTCTGCACTGTTTCCGCCATCTGTTTGTCTTAAAATCCATGCAGCAGCTTGAGGCTGCCGGACATTCCGTTGATATGAATGATTTACTCCTTCCGACATACCTCGGGCATGAATGTCTGCTTGATACCGATAAATATATGCGGTTTTCAGGGGGGCAGGTTGCCGGGGCGATCGAAGCCTTCGAATCTTTTACCTCTGGTTTAATCCCGGATGTGGAGGTGCCTTATGAAGAAGAATGATTCTAAAAATGAATTTATCTCCTTGCTTGGGAGGTTCTTTACGGAGTATCTTCCGGTTTCCGTGAATGCAAGTCCGAATACTATTGCTTCTTATAAATGTGCATTCCGACTGCTGTTTCAATATCTGAATGAAGAAACTGACATCAAGATCGGGCATATCACATTTGAGGCATTGGATTTTGAACTGCTGACAAAATATTTTGACTGGCTGATAACCACGAGGAAAAACAGCAGGGCAACGGCAAAACAGCGTCTGGCTGCGCTCGCTTCTTTTGCAGATTATTCTGAAAGCAGAAATCTGGAAGCTGGTTATATTTTTAAGAACAGCCTCAAGAAGATTTACAAGAAAACATTCCGTAAGGTAAAAGGGAAGCAACGCTGTTCTTTCACCCGGAGAGAATTGGAAATCCTGTTTTCTCTTCCAGATACAACAGAAAAGCTCGGCTGGAGAGACCTTGTCCTTCTGTGTGTAATGTATTCCAGCGGAGCGCGTGCACAAGAAATTTGTGATCTTACCGTTAAGGACGTAACCCACGATGAGAGAGGCAATGCGATTCTTACACTTGTTGGTAAAGGTGAAAAAGCCAGACGGGTAAAGATAACTTCCAGTGCAACACAGCTTTTGGACAAATACATTGCATCACGCAAAATAAGCATAGAACTGAACAGGCATGTATTCCCCAGCCAGAGGAACGATCACCTGTCAGTAGCGGCAGTCGAGGAAATTTATGAAAAATATACCAAAAGAGCCAAAGCAGAACATCCTGAACTGTTTTGCCACGGTCCTTACACGCCTCATGTTATGAGGCATACAACGGCGACACATCTCATCGAATCCGGGGTGCCATTGGCAATTGTAAAAAATATCCTCGGACACACATCAATACAAACAACACAAATTTATCTGGATATATCCCAGCAGACAGTTGACCGTTCGATGGAAAAGTGGAACGAAAAATGGTTTTCAAAGAATAATCCAGATGAAACCGCACTGCCCCAGGAAGAAGAAAGTATTCCGGCTTTCCTGAAATAGCAGTGTATTATTATTCGAGGAGAATGGACGGTTTTCTTATATTTCAAGAGAATTGCCATTCTCCTTGAATAACATAACTCACTTAATTAACAAAATTATCTGACATGTCAGATAACTTGGTGGTCATAATTTTGTAAAGCTGGGTGTTATTCGGGATAGGGTTTGAGAACGGCAGCACCACGTTCTCAAAAATCAGCAGTCCTTCGCCCGGTTCGGAATTGTCGATGTACTTCTGCTGGTCTGCGGAGAGGTTCAGCCGTTCCGAAAGGATTTTGCGGTCGCCGGATGCCTGATTCAGCAGCGTGATGAAGTCGCTGTTTTCCAGAATGTTCTCGATCTCCGGGGAAGAAAGAAGGTCCTTCACATTCTGGGTGGCGCCTGTGGGCACGCCGCCCCATTTGCGGAAGCGTTTCCAAATCTCGGCACTGTATGCGGCGGTCTGTTCCTCTTTCAAGAGCAAGTGGAACTCGTCCGCAAAATACCATGTGGCCCGGCCTTGGCTACGGTTCTGGGTAACGCGGCCCCATATCTGGTCTTGGATAATGAGCATCCCCAGTTTTTTTAACTGCTTGCCCAGTTCTTTGATGTCAAAGGCCACAAGCCGATTATGGATGTCCACATTCGTTTTGTGATTAAACACATTCAGCGAGCCGGACACATACAAGTCCAATGCCTGCGCTACCCGGTCCGCTTCCGGCAAGTGCTGGTCGAGCAGGGCTTGGTGGAGGTCAGACAAAATCGGCATATTCTCCGGGCAGGGATTCGCCAGATAGGGGCGGTAGATGGCTTTCACGGCACGGTCTATCACGGTGCGTTCAATCGCTTCCAGACCTGTTTTGCCGCCCATGACCAGTTCACAGAACGACAGCACAAAATCCGACTTCAAGGCCAGCGGGCTGTCATCTTCGGAATAATTCAGGTTGATGTCCAGAGGATTCACGTAGTCCTTGCTGGTGGGCGAAAGTTTGATGACCTGCCCATGCAGCCGCTTGACCAGCGGATAATACTCGGCCTCTGGGTCTGAAATAAAAATATCGTCAGCAGTCGTTAAAAACACACTGACGATTTCAGACTTGCAGCTCATGGATTTGCCGCTGCCGGGAGTGCCCAGCTTTAGGCCGTTGGGACACCGGGCCTGCTTGCGGTCCAGCATGATCATGTTGTTGGATTTTGCGTTGATGCCGTAGTACATGGCCGCACCGCTCTGGAAAAGCTCCTGCGTGACAAAGGGCACAAACACCGCCACGTTGGAGGTGGTAAGGCTGCGCTGAATCCTTATCTGGTTGATGCCCAGCGGCAGACTGGACACAAGGCCCTGCTCCTGCTGGTAGTCCAGCCGGATAAGGGAGCAGTTGTACTTCTGGGCCACACCTGCCGCTTGGAACACATCGTTGCCCAGTTTTTGCTTGGTGTCGGCCACATTCAGCACTAAAAAAGTCAGCATGAAAAGCCGTTCGTTCCGGGTCTGCAATTTGTTCAGCAGCTTTTTGGCATCCTCGCCGTAGGTGGCAAGGTCGCTGGGGAGGATGTCCATGTCGTACCCAGAACGGACAGCCTTTTTCTGCTCCTGAATCTTCATGGCATCAAGGTCTGTTATCTTCCGCTTGATGGTTTTGATGGCCTCGGTCTGGTCAATGGCCTGCACATGGAGATTGACGAGAATGCCGCTTTCCGTTTTGAGAAAGTCGGCCAGCATTTCGTCCGAAAGTTCCGGCGCGAGGATTTGTAAAAAGCTCACCGCTCCATATTTTCCGCCCAGCCCAAAGGTCTTGGCCGTGCCGAAGCAGAGGGAGGACGGTGCCACAAAGTCCTTGGTGGAGAGGCCGGAGGGTGCCAGCCAGTCCCAGTCAAAACGGAACGGTTCGCCGTCCGGGTGGAAGATGCCGTGCAGAACCTCCAAACGCTCCTGCCCGTCCATGACGTGTGCCACGCAGCCCATGGTCTTAAAGTAGCCCAGCAGATCAAGGCCAATGCGGGTCAGCCGTGCCCGCGCCGTTTTCAGGCTGTCGGCATCGATGGTGAAGGTCAGGTATTTCGTTTTGACGATGCCGTTGTTGCCGCTGGCAAGCTGCTTTTGCAGGATGGCGGTGTACTCGGCGCGGATGTCGTCAAAATCATCCCCCTGCGGTGCGATCTCAAAACTTTTTGCGTACTGCACCGGGTCAACCTTGCGATTCAAAAACGAAAGCTGCACATGGATGGAAGCATCCACATAGTTGTACAGGTCGCACAGGTGTTCAAAGATGGCGGTCCTCGTTTCCGGCTGGGCCAGCTGATAGCTGATGTCCTCAAAGGCAATGCACTTGGAGAACGTGCGTCGGTCAATGCGGCACACACCGTCCGGGTAGATGGCCTCATACGGGATGGTGGCCTGTGCCGTGCGGGGCTTGCCGTCACCCTTGTACTTGCGGATAACGGCATCAATTTCTTTTTTCTGGGCGCGGGTGAGCTTTTTGGGCTTTTCGGTTTCGCGGGGTATCGTTTTTCTGGACAATGGCCTTTACCTCCTGTTCCATTTGGTATTGCCGCACAAGGGCGGCATAAGCATTGTTGGTCTGATAGGGCCTTTCCTTGGGACGAATAAAGCAGCACTGAATCATTTGCTGAATCACCACTT
>PVMM01000921.1_pt1 | contig 12605 bp, 10 predicted proteins | sample 1853381 | NCBI WGS metagenome assembly PVMM01 (sample SAMN08533509, study PRJNA380276) | Human gut metagenome, whole genome shotgun sequencing project. | isolation source: participant 1, synthetic long reads | host: Homo sapiens | collected 2017 | reverse complement strand
AAAGATTTCTTATGAGTCCATTCTCCCGAAAAAGTAATGATACATAAGAAATCTTGTATTAATATTTAGTTTGTATTAATCTTCACCAATCATACGTACTTCTGGCTCCAGATGTACACCATGTTGATCATATACGCGTTTTTGTACTTCTTTAATAAGATCAAGTACATCTTTAGCTTTAGCATTGCCAGTGTTGATAACAAAACCAGCATGCTTATGAGATACTTGTGCATCACCAACAGATAAGCCTTTAAGACCTGTTTGTTCAATCAAAGTACCTGCAAAATACCCTGGTGGGCGCTTAAAGGTTGAACCCGCACTAGCATACTCTAAAGGTTGTTTAGATTCGCGCTTTTCTGTGAGCTCATCCATGCGAGCCTTAATAGCATCCTTATCACCAGGTTGTAACGTCATAATAACCTCTCCAATAACCTCATGGTTATCGTGGAATACGCTATGACGATATCCAAAATCCAAGTGAGATGCATCGTACTCCTTAATATTGCCCTCGAAGTCTACAGCTAGTACTGAAGTGACCACATGGCTCATTTCCCCGTCATAAGCACCTGCATTCATAAATACAGCACCACCAAGCGTACCTGGAATACCAATGGCAAATTCAAGGCCAGATAGTCCGTTTTCCCAAGCAAATTCAGAAGCATCTTTCAACATATAACCAGAACCAATGCATAATACATTATCATTGCAATCCATGATTTGTGTCATATGTCGAACCGATACGACAGCACCTCGAATACCACCATCTTTCACCAAAATATTGGATCCGCAACCAATAACAGTTACAGGCACTTGTAATTCGTGAATATTGCGTAGCGTAAAGCTCAACTCATCCATCGTCGTAGGTTCAATAAATAAATCAGCAGGACCACCAATTTTAAATGTCGTATGATGACAAAGCAGTTCCTGTTCTCGTACACGTGTACTAGGTAATTTCTCTAATAAGGCTTCTTTTAAGTCCTTAATGTTTTGGTTGTTGTTGTTCGCCATGATCTAACACTTTCATCCCCTCAGTGATTGGTTCGCTAATGATTTTATAAATATCATTAGAGATTTGGCTCCAACGCATTTGTGCTTGTAAATAAGCAGCCGCTGCAGCATTTTCTTGAATTTGAGGCATTAATTCCTCTTGTTTCTTTTGCAATTCATCAGCTTCTGGTGCACCAGACAACTTTGCGTATTCCCATTGCATTTGTTGTGCCATAAATGTGCGTACCAACGCCGCTGCTACTGCGTCAGCTTTCAAAGCTTCTTGAGCTGCCATTAATTCTTTGTACTCTTCGGATTCACGCATAGCGTGAGCTAAATCATGAGCTTTATCGTAGTTCATAATATCCTCCTCTAACAACACCTGTCAAAATACTACCTCTCATGTAGATTGGGTAGGATTTCTAATACATATTTATTTTATATATCTCAATGGTGAAAGTATATTTATTTAGGTTGAATCCAGTTGCCTTCGGCTTTAAGATCTGGATAATCAAGTTGGCGCATAGCTTCATACGCAATAATGGCTACTGCGTTAGATAAGTTTAGAGAACGCGCCTCATCTACCATTGGTATGCGAATACATGTTTCTTCAACACCTTCTAATAAGCTTTCAGGCAAGCCTCTTGATTCAGGGCCAAATACAAGCATATCCCCGATTTCATACTTTACCTCGGAGTGGGTATGCTTTGCTTTTGTAGTAGCGTAGAAATATCTGCGATCAGGATATTTCGCATACAATTCTTGAATATTTTCATGTACCTGTACATCTACCAAATGCCAATAATCGAGACCAGCTCGTTTCACGTGCTTATCGTCGATAGAAAAGCCAAGTGGTTTGATAAGATGTAGGGTCATGTGATTAGCTGCGCATAAACGCGCTATATTTCCTGTATTGCCAGGGATTTCTGGCTCATAAAGTACTATTTCCATTTTCGTTCCCCTATTCTTTATATCTATATTATTCTACAAAGGAACGCACAAAATGTCCACTTTTCCCGCCTTCTTTTTCTACGAGGTATGTAGGTCCCATAATCATGCCTTTATCAATGGCCTTACACATATCGTATACGGTGAGCAATCCCACTTGTACAGCTGTAAGGGCCTCCATTTCAACGCCCGTTTTTCCAGTAGTCTTAACGATGGCACGTACCTTGACGGCCTTGTTATGATTTTCATCAGTGCAAGCAGGGCTTTCACCATCTACTAAAGAGCAGTGAACCTCAACCTTTGTGAGCGCTAATGGATGACAAAGAGGAATGAGATTGCTCGTTTGCTTAGCCCCCATGATAGCAGCTAGTTGCGCAACACTAAGGACATCGCCTTTTTTTATAGTACCTGAAGCAATGCGCTCATAAATTGCATCATTGATTGCTATGAATCCTTCTGCGATAGCTGTGCGAGATGTGACATCCTTATCGGATACATCCACCATCCAAGCATTACCATCTTGATCAAAATGTGTTAAATCCATACTATATCCTTACTAATTATGCATAAATTATCATCAATAGTTTTATTTTCATTAGTTATATTATACAATAGAATTAAGATTTATATGTATAAGGAAGGAAGTGTTCCTATGAAAACAAAACTAACTTATTTCGGTCATGCTTGCTTTATGCTAACACGCGGTGATGTGTCCATGATTTTCGACCCATTCTTAACAGGTAATACATGGGATATCGAAAAAAAAGAAGATATCAAATGCCAATATATCTTTGTCAGCCATGGTCACGATGACCACTATGGCGATACAGATTTCATTGCTAAAGCAAATGATGCGCTCGTTATCTCTACGGCTGAGGTAGCAGGTAAAGCAGCAGCTGCTGGTTGTCGTACACACGCTATGCATTTAGGCGGTAAATTTGACTTTGAATTCGGTTCTGTTCGCATAGTACCAGCCTTCCACGGTGCTGGTATCCCTGGTGGTCATGCAGCAGGTTGTATCGTAGATTTCTATGGAGATATTGTATACTTCGCAGGTGATACAGCACTCTTTAGCGATATGAAATTGTTAAATCGCTTTGGCGATATTGACTACGCTTTACTTCCTATCGGCGATAACTTCACGATGGGCGTTGAAGATGCGGCTCTTGCAGCCTCTTATGTAAAAGCGCGTATCTCCATTCCAATTCACTACAAAACATGGCCTGTTATCGACCGTGAACCAGGTGTATTTACAAGCTTAGTTGAAGGCAAATATAATCAAACAGCCCTCATTATCGATCCAGGTTCCTCTATCGAGCTCAATAACTAAAATAAAAAATAACATCTACGTAGAAATGACGCAATTCTAAGGAATTGCGTCATTTTTATATGCTTTTATAAACACATCTCTAGGTTAAACCAAAATATATCAATGCTCACCTTTATAAAGCAGCCTAAACCTCTTGGTTAGCCATAGAAAAGCCACTACGACTAGACATACGTACAAATTCATCTATATCTTGTGTTTCATCTACACCCACATAACCTAGTTCACGAACCATGCCATACGGATTATGAAGAGATAGTTGAGGATTTTCCCCTGTAAGAACCCATAAAACCTTATACCCTTTCGGAGCCTCTCGTAATCGTTCCTCGCCTTTGCCATCCGTGAAGTAAACCAATAAATCCACACGGTTTTGATTGGCTAAAGAAAATACTGGCGAGAAAGCTGTTGCACCGCGCACATCAAGGCGAGGCTTTACATCTTTTACTGATTCCATCGTATAAGTACGGCGCACCTCATTATCACATTCTACAACGGTGATTCGATGGTTATAGGCATGTACAATTTGCAGTACTTGTTCTAAGGCGTTCGTAAACTCTGCATCGGTAATACTACCACTCATATCGAGAGCAACCCATACATTAGCTTTATGTTGACGCAAGGTACCAGACAACTCCAAGCGCTCAGGTTGACGACGATTGCGACGCATCGTCGTTTTTTTGTACCCACTTGCTACCTTGCCCATAAGCTTTTTAAGGTAGAAATACCACGGAAGAGCACGACGCGTCTTTTGGAAGGTATCGATGAGACTCTTCACATACCCTTCCATATCACCTTTTGAGGCTTCGTTGATATAGCGCTCCGTAATTTGGTCCATCGTATCCGTATCAATGGAATCAGATTCATCCCAAATATCATGACTAGTTTGAGGGTCAAACTCCATAGCTACAGCTGTATCAGAATTATCTACGGGTACAAAGAGTTCAGGCTTTTCCTTCATCGCCTTATCGATGGCCTTGGCGTAATACTCAATGGTACGGAATCGTTTGAGCATCAATCCAAAACGTTCATTTACATTGGCTACAGTAACCGCATCACGATCAACATGTTCTAAGTAGTCATTTACAACCATATCCATCGCCATATGTACAGCCGTTTTATTAAAGCTTTGACTCAATGTTTTTACGCGCATCAAATGTGCAGAAATAATATGAAGAATTTCACGCTTAATGCCATCCTTCATAACATCTGGTGGTTGGCGTAGTAAGATAAAAGGATTTACATATAATACATAGCCACCTTGTTTTAAATTAATACCGAAGGCACTAGTCATATCAAAACGAATGCGATGAGCCATTTGTAAATAGAAGTAACCAAAGAATTGGTCCTCTTCAAGGAGTAAGCTATTTACATCATGCAAAATATTCCATAATCGTTGCTCAAAGGCAGGTGTCATAACGGCTTGTTGCATTACTGCAAAATCGGTGCCTTCAATTTGTATCTCATCTAAGGCACGTCCTATGGTCCCTATATGACTATCAGACATATTATGGTTCATCAAGTCCGCCGCTATGCGTTCTGGTTCCATGCTATGATGTTGCTCTTCATAACTATCTACATAGGCTTCGTAGGCAGCATAGATTTGCGTGTACAAGGCCTCTGCTTCACGATGAATACGTTCCCGTTTTGCATGCCAACGATCGAGAGCCTCGATGGCCTTCTCATCATAGGAACCTGTTTTCTCCCACCCGTCTATATGAGTGAGTAAATCAGAGGCGTCGCGAATATCATCTTTATCTAAATTTCGTTGCATCATTCCACCTCCTTTTTCGTTTAACATCAGATTTTATGTATATCATGTTTTATATATTGGTTATTGTATCCCCAATCATTCGCTAAATTTCTTTATCCATATGGACAGCTTCATTTAGTTAACTATGGAGCAGAACTATTTTTGTGCTTCAAAGAAGGTATCGATGAACAAGTCATCTTCAATCGCATAGGCGTATACCCGTTCATAAGTGTTTCGTAAATCTTTCATAACTGCTACGCGTAGATCACCTGGATACAATGTAAGGAATTCAATGAAGTGATGAACTTCTTCGGCATTGCTATTGCGGTTTAAACGATGCAACATATTTTTAGCCGCTACGTATAAGCGTGTTGGACTTTCACTTTTAACCTGTTCAGCCATAGACATAATGGCTCCTGGCTTTTGAACCGCCGCCAATACATCATCAAAGGTAATAAGTGGTTCTTGGTCTGACTCGATAAAGTTTACAAACGCCTCAGCAATGAGTTTACCTACGTTACCGCGGATAACATTCATAAATACATCGCGACTATAGGCTGAATCTTCTTGGTTTTTATAAATCGTATACAGGCCAGATACGCGTTCAAAGGAGCGTGGTGTAGCATCAATATCATCTTCATGTCGTTGATTTAAATACTCTGGATAGGAAGAAATGAATTCGATAACTTTTTCCTCAATACCAGCACTTATAGCCCAGTCAATCCATTGCATATAATCAGCATTCATATAGAGCCATACAAAGCGGTTTTGTTGTGCCGGGTCCATGTCGATAGTTTGGTAGTCAAAAGAATCCTCAGGGTTCATAGCGGCGATGATACGCACTTGATCACTTAAAGAGAAGCCATTGATTTCACGATTCAAAATAAGATTCATTAACTCCTGTTGTACTGCATGTTCAGCACGGTTAATTTCATCGATAAATAGTAATACTTGACGACCTTTATCCACAGCTTGAGCCACATGTTCCAACGTATGATGTACAGCATACACTGTAGTCTTTACAGAATGTGTGTTACCACGACCATCTGTATGTGTTACAGATTCTACAGTTGGTAAACCACCAATTTCACCTTCTTTTAAAAGATTTCCATCAATGGTTACCAATTCCCAGTCATGCACAGTAGCTACGCGTGCCGCAAGAGATGTTTTACCAATGCCCGTTTCACCAACGAGCAAAGGCACTTGATTAGCAGCAAGCACTAATTCTACACTTGCCATTGTATCTATAAAGTTCATTGTGTCTCCATTTCTAATACTTCAAATATTCACTGACTGCAATTTTCTTAACAGCTCTAGTTCCATAAGCGTCTATAAGTGACAATAAGTCGATATGCCATTTAGATTGGCGTCCACCGATAGCTTGGTTGTTAATCAATTCACGAATATAGTCTTCATCAGCTGTATCACTAGAGATGGCGCTAATGATGATCGATTTAATTTCGTCCACAGTGACACCTAAATTATTTGGTATATACCCTAGTGTGGCAGCACTTACACCAAATAGGTGCAATGCCAATTCCTTTGTAAGCTTTGTGATTTGTCGCATTGCTTGTGGATCTTGTTTAACTGCCGCTTCTAAAACCGTTACGCTAGGCTCATCAATATAGCGCAAGGCCAAGTAATTCTCTTTAACTGCTTGCAATTGTACGGCTTCACTAGGCTCCTTAATATATTGCAAAGCATCGTAGTTGGACTTTACAGCTTCTAACTGCAGTGCTTCAGATGGATTTGCAATATAGCGAATAGCCCACCCAGATTGATCGAGTGCACATTGAATAACTGCATCAGATGGGTTGTCGATATATTCTAAAACAGCCCAATCTTTTTCCACCAAGGCCTGTAATAGTTCTTCTGTAGGATGTTCCACAAATTGTATGGCTCGTGGTGATTGTGAAAGCGCCGTTTCAATAACCTTTTCGGTAGGTTCTTTAATGTATTGCAACAACATGCCATTTTGAGTTACGCAGGTAAGTTGCATTGCTTCTGTAGGGTTTGGAATATTCCGAATTCCATGGGGGTTATTGGTCAGCGCTGTTATGTATTGTTCTTCTGTCATACTAACCTTCATTTCTATCTAAAAAGGCCATACGAATACGTATGGCCTATACTGAATTCTATTTTTATTGTATCACATTTTTTCGATATAATTATATCTCTTTCGTATACTTACTACACCGTTAATGCATCTAAATCAGAATTATTCCCAATTACTAATAATTTATCATCTTCACCGAGAATGGTAATTGGGTTTGGTGGAACTTCTAAATCTTCACCGCGTCTTATGCCTACTGCATTAAGATTATATTTCTCACGCAAATTAGAATCCTTTAAGTTAGACCCCACCAAGAATGTTGGCACCTTAATTTCTATGAGACTAATATTTTTAGATAGTTGTAAATAATCCATCACATGGTCTCTAGTTAAAAACTGTACGAGGCGTAATGCCATATCGTATTCAGGGTAAATCACTTGATCTACACCTATTTTATGAAGCATTTTGCCTTGTATATTATTTTCAGCCTTGGCCACAATTTTAGGTGCATTTAATTCTTTAAGAAGCATAGCTGTCATTAAATTAGCTTGAAGATTTCCACCTATAGCCACAATAACCATATCAAACTGGCTTAGGGCCAATTCTTTGATTGCCTCTTCATCGGTTGTATCTGCAACTATAGCATGTGTTATAAATGGCGAAATTTTCTGTACAACTTCTGGATCAATATCTACACCTAATACCTCATGATCCATGGAAGCTAACATCTTGGCAACAGTGCCACCAAATTGACCAAGACCTATTACTGCTATCGTTTTATGTTTCATATATGCCTCCTTTTATATTCAATCTAATCTATTTTTATAACAATACACGCTCTTCTGCATAGCTAATTGGTTTAGTCGGTGCCGTTCTTAGCGCCCAAGTACCAATAACAGTCATAACCCCTACACGACCTGTAAACATAACAAGCATTAACACCCATTTACTACTTTCAGATAAATCAGGTGTAATACCCGTTGTAAGACCTACGGTCCCAAAGGCAGAAGTTACCTCAAAAAGCAGTCGAATAAAGTCATATGGCTCATCCCAAGCCAAATAACAAGTAGCAAGTAAAACAAGAAGGATAGATAAAAAGATTATCCCATTTGCCTTAAGTACAGTAACCAACGAAATACGACGTTCAAAAACCTCTGTATCAGGACGGTTATTAAATAATGTACGCGATGCTAGAAAAGCGACGGCAATAGTACTAATCTTAACACCGCCCCCTGTAGAGTTAGGACCTGCCCCAATAAACATAAAAATGATGGTAATAAACAGTGTAATTGGATGTAAATCATTATAATCTACAGTTGCAATCCCCGCTGTACGAGGTGTAATCGATTGAAACAGAGATGCCATGACCTTGTTCCATATAGGTAAAGGGCCAAACGTTTTGGGATTCGCCCACTCAACCCCTAAGAAAATAATAGTCCCTAAAAGGATGAGCGCCGTTGTACCAACTAACATTATTTTTGTATGTAGTTTTAAATCTACAAATCGTCGTAGCTTGCGATGCGACCAAATATCAAAAGTTGCGAGATACCCAAAACCACCTATTACAATAAGGGCCATTGTATTCATATTAAATAATACATCGCCCACCATAGCATAAGGTAGATCATTATCAAAGAATATAAATCCTGCATTACAAAAGCTGGAAATAGATTGCATAATCCCCGTATATAAAGCAGCATCACCAATATAGGGATATAGCTGAATGGTATAGATAATACCCCCAATTATTTCGACACAAAAGGTATAAATGGTTAGCTTCTTCGTAATGTGTAGAAGCCCTTTCATGCCATCTTGCCCTACATCTTCTGACAAAAGCACGCGATTTTTCAGACCTACCCGTCGCCCTAATACTAGAGCAATAATAGTGGTAAAGGAAACAATCCCTAAACCACCTAATTGGATAAGGATTACCATGACGATTTTGCCAAACAAGGACCAATGATGATAGGTATCTACTGTTGACAATCCAGTTACAGAAACACAAGATACTGCGGTAAAAGCTGCATCTACAAGCGTTGTACTAAGGCCTTGAGCATGTGATATGGGCAACATGAGTAATATCGTCCCTATAGTCATGGTAGCAAAAAAGCTAAGGGCTAATAGGCGATAAGGATTTTGTTGCATATATTGCTGAACTTGATTTTTTGAAGTATTTTTCCACATAACTATAGTCCTATCCTATTAGTTCCTGCACTGACTTTAACGTTGGTAGTGGACTGCGCCCGCCTATGCCTTGTGTATTTAAAGAAGCTACTGCAGATGCAAAAATAGCGGCCTTCTCTAAATCAGAATGTGCACAAGCTTTGAGCAACTCTACAGCATGTATAGATGCACGGTCATGCTTAGTCGTCGAAGTTGTGTCTTGCCCCTTCATATGATTAATTGTATATACTAAATTAGCTAGAAAAGCACCATGAAAGCTATCCCCAGCCCCCGTTGTATCTACTACGGTAGATTGAGTAAATGGTTCACATCGATAAAATGTTCCATCAGGCCATACGAAATAACTGCCATTAGCACCATCTGTAACGCCAGCAATACATGCACCTCGTTCATGAATGATACGACAAGCATCTTCTAGATTAGTTGTGCCCGTATATTTTTCAGCATAATCACGAGCTACGATAACGATGTGACTGGCTTCAGTAATAGGCTTCATGTCTTCATCGTAACGCTGAGCACCACCATCTAAAGAAATGATAGTGCCTACCTCTTTTGCAACGGCCATAGCAGAGCGCATGAGTTGGCGATGTCGACCATTGATATGCAGAATATAGGCAGATCCTATCAGCTGCTTATGGGTATCTAAAAACTCAGGCTCAGTTGCAGTAGACCGTTCAAAAAATACAGCACGCTCACCAGTACTCTGTTTTACGAGGATTGTTGCCACACCGCTCTTCGCACCGCGTTCAACTTGAATTGCCTCTGTATTAACATTGTATTTTTCAAAGTCATCTAATATATGACGACCTACCATGTCATCACCAATGCTATCAATCATAGCGGTACGGGCACCATATTTTCCTGCTACCGCTAGTGCTGTAGCCACTGGCCCACCACCATCTGTAGTAGACGATACGACTTGTTGTACCTCACGGCCTGTAGGATAATGATCGACGACGATAAATCGATCTAATGTACTGGCACCTATGCCAACAATATCTATATGTTTTTGAGGAAATGTACTCATACTAATCTCCTAACTCCGAAAACATAACTATTCATACAACAATTATACTCTGGTTGTTCTTTGAATATAGTGTATCTATTCTATATGGTATCAAGCACTATATACTTTTAAGTTCTATACATTTTAAAGTTTTATTCTTTCTTATAGTGTTATTACTTCTTATAGTTACAGAATACCTTTCACCTTATAAAAAGTAAACCCCAGACCATGGTCTGGGGCTACTTTGTAGTACAAAGTGTACTGTATGTCACGTAGTTTGTCTTATTTAGTATATGTTGTGTGTGAGAAAGGTTGTTAGATATAAGGTGTAATATAACAGGTTAAGACATCATACGTTCCATCATATATTCAATTTCATCAGCACTCAAATTGTACATAGCCTTTACCATTCGCTCTGCTGACTCACCAGATGCACCGCTTTTTGCGATTTCTGCTTTTGCCTTAGCTATAAGGGCTTCCTTGCGTTGTGCTTCGGAATCTTCATCTGTTGGTACGGAAATATTAGCTTTACCTTGACCAATACCACGTACCTCTTGGTTAGGATTATCTTTAGATGTTGTTTTCGTATCTTGGGCGGCCACCGCTTCCATAGCGAAGGAGTTTTTACCAGTCATGATATACTCCACAGCCTCCAAGGTACTTTGTGTAAGGTTTACCGTCCAGAATTCACCAGCTGCAGTCAATTTATAGAGTAACCCATTGTAAGCTACAAGACCACGTTCTTCCCATAATTTATAGAGCCAGTTTAATTCTTCTAGTCTTGGATCTAGTGTTACCAAACTCATAATATTGAGGAACCCTTGTTCAAGTTGGCTTACCACTTGATTTACGACGGGTTGTAACTCACTTTGTTTCATAAGAGCCATGAATGGTTTTTCACCGCGACTAACCATATCTTCGTATGGCTTTAATGCACGATGCAACATCATGCCGTACCCATCGACGTTACCACCGGCACCGCTACCAAATGGGAACATAGGCACGCCCGCTTTAGCCAAGATATTATACAAGCTACGTTCACGATTATTAGCACTCCAGTGAGCAGCGCTTAATCGGCGATAGGAACGCTCATCAAGGTACTTACGACCGAATTTGAACATATCCCCTTGCATTGCTGTTGTCGCAGCAGCTGGCACCTTACCTTTTGCAATATCTTTATTAAGATCACTGCCATCAAATACGTTCAATTGATATAGGTCAGCACCATCTACGCCAGAGCTTACTAAATCAGCTAAATCTTGTTCCCAAACCTCCATAGTTTGACCAGGCAAACCATAGATTAAGTCGATAACAACAGAGCATTGACCATAGGCCTTTAATGCTGCTAGACGTTCTAATACGGTTTCTTTCGTATCTAGACGGCCTACCATTTGACGAACTTCTGTGTTGAAAGATTGTACACCGATAGACATGCGGTTTACGCCGTTTGCCATCCACACATCGAGATTTTCAGGAATCAAATCGTGAATACGACCTTCTAAGGTAAGCTCGTAATCGTTAGCTAGTGGCAAATACTCTTTAATTGCTTTCAACAATCGTTCCGAGTTTGATGGAGATAACGATGTTGGTGTGCCTCCGCCGATAAATACGGCGTGGATTAACCCATCTTTTAATCTTTGACGCTCACTAGCTAGTTTTAACTCGCTAACAAGACCATCAATATATTGGTCCTCTACGTTTTGACTCGTACCGTTTTGGAAGAAGCCACAATATGTGCATTTAGTCTTACAAAACGGAATGTGAATATAGGCACATTGCATTTCGCCCTTTTTAGGCGTGCCATTCATTAAGGTATCCCAAACGGCTTGTGTTTCCTTTGGCGAAACTAAGGTGCCATTTAGCCCTGCATGAACAACCCGTTTATGAGGGAATGCACCACTCATCGGATTATCGCATTCTAAACCTAATTGTAGATTGCGCTGTTTCTCCGGAATGGATTCAAAGAAACTTGCTAAACTCATACTCCAATCCCCTTTCAGTTTAGGCTTGCAACTTTGCAAGTACAGATTTTGTAAATTCTTTTGCATTTGCAAAGTCTTGTTCGTCTGGATGCGTTTCAGCCGCTTTATGTAAGGCATCGCGTTCAGGGCTTTGACCATGAGCAGATCCAGGTGGGAACATTTTATACATCATTTCGATGACTTTCGGATCAATTTTACCTTGGCATACGAATCCATCTACAAGGGACTCTTTATTTTGTAGTAATTCAGATGCTTTTTCAATACTTTCACGAGCATGATCAGAATCTGCATACATACCTAATGTAGCAAAGAATACGATGTTAGGATTCTTCAAAGTTTCAATTAACTTAGCAGCCTCTTTATTTGCT
>PVMM01000429.1_pt1 | contig 12753 bp, 10 predicted proteins | sample 1853381 | NCBI WGS metagenome assembly PVMM01 (sample SAMN08533509, study PRJNA380276) | Human gut metagenome, whole genome shotgun sequencing project. | isolation source: participant 1, synthetic long reads | host: Homo sapiens | collected 2017 | reverse complement strand
GATGTGCCGAGATAAAGATCGAAAGGATTAAACTGCGCGCGCATAAACTCATCCAGCACGCCAGCCGTGAAAATTCCACGCTGTCCGCCGCCTTCGCACACCAGAGCTATTCGTCCAGGCTGGAACGGCCTTAGCGACAACGGCGCAATATTACCAAGCGTTACAGGTATTCGCTGCCCCACCTCTGCCTTCCTGTTTTTGTTGTGAAAGAATGACAAAGTAACGCAATTTATTATTCGCTAAAACCGCAAAAGCCAGTCCGCTGGACTGGCTTTGGATAAAATTTTCTTAATGGTCTGAAATCTAGGGTCGTTTTCGGCCCATGAACAAACTCACCAGGAACAGAATAATCCCGACGACAAAGACAATTTTAGCTGCGCCTGCAGCGGTACCGGCCAGACCACCAAACCCAAGTGCGGCGGCGATTAACGCGATAACCAGAAATATGATGCCCCAACGAAACATAAGCGTCTCCTTTACCATAGTTAATGTCACCGCTTGATATGAGCGTGAAAATCACTCAATGCGATATTTTTAGTGTGGTGCACATCGCGCCTCCCGACAAAGTTCGGGAGGACGAATTACGACGAATTACTTAGTTTTCAGATCATTTTTAACGCTTTTCACACCATCTACCGCTTTGGCGATACTTTCAGCACGGTCGCTCTGTGCCTGGGAATCGACGGTACCGGAGAGCTGAACCACGCCGTCGGTGGTTTCAACTTTCACATGACGGGAAGGGACGATATCGTCCGCCAGCAGTTTGGCTTTGATTTCACTGGTGGTGGCGGTGTCACCCGCGTAGCCCTTCACCGAGCCTTCTTTAGCGTCGCGAACGTGCAGTTTGTCGCTGACAGAGGTCACCCCTTCAACGCCTTTCGCCACTTTCACTGCCTCTTCGGCCTGAGCCTGGCTTTCAACGAAACCGCTCAGGGTCACGACTTTTTGATCGGTTTTGACAGAGATATCGGTGCTCTTGATGTTGTCATGATCCACCAGCGCCGCCTTCACTTTCGCGGTGATGGCGCTGTCATCCATGAAATTACCGACTTTATTCATAGAGCTATCGACTTTTTGCCCTGCGCTTTCATTGGTAGTCTGTGCGTTGTTTTCCGCGTAGGCAGAGCCGGCCGCGACGGCAGAGGTCAACATTACAGCCAGCAGAGTTTTCGAAATCTTCAGTCTTGTCATAGTCATCGATTTATTCCTGTATGTTTGCTCGTAATTTGAGCCTGGCAACACGAGGTTGCATTGCTGAATAGGGAGAGACTTCACCCTCTACAGAAGTCAATGGTCGCCATCACAAAAGCGATGGGTGATGAATAACGACCATTACAGCCTCTGAATCAGTTATTAATATCGGTAGAATGACAATCGACGGCTTTAGATACTGATATCTACGCATTGAACGGTATTTAACGCCGTCAGAAATGTCATTACTTTGTTAAATATAGATCACAATTTTGAAACCGCTCGGGATATCAGCGAAAACATAAGCAAAAGTGAATGTTTTAAGAACATTCCGTAAGCGGCTAATAAGGAAGGGAAATTGACAGGGCGCAGCGGCTACCGCGCCCTGGAGGCAAGAATTAATGCTCGCGGGTCTGGTGGAACTGAACGTCGGGATAACGTTCCTGCGCCAGGCGCAGGTTGACCATGCTGGTAGCGATGTAAGCGAGGTTATCGCCGCCATCAAGCGCCAGTTGGCTTTCGTTCTTACGCTTGAACTCTTCGAATTTCTTCGCGTCCGCACATTCTACCCAGCGGGCAGTGGCAACGTTGACTGATTCATATACTGCTTCAACGTTGTATTCGCTCTTCAGGCGCGATACCACCACATCAAACTGCAGCACACCAACAGCACCAACGATCAAATCGTTGTTGGAGATCGGACGGAAAACCTGCACCGCGCCCTCTTCGGAAAGCTGTACCAGCCCTTTGAGCAGCTGTTTTTGCTTCAGCGGATCTTTCAGGCGGATACGACGGAACAGTTCTGGTGCGAAGTTCGGAATACCGGTGAACTTCATCATCTCACCCTGGGTAAAGGTGTCGCCGATCTGAATAGTGCCGTGGTTGTGCAGGCCGAGGATATCGCCCGGATACGCTTCTTCAACGTGCGAACGGTCGCCCGCCATAAAGGTCAGCGCGTCGGAGATAACCACATCTTTCGCAGTACGCACCTGGCGCAGCTTCATGCCTTTTTCATATTTACCGGATACTACGCGCATAAACGCCACGCGGTCGCGGTGTTTCGGGTCCATGTTGGCCTGAATTTTAAATACGAAGCCGGTAAATTTGTCTTCGCTCGCCTCTACGGTACGGGTATCAGTCTGACGCGGCATCGGCGCAGGAGCCCACTCCACCAGGCCATCCAGCATATGATCAACGCCGAAGTTACCCAGCGCAGTACCGAAGAATACCGGAGTGATTTCGCCCGCAAGGAACAATTCTTTGTCGAACTCGTTAGACGCGCCTTTCACCAGTTCCAGTTCGTCACGTAGCTGCTGTGCCAGATCTTCACCAACCGCAGCGTCGAGATCCGGGTTATTCAGCCCTTTAACAATACGGACTTCCTGAATCGTGTGGCCTTTACCGCTCTGATAGAGATAGGTTTCGTCTTTATAAAGGTGGTAAACGCCTTTAAACAGCTTGCCGCAGCCAATCGGCCAGGTGATCGGTGCGCAGCCGATTTTCAGCTCGTTCTCAACTTCATCGAGCAGTTCCATCGGGTCGCGGATATCACGGTCAAGTTTGTTCATAAAGGTGAGGATCGGCGTGTCGCGCAGACGGGTAACTTCCATCAGCTTACGGGTACGATCTTCAACACCTTTTGCAGCGTCGATAACCATCAGGCAGCAGTCCACCGCCGTCAGGGTACGATAGGTATCTTCCGAGAAGTCTTCGTGCCCCGGGGTGTCGAGCAGGTTAACCAGGCAATCGTGATACGGAAACTGCATCACAGACGTAGTAATGGAGATCCCACGCTGCTTTTCCATCTCCATCCAGTCCGACTTAGCGTGCTGGTTGGAACCACGGCCTTTTACTGTACCGGCGGTCTGAATGGCCTGTCCGAACAGCAGCACCTTCTCGGTGATGGTAGTCTTACCGGCATCCGGGTGAGAAATAATTGCAAAGGTTCTTCTTTTCGCTACCTCTGCGGCCAAAAGGCTTGTCATAATTGTTGTCTCTTTGATTATGTACAATCATATGTACAAAGAAAAATTCATGCCGCTGATTGTACATTTTGGAGGTATCAGAGCATAGCAGAACATGATCAGTAGGTGTATTTGTAGCCAAAGAACATTTGTACATGCAGCAATCTTTGTTCTATTGACACTGTTTATTCATACAGTTAAAAATAACACTGTATACAAACACAGTGTAGAGGGATTTTTATGCGTATTGAGATCTGCATAGCCAAAGAGAAAATGACTAAAATGCCAAACGGTGCTGTGGATGCGTTAAAGGAAGAATTAACTCGACGCATCAGTAAGCGTTATGACGATGTAGAGGTGATCGTAAAAGCCACCAGCAACGATGGCCTTTCTGTTACGCGCACCGCCGATAAAGATTCAGCTAAAACTTTTGTTCAGGAAACTCTGAAAGATACCTGGGAGTCTGCTGACGAGTGGTTTGTTCACTAATTAACACGTAAAATCGGTAACGGCTGGAAATCATTCAATACTCGCACTATCGGAAGTTCACCAGCCAACCGCAGCACGTTCTTGCATACGACGTGTCTGCGGTTTTTCAACCATTCAGATACAGCACTCTCATCACATTCATTCTTCCGCATTAAAGTATATATGACCATATCACCTTAATATTTTTCTTCTTCAGATAAAAATTGTTATCTATGTATACTTTTAAACCGAATCCGTGTAGAGTCTCTACCTAAGTTAGTTCGCAGCTACCCCTTCAGTTTGCGCCATTAACCTCCTGACTTTTGCCGCTATCTGTAAGCATTCCTGTATACCTGAAACTACAGGGTTCATCTACGAACTTTAAGAACACCCAGGATAAAAATTGTCAACTATATTATATATAACACCATACTAATTCGAGGCTATATGAACAGCATACTGATAATCACTTCACTACTTATCATATTCAGCATTTTTGGTCATGCTCTAATAAAATTAGGGATTGGCATATCCAATAACCCGGACAAAACCGATGTATAAGTCAACATATCCTGAATCAGACATACAATATTGCAATGAAAATCAATAATATTTTAAGGAATATCTTCATGAAATCAAAAGACACCCTAAAGTGGTTCCCTGCGCAGCTTCCTGAAGTCAGAATTATCCTGGGAGATGCTGTCGTGGAAGTAGCAAAACAGGGAAGACCTATCAATACCAGAACATTGCTTGATTACATTGAAGGAAACATAAAGAAAAAGTCATGGCTGGATAACAAAGAATTATTACAAACAGCGATATCAGTTCTTAAAGACAACCAAAATTTAAATGGTAAAGTGTAATACCTCCCCTGAAAAATAATTTTTCAATGCATAAAAAAAAATATCAACAACTACGTTATTCCGCAACAACCTACTTTTTTACCATTTTTCCACTTTAACAACATTTTGCTCCACTTTTCCACGACCAAACAACTTAAAATCTGGTAAAAATAACATACAACACTATTATTCGTCTTCCTCGAGTCCGCCCGGAGTTCGAAAAACAAACCGAGTTAAAGCCATTTTTCAAAAAATCGATTTTTGGTTACACCAAAATTACGGGACTGCATCCGAATTCGTTTATTTTCGAACGTATACATACAAATATGTACAATAATAAGCGAAATAATTTTTGGATATGCATTATGATATGTACACCAATTTCGTATAGAGTCTCACTATGTCTCGAATTTTTGCTTACTGTCGGATATCAACGCTGGATCAGACCCCCGAAAATCAACGCCGGGAAATCGAAAGTGCAGGTTTTAAAATCAAACCTCAGCAAATAATCGAAGAACACATTAGCGGCTCAGCAGCAACCAGTGAGCGTCCTGGTTTTAACCGGTTGCTTGCTCGCCTGAAATGTGGTGATCAATTGATTGTGACAAAACTGGATCGCCTTGGTTGTAATGCAATGGATATCAGGAAAACAGTGGAACAACTGACCGAAACAGGTATCAGAGTGCATTGCTTAGCATTGGGGGGCATTGACCTGACCAGTCCAACAGGAAAAATGATGATGCAAGTAATTTCAGCAGTCGCTGAATTTGAACGAGACCTTTTACTTGAACGCACTCATTCCGGGATAGTAAGAGCCCGGGGCGCAGGGAAACGTTTTGGTCGCCCACCTGTGTTAAATGAAGAACAGAAACAGGTGGTATTCGAACGAATTAAGTCAGGTGTAAGTATAAGTGCCATTGCCCGGGAATTCAAAACCTCGCGGCAAACCATTTTAAGAGCCAAAGCAAAACTTCAGACACCTGACATATAAAAAATAATCTCGGTGTGAGATGCTTTACGTCTTCCAAGCCCCCTTCCTTGCCGTAAATGGAAAGATACATCTAATTATAGAATTTATATGTTTTACCCTACGGCAGTGCTGGCCATTCAATATCCTGTGCAGTTGACGTATCAACACGGTTCAGCAACACCCGATACTTTTTCCATGCTTCCAGCAACGAGATTTCTTCCTCCGTTGCAATTTCCAGATCTGCAGCATCCTGAAGCGGCGCAATATGCTCACTGGCTACCTGCATCAGGTTGTTTTTTGTTTCTTCCGCCTCCCGGATCCGGAACAGTTTTTCTGCTTCCGTATCCTTCACCCAGGCTGTGCCGTTCCACTTCTGAAACTCCCCTTCCGGGGATAACCAAGTGACATTTTCCGGTAATGGGCCAAGTTCAGAAATAAATAACGCGTCGCCGGAAGCCACGTCATAGACGGTTTTACCCCGATGGTCTTCAACGAGATGCCACGATGCCTCATCACTGTTGAAAACAGCCACAAAGCCAGCCGGAATATCTGGCGGTGCAATATCGGTACTGTTTGCTGGCAGACCTGTATGAGACGGAATATATGCATCACCTTCACCAATAAATTCATTAGTTCCGGCCAGCAGATTATAAATTGTTATGGTCCGTGGTTGTTCACTCATTCTGAAATCCATGTTCACCTCTACTTAATATCAGAGACAGAATATTGTTTATTGAGCGTATGGGTGTGAGCACCAATAACGATGCTACTTCCGTGGCTATGTGCGCCAGAGATGACATTACCTACGGGATTTTCTGGATTAATCCGGTGTATATGCGAACCAGGGCGAAACCGGTTATTAGCCTGATGTTGTATCAGTACATCATCAGCCTGATGTTCAGGGTTAATACAGACCTGCCCGGAACGTGAGCAATACGTCCGATAATCGCCGCATCCAATATATTTAGTATCCGCATAACGGCAAACAGAATTACCCGGACAGTATGCATATGTGCCAAATACTGCCGACTGGCGGGATTGTGCGTATTCCCAGTTAATTGATTCTGTTTTTTTATTAAAGTTATCCCATGCCTGCTTCATCTGCCGGGCAACACTTTCAAACGGAACCTGACCACATCCGGCTCCCATTGCAGGGAATACCACCGTTTTTATTTTCCTGTCTGTCGTTGCGTGTTTATTGTGCTGAAAGATGGCAAGCAGAGCGGCCCAGGTTGCGTTATATACAGCGTCTGTTCCGTCAATTGTCAGCGGAACACGCATTGTTGGCGCATGTACCAGCCAGGGATGATGATTATGCCCCGTTTCAATAACAAATGCAGAACCTACAGGCTGCTCGCCGAGATATTCACGAAGAATATGATTCTGAACGCGGGACTGTAACTGAGTACCGAAGAATGCGGTAATGGCGGCATCAACACCGCCATCCATCAGGCCGAAACTGTTTGCCGCACTTACCATGCAGTCAAATTCCCTGATTGTTTCAAATGGCTTTCCGACAATATTCACATTATCTGCATTTGCGAATACCCGCTTAAATGCTTCAGCCATTTCTGTTACTGGTGCAGAAAGAATGAGCGTAATCATGCAAGCCTCACAATATAGTTAAATGCGATGTTTTTGACGGTGTTTTCCGCGTTACCCGCAGCGTTAACGGTGATGGTGTGTCCATGTGAGCCAATCGAAACAGAGTGCGTATGAGCACCAATACCGACAGTATGTGCGTGAGCACCTGCAGATGCAGCTGTGCCGCTGACACTATGAGTGTGCGCTCCTGCAGCACTTGTATTCACACTGGCCGCAGACACAACCTTATGTACTGACCCATTTTGTGACCACTGGCTGACTGCTGATGCGCCTGTGACACTATGAGTATGGTTTCCGGCACTTGCGGCTGTACCGCTCACACTGTGTGTATGTGCCCCGGTGTTATTCGTAGATTTAGTGCCGTAATCAAACGACGATGTGGTTTTCGTACCCAAATCCGTACTGGATGCGCTGGCGCTGTGGGTGTGCGATTTAATGCCGTCCTGTTCCTGAGACAATACGGCACGACCACTGGCAGGTTTGCCCTTAATCGTCCAGCCACGCATATCAGGGATCACGCCTGACGGATAAGCGGCTGCGAGTTTCGGGTAAGCAGATTTGTCAAAAGTCTGCCCCTGCATCAGGGCATAACCAGACGGAACGGTATCTGATGGCCACGGGATTGGTGCACCGACTGGATAAAACTCTGCAGGAGGATGAGCCGAGGTGTAAAGCTGCGCCCACGGCGACCAGTTTGCGTCGATCGTATCCCGTCGTGAACGAATAAATGCCGGAGCATGAGCACCGCTTGTACCACTCCAGCCGATGAGTAACTCACCTTCGCCAACGGATGTCATTCCTTTCAGGTGAATGATATTTCCATACGCTGTTGGATATCCGTTGTTATACACCTCGTATAACTCAAGACCTGTTGCCCCCTGCGTATTGTCTGTCAGCGCGGTTACCCGACCTTTTGAAGCCAGATTAACTGATGATACTGCTGTTCCACCTGACGGTAATGCCCCGATCTCTGATGCCGTTGGCTTATTTCTGGAGTTATAGTCCCTTCGCCAGCCAGGTGAATAATCTGTTCCGTGATTAATATAGGTAAACTGGGCGTTAGTTGTTCCGCCACCAGTGGAGGTGGTCGGTGTGGTAATGCGGATCGTCATCGCTGACTTTATCCCCATTACTTCAATGACAGCTCCTGCGAGATGAATATTACCGCAGCCAGTATCAGTAATGATTTTATTATTGCCATAAGACCAGGAACCCTTGCACATCCAGTATGGATGGTTAAATGCTCCCTGAGAATCCAGCCACTCGATAAACTGTGCAGTCGTCCAGTTTCCTGTTGTTGTGCTTACTGACCCACCGAAGGCACGGCTGGCACCAATATTTTTCGTAAAGGTGTCTTTGCCAGGGATATCCGCACCGTTCTGATCTTTCTGCAGACGTTTCTCAGCATTGTCATTGGCTGCTTTTACTGCCTTTGGCGTTGCCGCCAGTGACTCGGAAGTGCTGTTGGTCGCACTGCTGAGCTGTACTATCCCCTTTTTCGTCGTGCTCGCATCCTCAAGCGCCACGGCGGATGTAATATCCTCTGCCCGTTTTGCTGCTGTCTCGGCGCGCGTTGCCGCGGATTCTGCCGTACTTTTGCTCTGTGCTGCCGCCGTCGCACTGCCAGCTGCCTCTGTCGCCTTTGTGGATGCCGTCGTGGCGCTGCCCTTCGCTGCTGACGCCTGTCTGGTCGCCTCATCTTTTGAAGCAGACGCCGATGATGCCGATGACGCCGCCGAACTGGCGGACGATGCGGCAGCCGTTTTTGAGGATTCTGCACGGGTTTCCGACGCTTTCGCGTTCGTTTCGGATGTCTTCGCTGCGGAAGCTGACCTCGCTGCTGCGCTGGCCTGTTCAGTGGCTTCGCCAGCCTTCGTTGTGGCTGTTGAAGCGGATGATGCGGCGCTTTCTGCCGATTTTCCGGCGGCGGTGGCACTGGCTGAGGCCTGCCCGGCACTTGTTGACGCGGCGCTGGCAGACGACGCAGCCGCTGTTTTTGAGCCTGCCGCAGCTGAGGCGCTCTGTCCCGCTGCCGTTTCAGAAGACTTAGCGTTCGTCTCGGACGTTTTTGCCGCCTTCGCGGAATTTCCTGCCGCCGTTGCCGAGGAAGCTGCACTACTGGCGCTTGATGATGCGTTCGTTTCTGATGATTTTGCCGCTTCTTTTGAAGCCGACGCATCCCTGGCTGAGGTGACAGCTTCTGACGCTTTCGTGGTCGCGGTGGATGCAGAAGTGGCGGCTGATTGTTCTGACGCTGCGGCATTCGTTTCTGACGTTTTCGCGGCACTGGCACTGGTAGCTGCCGCGCTTTTTGAGGACTCTGCAGCAGCAGCACTTTTTGAGGCTTCACTGGCCTTTGTTGATGCTGTTCCTGCGCTGGAAGATGCTGACTGAGCAGATGATGCAGCCTGCCCGGCTGACGTGCTGGCTGCGCGTGCTGAGTCTGCAGCATCAGTCGCATGGGTTGCCGCCTCACGGGCCGATGTGCTGGCATCACTGGCTGACTTCTTTGCGGCTGCCGTGTTCTGTGCCACTGCGGACGCGTTACGCGCCACCTCTTCCACCATCAGCTCAAAACGGCGCAGTGCCTCCGGACGGGCATCATCCTCCGTCATGGCACCGAGAAAATCATTCAGCGTACCGGGTTGAGAATCTTCATACACGGTGATGGTCCCGGCATGTGACGGCGGGAATCCCTCCACCAACAGAATAACGCTGTACTGACCGTACTCAACGTCCATACTGTAACGCCCGGCTTCATCCGGATTTTCAGATGCCAGCGTGTTCACCACCACCGTGGTGCTGTTACGTTTTGCTTTCAGCTGGATTGTGCAGTTCTGTACCGGTTTTCCTGTGCCGTCTTTCAGTGCACCTGAAATCTTTACTGCCATATTCACCCCACAAAAAAGCCCGCCTGAAACGGCGGGCTGTCATAACACTGTGTTACCTGGCTAATCAGAACTTATAACCGACACCCACGATGAAACCGTCAGTGCGCCAGTCACCACTGCCGGAACCTTCATAAGCAATATCAATGGCCACGGATTCGGTCGGGTTAAACTGCACGCCAGCCCCCCACGCCAGAGACGTGTTGCTGTGGCGACCGTCATCACTTCCGGTCAGCACATCATGCGTTTTCCCCTTGTTGTCAGTTACGCGGAGATAATCCCCGGAAAAAGTCGACACACGGCTGTAAGCCACGCCCGCCATCGCATACGCGCTGAACCATTCATTCACGCGCACAGAGGGCCCCGCCATCACGCTGAACCAGCGGTTACGCACAGAATCTTCATGCCAGCGGGTATCGCTGTAACGGGTCAGCTGGCGATTCTTGTCTCCTGCATAGCTGAATGACGTAACCAGCCCCAGCGTATCCGTAAACTCGTAGCGGTATTTCACGTTAATCCCGTTCGGATCATCGCTGCCGGGTACGTTGGTCCGGGCATGAAGATACCCCGCGCTCAGTGTGGACTGATGTTCAGACGCCCATGAAGGCGCACCGGATACGGCCAGACAGATGGCTGCGGACAAAATTGCTGCACAAACTTTACGCATAATTACCTCTCGCTTTTCTGCAATAAAAAAGGCGTCATTTCTGACGCCCGTTCTGGGTTATAAAATTCAGCTGATACTGATACCTGCTGTGGATTTTTTCATCACCACAACCAGCAGATCGCTGATACTGGTTGTTGGTGTCCAGTTATTCGCTCCTGATGAAGATACGGTGAATGTCAGTGTCAGCGTCCCCTGTCCGGCAGGCATATCTATAACTGAGGAAAATACGCCCTGAGCATCCGTCGTGGACTGATTAAAAATCTCCTGACCATTGCGGGTCACTCTTAACCGGCAGGTTGAATACCAGTATGACTGTTGGTTATTACTGTTGAAATTCTCATGCTTACCACCGCGGAATAACACTGGCGGTATCATGACCTGCCGGTCAAATTTCTGATCATCACTGATTCTTACCGTGATGGTGCCACTGGCGTAACTGTTCGTGCGGGGGAAAGACTTGCTGACCGTTTTGACAATATCGCCTTCAATCTGATTGGCTGACAGTTTCCCCTTAATCTGACAGTTCTCATTAATCGTGACGTTGTTGAGCGTCCCGGAGTTCGCATTCACACTGCCACTGATATCCGCATTTTTAGCAGTCAGCTTTCCGTCCGGTGTCAGGGAAAAGGCCGGAGGATTGCCGCCGCTGGTAATGGTGGGGGCCGTCAGGCGCTTCAGGAACACGTCGTTCATGAATATCTGGTTGCCCTGCGCCACAAACATCGGCGTTTCATTCCCGTTTGCCGGGTCAATAAACGCGATACGATTGGCGGCAACCAGAAACTGGCTCAGTTTGCCTTCCTCCGTGTCCTCCATGCTGAGGCCAATACCCGCGACATAATGTTTGCCGTCTTTGGTCTGCTCAATTTTGACGCCCCACATGGCATTCCACTTATCGTTGGCGTCCTTCCACTCTTTCGAAAACTCATCCAGTCTGCTGGCGTTATCCTCCGTCAGATCGACTTTTTCCAGCAGCTCTTTACCGAGATGGGATTCGGTTATCTTGCCTTTGAAAAAATCCAGGTAACCTTCCGCATCATCGCTCGCCCGACCGACGGACTCCACGAATGCCGATTTGCCAACGGTGTTCACACTGCGGATATAAAAGTAATAATCATGGCCCGGTTTGATATTGATACTGGCGGCTATCCAGTACAGCCCCGTGCCAAGGTAGCGGGCTGTGGTTTCGACCTGCCTGATATCGGTAATCCGCGTTTCCGAGAACCAGAACTCAAACTGTACCGTCGGATCATAAACCGCAAGATGCGGCGTGGCAGTTATCTGAAAATAGCCCGGTGTCAGCTCAATCCGAGACGGCGCTGCCGGTGCGGCAATCCGGAACGATACCGATGCCGGATCGCCCTGCTGCCCCCACGCATTTACTGCCCGGACTGTCAGCCTGTAGTTCCCCAGCGCCAGCTGCCTGAAGCGGTATGTGGTTTCTGTCGTCCGGGCCGTGCTGACCAGCCGCTCACTGCCGTCGTCCGCTGCCACGGTCAGGCGAAGCATAAAGCTCACCCCCTTCACCACCTTCGGCGTGTCCCAGCGCGCCAGCACCTGATATTCCCCGCTGTCTGCGGTGACTTCGGCGGTCAGGTGCTGCACCGCTGGCGGAGTAACGCCATTCACCGTGCCGCTCTGGTCGCCGTCAAAGTGCGCCCCGTTATCCACGATGGCCTCTTTTTCCGGTACATGCTGCACGGCGGTGATGGCATACGTGCCGTCGTCGTTCTCACGGATACTCACGCAGCGGAACAGGCGCTGGCGCAGCGTCGGCAGCTTCAGCCCCCATACGCTGTATCCGGCAACGCCGTCAGGAACACGGCTCACTTTCACCTTCACGCCGTCGGTGACGGACTGGACCTCCACGCTGACCGGATTGCCTCTTCCGTCAACCAGGCTTATCAGCGTGGTACCGGAGGATGGCAGCGTGATTTCACGGTCGAGCGTCAGCGTCCGGGTCTGGCTGTTCACCGCCAGCACGCGCCCGCCGGTGCTGATACCGGCATAGTCATCATCGCAGATTTCAATGACATCGCCCGGTACATGGCGAAGCCCTTCAGCACCCACGCTGAAGTCCACGGTCTGCGTTTCCAGCAGTTCTGTTTTAATCAGCCACAGCCCGGCTCGGTGTGCCTGCCCCCGACTGGTACAGCCA
>PVMM01000362.1_pt1 | contig 13184 bp, 9 predicted proteins | sample 1853381 | NCBI WGS metagenome assembly PVMM01 (sample SAMN08533509, study PRJNA380276) | Human gut metagenome, whole genome shotgun sequencing project. | isolation source: participant 1, synthetic long reads | host: Homo sapiens | collected 2017 | reverse complement strand
CCATACAGATTTACATCCAGTTGGGTAGTGCGAGTTACGGCAAAATCGATATTGGAACGGATATTAAACCGTTCGGCAGAGTGATTGGTATTATAATCATGTGAATCATCTGTATTGAAGTAGCCATTGTTACGAGTATACATTGCATTAGTTAATTTCGTAGAAGCTTGATTATTCCCTGCAGAATAAGTCAATCCACCAAGAGTATACGAGTCATCAGGTAGCAGCTCATAAGATGTTCCATGAGCTGCATTATAATCATTTACCAACTGTACAGCCTCTGGTGCAACACTTAACGTACAATGAAATGTACTCTGGTTTGTGCCACTAAAATCATAATAAGATTTAATGTCTACTTCTACTTTTTCTTGGTTTAATAGTATTTCTCCGCTAATACTCTCCAACTTGACAATAGCTGCTTGGACATCTATCGTAAGAAGTAAATTTCTTTTGTTTTCTTGAGCGCTAACCGATGCACTTTCTAACCGAAGAGGGAGTACATAATTAGTTTTTTCCCTCTTCCATCTTGAGAAGATTTCAGAGGAATGAAATTGAATTTCTATACTTTTTTGTTTCTCATTCGCTTTCAGTGTTAACATTTCCTCTAGCTGATAAAGATCTTCTGGAAGCAGTTGAAAGTTTGTTCCATTGTTAGAATTATAAGCTTTCAATTCACTGTCACTCCAAGTTTTCAATCGAACAGATATCTCTCCATTCAAAAGGGTACTCTTGCAAACAAGCACATTGTATGAAACGAAATTCTGGTCGGGCACTAGATTCAAATTCTGGAATCCATTCTGTTGTAAATACACAGATACATTAGTCTCATCTCCTTCTTTTCCATTCGACTCTTCATTATTATCGCTTGTCGAACAGGAAAACCAGAATAGTGTGCTCAATAGCATTACTAGATTCCATCGAAGAATTGATACATTCATAAGTTACACATAATATAATTTTATAGAAAATTATTGCTATTTTGAATTTATTCATTAACCTTCATCCAGTATCCTCCAATCACCGAACGAGCTCTAAAGCCAACCCATCGTCCGCTGTCTGTATGGTGCCAGTCACTGATAGGTACACGAGATACTGTTTCATTGATATATTTATAGACTGGATCAGAGAATCGTTGGAAAGTATCCTTATCCGGGGACATAGCCGCTGTCCACATTATCCAGTCAGATTTCGTGTATTCTTTACGCGAATCCAGAGGAAGTCCATAAGGATTCTGTTTGGTCAAATAATAGTTTATTTCTTTTCCGATTACATTGTTAGGAAATAAATTCAGGTTCCATAACTTATCCCAAACCATGTTATATTTTTGACTCCAGGTATCTTTACGGTCAAAAGCCAGACGGTAATGATCACCCTCATTCGCCATTTCTTCCCATTTCACCGCCATTTTCTTGGCTATAGCCGCATATTTGTCTGCTACATCATTCAATCCGAGCATCCGAGCCATCTCGCTGTATCCGGCCACTCCCATGATCGCTTTTACAGAAAGATTGGCATTGTGTGCCCAATGTCCGGCAAAATCATCCGTGCAAAGTTGGTTTTCCGGGTCCTGTCCAGACTAAACTTTCATTTATCAATCATTTGAAATACAGGTAATTATCTTTAGTCTATATTGTCTTTGTGTTGTTATGGCTATTAAATGAAGTACAAAATTCTAACTTATGAGCAGACTTTTAATAAATAAAAAGTTAATGGATAAATGTAGTGGTAGTCTAAGATGAGAAATGGACTAATCTGAAAAAAATGAATATTTTTCCTCTCTCTCTTTTCATTTATCCATGTAATTTCTTTTATGACATAAAAACTAGCAACATTTTAAGATATTAAAAATCAAATAGATTGAATAATTACTCTTGTTGAATGAATTCGACGTAAATAAAGCTTTCTGGAATGATTTATCTATCTTTTTATACTATTTTGCAGAGAAATGTTATTGTGTGATAGCTTAAGGTAATAAGGAAAGTAGATGTTAGAACCCCATTCAGGAGTCCATAGTGTGGTTTATTTTAAACCAATAAGTAGTTTCTTTTAAAGGTAGGAGATGTTCCTTTTAAACCAACGACTTGTTTCATTATATCAAAACATCTTTTCGATAGTAAGAAAAAGTACATATTCATAAAGAATTATGCTATATATATTCAATAAAAAGAATATATATGATGTAAATGTGACTTTCTTTTTTCTATTTAGCAACTCAATAGAATCTTAATTCTTCTGCATATATGAAAAATAGAACATAATTTGAAATAACTAAGATGAAATATTTCAATCTTTACCTGGCAAGTTTAGCTCGAAGTTCTTTTAGTCTTTTTGCAGCCTGTAGATTATCCACCTTTATATATCTCATGAATGCAGATGGACTCTTATGCCCGGATATGCGCATAAGTTCTCCGGCAGGAAAGCCGGATAAATACATATTTGTGCAAAACGATCGTCGGCAAGTATGAGAAGAGATCATCTCCCATTTTTCATAGACTCTCTTTTCCCGTTCTTTCCCTTTTTTGCGAACAACTTCGATTTTCTGTTTTAGTTTTGCTCTTCGCCCTAATTCTTTAACCCTTTCGTTGAATATATATCTAGGAATTTTAGGTAAATCATAGTTGTACTTCTTGAGTATTTCCGGAACATAATCGATCATAGGGATTATGACAGCTTTATGCACTTTTCTCTGTTTGAGATTTATAATCTCATTATCTAAGTCAATATGTTCGGGACTTAATGTTGAGAGATCACTATATCGCAGTCCTGTAAAACACCCAGTAATAAAAACATCTCTAATCTCTTCCAATTGCTTATCATCTGACAAGTCTAACTCGTGTATTGTTGAAAGTTCCTTTTCACTTAAATAAATAGCATCAGTTTCTTCTTCTACGACCTTAAAATGCTTCAAGTCAATTGGAGGAATAACTCCTTTATCTATTTGATAATTAACAAATCCCTTTAACAAACGTATAATTTTTCCTGCAGAATTAGTGAGCAAGCCAACACTCCCATCGGGCTTTATAACCTTATAAAATAAATAGTCCATGAATTCATTGTAAAATATAAGATTCAGGTTATGAAAAGTAATTGGCTGCGATGAATGTTCTTTGAAAGCGATCAGATGTTTACGAAGTGTTCGGTAGTCTTTTATTTGGTCTGCAGAAACAACAAGAGCTTTTTCTGTAATATATCTTTCTAATGCGTCAAATATATCTACCCGATTAGGACGTAATTCATATTCTCTATTTTTTTTTAATTCAAGTAAAACAAAATCTACGGTTGGACTTATTCCGTTTATCTTAGCATATGTAAGAATTTCTCCAAGCTTGGACGTTATTCTAATCAGGCAGGCATCAATTTCATCATAGTTTGGACAAGCGCGCTTAATCCATCTCTTTTTAGAATCCCAGTGTTCCGGTTTAATACTGTATCCAGTAGAGATAAGCGTACGCTTAGTTCGATTGTAGTTATATCGAACATAAAGGACAGTAGTCCCCTCTCGAGTGACGTACCTAGGTTTAATATATGGAGTATATTTTGCGATAGTAAAATCTGTATTGCTTTCGTATTGCAAAGTTACAAAAGCTATCCGAAATGAGCAATATCTCATCGTTAAAAGCTAGAACCTCCAAAAACATTGTACTATCTTAATAAAAGTGGATAAATATTGCTCAAAAAGGAAAAAAACTACTCAAAGCACACTGTAAGAGACTTATTTTGCACTTTAAAAACACTCAAAATATGAAAAAAGAATAGATTTTGTCCTTTCTTGAACACAGATTTTCCTAATATTTAGCATTAATTCCATTATTTTGTAGTGTTGCAAATAAAATGCTATGGAAAAACAAATGGATTTGTATGACTCCTGGGTCCTACCTGAAACACACAATTCTATATAAACTTTTCCTCTAGCATTTATAAATATTCGACAGTACTGATTTTAATATATTATTTAGGTATAGCGATAAGAAAGGTAAGATTGCATTTAAAAGGTAATAGTAAGAAGGTAAAAAGAGAAATAAAAGAAAACGTAGGGTTTGTTTTTCTTTATAGGTAAACAAGATTGTAGATGGGTAACCTTAAAATTGTAGATTAATTAGAAAATATTTATGAAGAAACTACTAACAGTAATGGCCTTTTCGGTCGGTTTATTCGCAAATGCTCAAACCGGCAACTTATTTAAACCAGTAAAAGAGATAGCGCTACGTACTCCATCGGTACCTATCGTTGTTTCAGATCCTCACTTCTCTATCTGGTCTCCTTATGATAAATTAATGGAAGGAAGTACAGAACACTGGACTACAGCTAAGAAACCATTAGTAGGGGCTTTACGCGTAGATGGTAAAGTGTATCGTTTCCTGGGTAAAGATCAAGTAGCTCTAATACCTATCGCTCCCATGACAAATGTGGAACGTTGGGAGGCTGCATATACTAATAGTCAACCAGCAAATGGATGGCAAGAATTCCAGTTTGATGATAGTAGTTGGAAAAAAGGTAAAGCTGCTTTCGGTAGCCGTGATATGCCACGTGTTCGCACAGAATGGAAAGGAGATAATACAGATATTTATATCCGACGTACATTTGAAATAAATGATTTGGATTTAACAGAGAATATTTTTCTTATTTATTCTCATGACGATGTATTCGAATTATATTTAAATGGAGAAAAACTGGTTGCTACAGATCTCGTATGGAAGAATAATGTAAATCTAAAACTTTCAGACGAAGCCAAGAAGAAGCTTCGTAATGGTAAAAATGTGATTGCAGCACATTGTCATAACACGACAGGAGGATCTTATGTGGATTTTGGTTTATATCGTGAAAAGAAAAATGCAGTAACATTTGAAAATGAGGCTGTACAGAAATCGGTAGATGTACTAGCCACTTCCAGTTACTATACATTCACTTGCGGACCAGTCGAATTAGATGTCGTATTTACAGCACCTCAATTGATAGATGACTTGGATTTGTTGTCAACTCCGATTAACTACATCTCCTATCGTGTGCGTCCTCTTGATAAAAAAGAGCATGATGTACAATTCTATATAGAAACGACTCCGGTATTAGCAGTGAATGAGACTACTCAACCTACTATTGCACGTACATTATCGAAAAATGGTATTAGTTATGTAGAAGCTGGCACCATCAACCAGCCGATATGTGATCGTAAAGGTGATTTGATTTGTGCTGACTGGGGATATGTATATCTTGGTAGTGTAAATGGAGCAGGAAAATCTATAAGTTTGGGTGACTATAGCGGAATGAAGGAAGCTTTTGTTAAAAATGGAACTTTAGCTTCAAGTAAAAGCAAATGGATTACTCGTCGGGAAGAAAATACTCCTGCAATGGCTTATGTACATAATTTTGGAACTGTTACCAAAGATGGTAAAGATGGTTTCTTGATGATCGGTTATGATGACATTTATTCCATTGAATATATGTATGAGAAACGTATGGGATATTGGAAGCATGATGGTAAAGTAACGATTTTTGATGCTTTCGAAAAACTAAGAGATAACTATCAATCCATCATGGAGCGTTGTCGTGCACTTGATGAGCTTATTTATAGCGATGCAGAAAAAGCTGGTGGTAAAAAATATGCAGAAATCTGTTCTGCAGCCTATCGTCAAGTTATTTCTGCTCACAAACTATTTACAGACAAAGAAGGCAATCTGATGTGGTTCTCTAAAGAGAATAACAGTAATGGTTGTATCAATACAGTCGACCTGACCTATCCGTCTGCTCCCCTGTTTTTGGTCTATAATCCTGATTTACAAAAGGCAATGATGACTAGTATCTTTGAATATAGTGCTAGCGGTCGCTGGGATAAACCTTTCGCAGCACATGACCTTGGCACTTATCCAATAGCTAATGGACAAGTTTATGGTGGTGACATGCCGATTGAAGAAAGTGGTAATATGGTGATTCTAACTGCAGCTATTTCGAAAATTGAAGGTAATGCAGATTATGCTAAGAAATATTGGGACATTCTAACGACATGGACCAATTATTTAGTAGAGTATGGACAGGACCCGGAAAACCAACTTTGCACGGATGACTTCGCCGGACATTGGGCCACAATGCCAATCTTTCTGTAAAAGCTATCATGGGAGTAGCCGGATACAGCGAGATGGCTCGTATGCTCGGATTGAATGATGTAGCAGAAAATATGCAGCAATAGCCAAGAAAATGGCGGTGAAATGGGAAGAAATGGCAAATGAGGGCGACCACTATCGCTTGGCTTTCGACCGTAAGAATACCTGGAGCCAGAAGTATAATATGGTTTGGGACAAATTGTGGAACCTGAATTTATTTCCTAATAATGTAATTGGAAAAGAGCTCAATTATTATCTAACAAAACAGAATCCTTATGGACTCCCTTTGGATTCTCGTAAAGAATACACAAAATCCGACTGGATCATGTGGACGGCAGCTATGTCATCAGATAAGGAAACCTTCCAGAAATTCTCTGATCCTGTCTATAAATATATCAATGAAACAGTATCACGTGTACCTATCAGTGACTGGCACCATACAGACAGCGGTAAATGGGTAGGCTTCAGAGCCCGTTCGGTGATCGGAGGATACTGGATGAAAGTATTAATGGATAAAGTTCAGAATAATCAATAATTTAAATCTAGTGTATTATGAAATGTAAAACTATGAGACATGGGAACATGGATTTCAATGGATGATGTTGGTACTCTTTTACAGTCTGTTTCAGTAGCTGTAAAGATGAAAAGATACGTCAGCACCTTATGATCCAATCAACCGGTAGAGGTGACGGATTTGCACCTAAATCGGGAGGAGGAAAAAAGAAAATGATTATTTATGGTAGTAATTTGGTACTGATTCCTCTATTATTTCTGTGAAAGTAGGTGGAAAGAAGCAAAAGTCATTAGTTCTAAAGGTAATAGTTTGTACTGTATTACCCGGACAATGTTACGAAGGAACTATTGAAGTAAAGTCGGTGAACAAATGTATAGTATCATCAAAATATAAATATGTTCCACAAAGGTAGTAACAACTTTATGTGGATATGTAGATGAAAGGGTAAGGGAAATATTATAAGAGGAAGGTCCGTTTAGCGATTGTGGAAAGATAGATTTTCCTTTTTGGTTTTCTTTTGATCCCCAACATCGAATATTCTTTATTTGTCTCAAAATAAAGGTAATCAGAGTGTTAGATTTGAAAAAGAAATGATCTATACTAAGAAAGAAATAATATCGACCGTGCGTACATTACATGGACTAATGAGGTATATGATATTAGCTGCTCAGAATGGTGGTGATAATAATGCAAGTAATATTATGTTAAAGCGTGGAAGTAGTACAGACGGACAAGATTTCAAAGAGTCTAGTTGGGTCGATTTGACACGCGGTAATGCTTGTAACGGTTCTATGGTGCTTCCAGAAATGGAGAATTTACTTAATCATCGTGAACAGGCTGTGTACAGATATGATTTTGAAGAAAACGGAATAATAATCCGGAAGTTCCTGGTGGAGCAGAATGAACTTTTTGGCATTCAGGACCAATAGACGGTTGACTTTAGTATGTTCCTCATCCAACAGGTAAATATGTTTATATATCATGCATGAATCGCATTATATACTTCGTTCAAATTATGATGAGAGACAAAAAACTGGTTAACTCCATATATTGTATGCGGACAATCCGGTCAAGCTGATTATAAAGATTTGTAGGTACAATGCACGCTGAATAAACCGGACAAGGAGTTTTCGTATTTAATAAAGAGTATAAGGATGCGGAAAAGATGATTGTTATGACTTCTATTTTACAGATCGTGATAATCATTGTATTCGAAATTGACTCCGGATGGAGTGTCTCTACTTTTGCCGGACGGGTTCTGGTCTGAAGTACTATAAATGGGGTAAGCAAAATGGCGAATACGTGAGAGAGCTCGTTTTAATCAACCGGTAGCTTTGGCTTACGATGAAGTAACAAAACTTTTTATGTGGGTGATCGGGAAATTATAAGATCCGGAAGATTGCAAAAGAAAAGGCATCGGACAGAGAACATTGGAGAAGAATCAAATGAAATCAGGAGAAGAAAATCGAATAAAAAGAAAACACATGAAATAAAAGAATTTATCACTATTTGTCTGTTATTGGTTCTGTTTCCCTTTTTGCTCAAGAAAGAAATTGAGGTAACGGGAGTTGTGACAGATATGAATAAAGAACCACTGGTTGGTGTCAATGTAACAGTAAAAGATCAGGCTGGTTTAGGAGCTATACAGATATTAACGGACGTTATAAAATAAATATTGAAGAATTTTCTAGACTGGTATTTTCGTATATTGGTTTTGATAAACAAGAAGTATTGGTGAAGCAGCAACGTCTGGTCAATGTCACAATGAAAGAATCAAGCAGAGAGATTGATGAAGTTGTATTACGGGAACGGGGCGCAGAAAAAATTGACTGTGACTGGTGCAGTAACGACTGTAATGTAGATGCTGAAATCAAATCCTTCAGCAAATCTTTCTAATGCTTTGGCCGGTAATGTAGCAGGTGTCTTGCCATGCAAACTTCGGCAGCCGGGTGTGAATACTTCTGAATTCTGGATTCGGGTATTCCACTTTTGGTGCAATAGTCTGCACTAGTATTAGTTGATGGATTTGAACGTGATTTGGATGAAATAATATTGAGGATATTGAGTCTTTCACTGTATTGAAGGATGCTTCTACAACCGCTATTTATGGTCCCCGTGGTGCTAACGGGTAATCTTGATTACTACCAAACATGGTAAAGAAGGTAAAATTAATATTAATGCAAAGTGGAAACTCTTATAATACACGCACCATCACACCGAATTTGCAGATGGTTACAGTTATGCCATGCTGATGAATGAAGCACGTATTACTCGTAATCAAGAAGATTTATCAGATGATGAAATGGAAATTTTACGATTAGGACTTGATCCGGATCTTTATCCGAATGTAGATTGGATGGATGTGTTGTTGAAAGATGGAGCATGACTTATCGTGCTAATTGAATATGAATGGTGGAGGTAGCTACGCACGTTATTTTGTATCGCTTAGTTATATAATGAAGGAAGGATGTATAAAACAGATGAGCCATGCGTAAGGATTATAATACTAATCCCAGTAGTCAACGTTGGAATTATCGTTTGAATACGGATATTGATGTAACGAAAACTACTCTTGTGAAAGTGGCGTTCCGGTTCATTAAAGAAACGAATGCACCGGGACAAGGGTCTAATGTATGGATTCATTGATGGGGCAAAATCCGATTAGTATTCCTTGATGTATTCTAATGGTTACATACCTGCATTCGGTAAAGAAGATAATCGCAAGAATCCTTGGGTGCTTGCTACACAGACTGGTTATAAAGAGATTTGGAATAATAAAATACAGACCAACATTTCTTTGGAACAAAATTGGATTTTATACTAAAGGGCTGCGTTTTGAAGGACGTTTCGGTTTTGACACAATAATCAGAGTGAAATAAACCGGAAAGAATGCCGGAAACATGGCGTGCCCAACGTGATCGCAATGATGGGGAAAGTGATATTCAACAACAAAGTGCCGAAAAACCGATGGAACAAACCAGTCGTCAACTGGTGAATCGCCGTGAGTTCCTGAAGCTTTTTTACAATATAATCGTGCATTTCAAAGCACATCATTTAGGTGGAACTTGAAATATAGTCAGGATGCTTATCGGACAACAGTTGATATTGGTACGGATGTAAAGAATGGTATTGCCAAACGTCATATGGGTTGGCCGGACGGGTCAGTTACAACTGGAATTACCGCTATTTTGCGATTTCAATTTGGCTATAACGGTTCGGAAAACTTTGCTGACGGACATCGTTCGGCTTTTTCCCTGCTTTTCTCTGCTTGGAATATAGCTGAAGAAAATTTATCAAGAAACATCTGAAATGGATGAATATGTTTAAGCTACGTTATTCCTACGGAAAAGTGGGTAATGATAAGTTAAATAGCGTTTCCTTACATATACCTTTTCCCTAATTTATACAAAAAAGGATGATGTGAAAATATCCGGGATGGATTGGAGTGATTACGGTTCTCCGACAATGTATACAGGAATGCAGTATAGCAGTTGGCTTCCGAAAATGTACTTGGGAAATTGCGACCAAACATGATGCAGGTGTAGATTTATCCTTATTTAATGATAAGTTTACGGCTACTGTGATTATTTCCACGAACAGCGTGATGGCATTTATATGGAGCGAAAATTATCTCCAGGTATTGTGGGTGTAAGAAGCAATCCAAAAGCAATGTGGGAAGTGTTTTATCAAAGGTTTTGACGGTAATTTTGCTTACAAACAAAAATAGGTAAAGTAAATCTGACCGTCGAGGTAATATGACTTATAGTAAGAATGAGATTCTGGAGAAAGATGAAGAAAATGCTGTTTATCCTTATCAAAAGAAGCGGTTATCGGGTTAATCAGGCAAAAGGATTATTGCGTTGGGTTGTTCAAAGATTATGATGATATCGTAATAGTCCGAAACAAACTTGGGGTAAAGTACAACCGGGTGACATTAAGTATAAAGATGTCAATGGAGACGGAATTATTAATGGAGTGATAGGTAGCTATTGGTGCAACTACAAACCTAACTTGATTTATGGTTTTGGTATTTCTGCACAATGGAAAGGACTTGACTTCAATGTTCACTTTCCAAGGAGCGGCAAGTCTTCGTTCTTTATTAATGGCCCTACCGTATATGCCTTTAATGACAGCCAATGGGGAAATGTTTTGACGAATTTGGTGAAAGATCGCTGGGTCGATGCGGAACAGCTGCCAGATTTGGTATTCCTGCTAATGAAAATCCTAATGCTTCGTATCCCCGGCTTAGTTACGGAGGGAATGATAACAACTATAAAGTCTACATTCTGGTTGCGTGATGGTTCTTATTTACGCTTGAAAACATTGGAAGTTGGCTATACTTTACCTAAATCAATTGTAAACAAGATACGGTTTAACAAGATACGTGTCTTTTTCATTGGTACCAACATCTTGATGTTTGCTAAATTTAAAGAATGGGACCCGGAAATGGGAAGTTCTAACGGAGAAAAATATCCGCTTGCTAAGACATTTACTTTGGGATTAACTGTGAATATCTAATTAAATGCATGAAAAATGAGAAAGATATATAAACTGTATATTGGTATTATATTGAGTGTAATTGCCGTTGCTTGTTCGGATAACCTCGACTCAGATAAATATTTTAAAGACCGCCGGTCTTTGGAGGATGTTTTTACCGACAAGGAATCTACGGAAGAATGGTTAGCACATGCCTATTCCTTTTTAGGCGGATACAATTTGGAAGTGTCTAACATGCTTAATACAATCACTAACTTTGCCGATGACATTTACTTCGGTGGTAATAGTCTCGATGCGTATAAGACGTTCAAGACCGGTACTTATGATGAGAGTTACCGTCATTCGTGGGGCGATAGTTATAAAGGTATTCGTCAAGCATCTATCTTCATCCAAAATATTGATATGAATACGAAGTATACGGAAGAAGAGAGAGCTGATATGAAAGCGCAGGCACGTTTTGTTCGTGCTTACTATTATTGGTTGTTACTTCGCAAATATGGTCCTGTACCTTTATTACCAGATGAGGGGCTTGACTATACTTCCGATTATGATGATTTGGCAATTCAACGTAGTTCGTATGATGAATGTGTGGAATATATTGAATCGGAGATGCGTCTGGCAGCCAAGGATTTGCCTCTGACCCGAGCCATTAATCAGGTGGCGCGTCCCACACGGGGAGCAGCATTGGCGGCTCGTGCCAGAGCATTGATATATTCAGCGAGTCCTATCAATAATCCCCGTCCGGGAGATCCGGATAAGTTCTCGGATTTGGTAGACTATGAAGGAAATTGTCTGATGTCCCAGGAATACAATGAATATAAGTGGGCAAGAGCAGCAGCTGCGGCAAGAGATGTGATGGAACTTCCCGGTGAGAACAACGGTCATCGTTATGAACTCTACCACAAAAAGGCAACTAACATTGCTGAACCCGGATATCCTGCTACCATTACCCCTTATCAGGATGGTGACTTCTCGACAAAGACATGGAACGAAGGTGGCTATAGCGATATAGATCCTTACGAATCCTACCGGGCAGTTTTCAATGGTTCGTTAGCGATGTATCAGAACCCGGAGTTGATTTTCAGCCGTGGGCGTAATCAAGGGGTCAATAGTATTGCTGAAATGGTGAAACTTCAAATGCCGAAAACTTTGGGTGGAGGAAATAATGCTTATGGTATGACACAAAAGATGTGTGATGCTTATTATATGGCAAACGGAGACGAATTCAGTAGAGAACATTTTAAAGAAGAATATCCTTCCGGTACACGTTTTGTTACCAAAAAGGAAGTTGAGGCAGGCACATATCCTCAAATAAAGGAAGGCGTATATAAGGAATATGCGGATAGAGAACCGCGTTTTTATGCATCCGTTTCGTTCAATGGCTGCGTATGGGCTTTGCTGAAAAATGCAGAGACAACAGATTATAAGAATGACGTTGAGAAACAAGTTAACTATTATTACGGTATCAATACTGACGGTTTCTCTGGTACCGGTGTCTATTTACGATCCGGGATCGGTATCATGAAATATGTGCATCCAGACGATACGAATCGTAAGGAAATCAAAGCGAAAGCAGAGCCTGCCATCCGCTTTGCCGAGATTCTGTTGATTTATGCCGAAGCGTTGAATGAACTGGAAGATGGATCTTCGTACGACATTCCATCGTGGGATGGATCTACCAGTTATTCCGTCAAACGTGATGTTGATGAAATGAAAAAAGGCATCAGACAAGTACGTCGCCGTGCGGGTGTACCCGATTATACAATGCCAGAGTACCAGGACCGGGATGTATTCCGTAAGAAACTGAAACGTGAACGTCAGATTGAACTCATGGCCGAAGGGCAGCGTTATTTTGATTTGCGTAGATGGAAAGATGCAGAAGTGGAAGAATCCAAGAAAAATTACGGGTGTAATTTCTATATGTCGGATGTAGAAGAGCAGAGAGAACAATTCTATACTCCGATTGAAATTGCAGACTTACCTACTGCCTTCTCACGTAAACTCTATTTCTGGCCTATCAGCCACGATGAGTTAAAACGTAATAAACGGTTGACGCAGAACCCGGGATGGACATACAA
>PVMM01000861.1_pt1 | contig 13223 bp, 16 predicted proteins | sample 1853381 | NCBI WGS metagenome assembly PVMM01 (sample SAMN08533509, study PRJNA380276) | Human gut metagenome, whole genome shotgun sequencing project. | isolation source: participant 1, synthetic long reads | host: Homo sapiens | collected 2017 | reverse complement strand
TGATCAGCAATAAATGGAATTCTTGTAGTTCTACCTTCTTTTGCAGCTACAATCTTTTTAAATGGGAATTCAAAGATTTCTCTATTCCAAGTATTTACAGCATCATTATACAACGTTCTAGCTGCAGTAATTTCTTTTTGTAAGTAAGAATTTTGTTGCATTGCATCACGAATCGTATCTTGGCTTTGTAATTCAGGATAATTTTCTATAGCTACGTTGAGGGCTCTTGTAGCCTTGTTAAGTTGTGCATTCACATCACTTCTAGATTCTTCAGAAAAATTACCACTTCTATACTTAGCAATGTCTACAAGGATATCCTTATCAACTTCAATAGATTTTTCCACAAGTTTAGCCGCATTAGAAAGAATCACAACACGTTGCTCCATATAGTTATCAATTTCGGATGCAGCATTTTGAATTCTTTGTTCCATCATATTAAACTCTGAACTAATTTGTTTTAATCGCCACCATGGATAAATCAATACAATGGCGCCAATAATAGATACTAGATACTTGTCTATAACTATGCCAAAAACGATACCGATAACACCAACTGCCATAAGGATCGTTGGAAGAAGTTTTTCAAAGCCACTAGTTTCAACAGGGATTACCTTAGCGATAACATGCACATCTCTGCCTTCAGACATAATTTCCGGATTCATTTCGTCGAGTTGGTTAGCCATTTTGGGTACCTCCAAATTCTTTGTAAATAGTATTTAATAAATCGTCGAGAGACTGATTTTGTCGATATAGTTTACCTGCCATAAAGTGATCGTATGCAAAAGACCTATCTCTATTATTTTCAGATTTTTGATACTGATCTAGACCTTTAATATGATTAAAATCCTCTCCAGCAGATTTAATTTCTGAAACCTCTATCAATTCGTGTTTTGTAACAGGAACATACTCGTCCCAGCGGACTGGCACATAATAGGTTCTACCATTACCAGCTCGTACAGGTACTTGATCTACGTGTTCGATGGCCCTATAAGAATAGGCATCTACCTTAATTACCTCAGAGTCACCTTCATTTTTATAGTGGCTAGTCTTAAGAATTGTTTTTACATTATTTCGCTGAGCCGCATCAGGAGGAACAAATAAGTTAAGTCCCATTTTATTTGCTAGTATTTCTGTAATGTAATCATTATATTGGAAATTATAAGACTTGCCATAAATATAATCATTAGAAGCCATTTGTTGATACACAGGAATAGCTAAAATTGGTAGGAATGAGAAATACATGTGACCAAAGTAACTGCAGTTGTAATTAATGAACTTCTCTTTAATCTTTTGGAATGAAAAATCATAATACTGAGATGGTGATGTATCAAAGTCCCAATTTTGAGAATTGTCAGCTTTAATCTCATTAATTTTACACTCTTTATTAAATATAAAGTCATCTCCATATGGAGAGTTTTCAAAAATATCCTTATAGTTGTTTTGTGCTAATGGCGTAAATAGTACGCGGAACTCAACCTCATTGTTGCGATCTAATGCATTAAATTGTGCATCAAACTCTTCATTGGCTAGAGCTTGGAAGCCTCCACCATTCTCCAATGAATCCTGACTCTTCTGTCTAAGACTAGCAATACCTTTTGCTATCTTACTCTTAGCGCTACCGAAATTAAAGAATCCTTTTTCCGGTGGCTTCCTATGGAATGTTAGGTTAGGTGCTGCATGATTACCATACACTAAAGATACTCTATTGGCATAATAAGGACCTGGTTGTCTTATAACGGCCCGTAATGTTTCGTTAACATCACGAGTTTTTAGATTCCCATTAGAATCAACATACTCTTCTGTATACGTAACATTTAAGGTGCCCTCATAGGTATAATCATCCATCCAGTGGATTATGCGCTTCAGAAAAACAAAGGGGTTTCCTAAAATATCACCAGAAGCAATATCTAAGGTGGAATGATTTACATCACCTTTTTCTAAGAATCCATAATCTTTAACGAGCTGTTCATATCGTTCAATATTAAAGTTAGAATCCATATGAATAAAAGGAATCGCCTTTTTTATAAGTTCTACAGTCATTTCACTATGAAATAGATTGTTTAAAGGGGCCATCATCTCATAGCCTTCTTGACGCATTTTAGCTAATGTAGCATCTAAATCATTAAGTTTTTCTTCAAGGCTTTTACTATTAGGCTTAATCCAATATAGGTAAAGCCCTACACATAGAACTAATATAAGTATAGAAACAATAACCGCTGCAATATCAATATGGTCTTGTGAAAACTGATAAATACCATAAATAATGGCACCTATACCAATAACAATATCAACCTTTTTGATAAGGCCAAATCGTTTATAGGATGTATTCGATTGGTCCCGATTTTCTGATACAGCAGTATACTTATCTATTAATACTTTATTGTTATCTATATCTACCTTTGATTGATCTACTAATTGTTGAAAGTATTCTTCGGTTACTTGTTGGAAGGCGTCTTTTAACTCTTCCCGATAATACTTAAGTGGCTCTAGTAATGCTTCATTATATTCATTCGACACGTTACTCATTCCCTCTCCTTAATGAATCGCATAGTAAGTAATACATCTATACGTTTCCATTATGCCTCATATTCTGAAATAATAGCCTCTTATACTTATAAGCGTTCAATTTTTACTTAATTATAAATATCCTAAATTATAAATTAGTATATCAATTAAGAAAACCTCCGTAAAGTAATAATACGATTCATACCACTATAAAATAACCGTATCATTCAGAACACTCTAAAGTAATCATACTATTCATAATGTCATAATGTAAAAACCCCTCTTTACCAGACATTCAGTAAAGAGGGGTTCAGATTATACATAATTCAATTTAGATAAGATTATTTAAATTGATTGCAAAGGCTATCGAATAGCGCTTGATCTGGTTTTACAACATCTTCAGTTAATGGACGAGGATGTGGACCACCATTTGCTGCTGCCAGAGCTTTTTCGAAGGAAGGTTTAGTAGTATCTTGATAGATAACACCTGTTACCAAACCATCAGTTTCACCCAATGTTTTAAGTGCTACTGCACGATCTGTTGGGTCATAACCTTCTGGCAATTCTACCAAATGTTCTTTGAACCAGTCATAGCTGTTGTGTTTATTGTATGTAACACATGGGCTGAATACGTTGATGAAGGAGAAACCTTCATGATCCATTGCTTTTGAATCAACTCTACAAGTTGTGCACGATTAATCATGTAACCTTGTGCTACGAATGTAGCACCTGCAGCAATTGCAGTTTCACAAACGGACAATGGTGATTCAAAGGCCCCACGAGGTGTTGTTTTTGTAACAAAACCGATATCGGAACGAGGGGATGCTTGACCTTTAGTCAAACCGTAAACATGATTATCCATAACGATATATGTCATGTTTACATTACGTTTGAAAGCATGAATAGTATGACCCATACCGATAGCGAACGCATCACCATCACCGGAACAAGCGATAACTTCTAAGTCTTGGTTAGCAAGTTTAACGCCTTGAGCGTATGGAAGCGCACGACCATGAGTTGTATGTGCACCATATGCATAGAAATAACCACCGATACGGCTAGAACAACCGATACCAGAGATAACTGCCAATTTTTCAGGTGGAATATTTTTTGCTACTACTGCATCAGTAATGGCAGCTTGTACCCCATAATGACCACAACCAGGACACCAGTTAGGGCGAATATCATTTCTGTAATCTTTAGCTGTTGTCATATTATAGGACCTCCTTAATTGCATTTTTCACATATGATTTTGTGAATGGATTACCATCATATTTCAAGCAGCTAGAAATTTTGGATTTCTTATGCATGTTGATTTTGAATAGGTTAGTCAATTGACCTGTTGCATTATGTTCTACAATAACAACTTTTTTAGCTGCATCCATGAATGGTTGCAATTGTTTTGCAGGGAATGGTTTAATCAAACGAAGTTGTAAATGGTTAACTTTAACGCCTTCTTGATCGAATTCAGCAACTGCTTCTTCGATAGCACCACGGCTAGAAGCCATACCTACAACGAGTACATCAGCTTCATCGTATTTTGCATTGTTCAAGAATGGTTCATAGTTATCAGCTACAGTTTCCAATTTGCGGAAACGTTTATCAGTTTGCGCTACATGCATTGTAGGCGCTTCTGCTGGTTTACCTTCTTCATTATGTTCTAGACCTGTAGAAAGGAATAGACCATTTTTCATGCCAGGAATCGTACGAGGAGAAATACCATCTTCTGTCAATTCAAAGCGTTTGAAGTAGTTAGGTTGTTCCAATTCAGGAAGGTCAGCTTCCTTCATCATTTTACCGCGATTAATAGGTACACGGTTCAAGTCGAATGTAGGAACGGATTGTTTATTCAAACCTTGTTGTAAGTCCGGCATAAAGATAACTGGGCATTGATACATTTCTGCCAAGTTGAAAGCTTTTTGAATTTCGTAGAAACATTCTTCGATGGATGTTGGAGAAATAACGATACCTGCATAATCGCCATGAGCGTTGTAGCAAGCCGCATCAATATCAGATTGTTCTACCTTTGTAGCCATACCTGTGGATGGGCCGGAACGTTGTACGTCGATAACAACCATAGGAAGTTCTGCCATGGATGCCATAGACAAGGATTCTGCCATCAAGGATAGACCAGGACCAGAAGTACAAGTGAAACCACGAACACCTGCATATACACCGCCCATAGCAGTCATACAAGCTGCAATTTCATCTTCTGTTTGAACGATAGTAGCACCTAATTTATCCATGTTTTTAATCATGTATTCCATTACTTCAGATGCTGGAGTAATAGGATAGGATGCCATGAAACGGGAACCTGCTGCAATAGCACCAAGAGCACATGCTTCATTACCTAATAAGAACATTTGATCTTTCTTACCAGGAGCTGGTAATGTATCGATTTCTACATCACCTAATTTTTCCATTACAAGGCTATGACCATCATCAAAAGCTGCCAAGTTTTTATCCACGATTTCTTGGGATTTTTTCGCAAATTTTGCAGCGATTGCATCTTTAAACATCTTAGTGTCGAAACCAAGAAGCGCTACGGACATACCAAGTGCTACGATATTACGCATCAACAAGGAACCTTGTTTCATTGCCGTTTCAGAGATCGGCAAGGATAAGCAGTTAACTTTGGAACCTTCAAATTTAGAAAAATCTGGTTTCACTTTACTATCGCAGATGATATAACCACCATCACGCACTTCAACACCATGCATATCAACAGTTTCTTGGTCAAGAGCCAACAAGAAGTCTACGCCTTCACCAATGGACATAACTTGTTCTAATGCAACGCGCAATGCGAAGGTAGTATGACCACCTTTGATACGGGATGCAAACAAACGTTGACTGTATAGAGAATATCCTTCTTTTGCAAGGATTGTAGCCATGATTTCGCCACAGCTCTCGATACCTTCACCTTGTTGTCCACCCATTTTCCAGATAAAATCTTTACGTTTTTGCAAGAGATTCACCCTCCTTAGGATATAATTACAATGCTGACAAGAGTCTACCCTATGTATATTAATTACAGCTAAGTAATAAACCTGTCTCATAGTGCAATTGTAACATGTATAGTAGACGTTTTACAATGTAACATTTCATAATTATTCTTCTTTAATACGTTCTATTACCGCATGTAATCTATCAGTAGTAAAAAAAATTTCCTCTAATACTAGACCTTGAGCCGGTGCTGTTTTTCCAATTCGCTTACGATCCTTTGCGGCTAATAGTTCAGGAATTCGGGCCACTGATTTTCGGCCTAGCCCAATGTCCACTAATAAGCCAGCTATATTTCGAACCATATGATATAAAAATCCATCACCCACAACAGAAATATCGATACGACCCGCTTTCTCTTTGATACCGATGGCATAAATGGTTTTTACCGGATCTACGGGTGTTGTATTAGCCCCTTTCAATGTAGAAAAATCATGCGTTCCTTCAAGAGCTTTGCCTGCTTGACGCATGGCTTCAACATCTAGAGGTTTCTTTACATGCCAATGATACCGCTGCCCCATAGGGTCTGCAATTTCACGATTATAAATGGAGTAAATATATTCCTTACCAAAAATGTTATGACGAGGTTTCCAATCTAATGGTATCTCAACAGCCTCTGTTACAACAATATCCTTTGGCAAATGGGCAATCGTCGCCCGTGGAATATTCTCTACCGGTATGGATCCCGATGTTTGAAATGCACAGACTTGAAAGCGTGCATGTACACCCGCATCGGTACGCGATGCACCATAAATTTGGATTGGTTCAGCACAAATAATAGATAATGCCTTTTCCAAAGCCCCTTGAACAGTAATCCCCTTATCAGCAGGTTGTTTCTGATAACCCGCTAAATCAGTACCATCATAGGCCACAATTAATCGTATATTCCGCATTATCCTAACCACCATAGGATTAATAAGATAGCCGTTACAATAAACACGGCTCCCAAGCCTACATAATCAACCCATGTAATGCTGAGTTCTTTCATACGCGTACGATTAACACCGCCGCGATAGCAACGTGCTTCCATAGCGATAGCCAATTCATCAGCACGGCGGAATGCACTAATAAATAATGGCACTAAGAGAGGTACCATATTTTTAGCTCGCTGAATAATCGAACCTGTTACAAAATCAGCACCACGAGCCGATTGGGCTTTCATAATACGATCCGTTTCATCAAGCAAGGTAGGAATAAAACGCAATGCAATGGTCATCATCATCGCTAGTTCATGAGCTGGCACACCGATGCGGCGGAATGGGTTTAGTAAATGCTCAATGCCATCTGTCAGCCGTATAGGTGATGTCGTATAGGTTAGCAATGACGAGAATAAGATTAAGAATACTAATCGTGCCGCCATTTGCAAGCCCATAGCCAGTCCATTATCCGTAATATTAATGATGCCATAGGAGATGATGCTATTACCAGGAGTTGTAAAAATATGAATCCCCATTGTGAATACAATGATAATCCATAATGGTTTTATCGCATTCCACATCAAACGTAATGGCAGACGAGATAATAACATAGCACCAATGGTGAAAGCCGCCACAATGCCATATGCCAATGGTGTGTTCGCCAAGAATATGGCAACAACGAAAATAGTAGTGCCTATAATTTTTGCCCGTGGGTCCATGCGATGTAATAACGAGTTACCAGGGAAGAATTGGCCAATTGTAATATTATTTAACATGTTGACCTCCTTCTAGAATAGCTTGTACAGCATCATCTACGGTTAATACTTCGTTTGATACATCAAGTCCTCGGTTCCGCAATGATTCGATCAATACGGACACAGGTGGCACATCTACGCCAACCTGTTGTAATACATGGCGATGATGATTAAAGATATCTAACGGTTTACCATCCAGTACAATCTGACCCTTATCTAATACAATGAGACGATTCGCCATGCGTGAAATATCTTCCATATTATGAGATACGAGGATGACTGTTACATCCTTTTCCTTATGTAGTTTAATAATTTCATCAAAGATTTCTTCACGCCCAAATGGATCAAGGCCTGCAGAAGGTTCATCGAGTACAAGAAAATCCGGTTCCATCGCCACTACACCAGCTATGGCAACGCGGCGCATTTGACCGCCAGATAAATGAAACGGAGAACGTTCAGCATAGGTATCATAATCCAGACCTACAAAGGCCATAGCTTCACGCACTCGACGGTCTACCTCTTCTGCATCAAGGCCTAAGTTTTTTGGCCCAAATGCAATGTCTTCAGCAATCGTTTCCTCGAAAAGTTGATGTTCAGGATATTGGAATACCATGCCTACCTTATGACGCATGTGTTTTGCTTCATCAGTTTTTTCACTTACGTCCACACCATTGACCGTCACTTTACCAGTCGTTGGATGCAATAAACCGTTGAGATGTTGCACAAATGTGGATTTACCCGATCCAGTATGTCCAATAATGCCAAGAAATTCACCATTTTCAATGGTCACCGAGATGCCCTTCAACGCTGTTTTCTCAAAAGGAGTACCCACACCATAGGTATAGGTAATATTATCTAATACAATAGCCATCAGTGTGCCTCCTTCGCATAGTACGTCGTTAATGCATCACCAAGTTCATCATTAGTAATGATATCATTAGGGATATCTACGCCCTTTTGAATGAGTTTCGATGCAACCTCAGCTGCAACAGGTACATCTAAGCCTAAATCTTTTAGCGTATCCACTTGAGTAAAGATTTCACGCGGTGTTCCCTCTTGTAATTTAACGCCATTTTTCATAACCACAACACGGTCTGCGGTTACCGCTTCCTCCATAAAATGGGTAATGATTACAATGGTAATACCTTCTTCTTTATTGAGTCTATGAATTGTTTCAAGAACCTCTAAACGCCCTTTTGGATCCAACATAGCAGTAGGTTCATCTAGTACGATACAATCTGGTTTCATAGCAAGTACACCAGCAATGGCAATCCGTTGCTTTTGACCTCCAGATAATAAATGCGGACCATGTTCCGCATATTCGGTCATGTTTACTGCAGCCAAAGCGTCATCAACACGTTTACGAATTTCAGCACTAGGTACGCCCAAATTTTCTGGACCAAATGCTACATCCTCTTCTACCACAGCTGCTACGATTTGATTATCTGGATTTTGGAATACCATGCCTACATGTTGGCGAATATTCCAGATATGTTCATCATTTAATGTGTCAAAACCACATACGGTAACATTTCCCGCTGTAGGTTGCAATAACACATTAAAATGCTTAGCCAATGTACTTTTACCACTGCCGTTAGTACCTATAATAGCCACAAATTCGCCACGCCGTATGGTAAGACTCACATCATCTAGGGCACGCACGTCATTACCATTTTCATCAACATATAAATGGCTTAAATGATTGACCTCAATCATTGTTTCGTTTGATTTCATGAATAGCCTCGTATCTTTCTAGTCAATTTCGTTTTATGTGAAAGTTAACAATGAATCTTCCATCACTACGATAACTGCTACTATATAACGATATTTGTACTAGTCGATTGTACCATAAAATTGACAATAAAAAAACGGTGTTGCAACCGAAGTTACAACACCGTATGAGTTTGATTAAACTAACTCGATAATAGCGCAAGGTGCAGCGTCACCTTTGCGAAGACCAGTTTTGATTACACGAGTGTAACCACCTTGACGGTCTGCATATTTTGGAGCAATTGTATCAAACAATTTTTTTACTACGCTTTCATCCATGAGGTATGCAAGAACTTGGCGACGTGCATGAAGATCACCACGTTTAGCCAAAGTTACCATTTGATCAGCCAAAGAGCGAAGTTCTTTCGCTTTAGCTTCAGTAGTTTCGATACGCTCATATTGGAAGAAAGATGTTAACATGCTACGGAACAACGCTTTACGAGCGGAGCTATCACGGCCTAATTTTCTGTACATTCGTCTTCCTCCTTATTCGCCTTTTTGCTTAAGATTAAATCCACCTGGGTGGTTGCTGAGTTTTTCAGCGATTTCGTCGATAGATTTTTTACCTAAGTTGCGAACTTTTCCTAAGTCATCAATGGTTTTGTCTAGCAAATCTGCAATTGTGTTGATACCAGCACGTTTCAAGCAGTTGTACGCGCGAACAGAGAGTTCCAATTCATCGATGGAAATCTTAGCTGGGCCATCATCTTCTTGAACATCTTGAGGAGTAGGATCAACTACATCACCTTCAAGATTTTGATCGTCTAATTCAACAACACTTGTAGAGTGCGCTAATTTAGTGAAGTTCCCTAAATAACCAATCATAATGGCAGCAGATTTTGCCACTGCATCAGCAGCGGTAATGGAACCATCAGTCCAAACTTCTAATGTAAGTTTGTCGAAGTCCATTTCATTACCTACGCGAACATCACTCACTTCGTATTTAGCACGAAGAATTGGGGAGAAGATGGAATCAATTGGAATGCAACCGATAACATCTGTATCCTTTTTATTCTTAGTAGAAGGAACATAGCCCTTACCACGTTCGATTACTACGTCCATTACTAAATGAGCTGTTTCATCCATTGTCGCAATCACGAGCTCTGGATTCAATACTTCTACTTCTGGTGGAAATTGTTCAGCCAAATCAGCAGCTGTTAATACACCATCCTTTTGGAAATCAAAGTGAACTTCCAATGGCCATTCTGCATCTTCTTCAAGCTTAATGCACAATTGCTTTAAGTTAAGGATGATATCCGTAACATCTTCGCGGATACCAGGAATAGTAGAGAATTCATGAAGAACCCCATCAATTTTGATAGAGGTGATAGCTGCCCCATCCAAGGATGAAAGCAAAATTCTGCGCAAGCTATTACCGAGAGTGATACCATAGCCGCGATCTAATGGTTCGCATACGAATTTACCATAGCGACCGCCTTCGGCGATGTCCACTTTCTCGATTTTAAGTTTCTTTTCTTCGCTCATCAGGAACATCCTCCTATATAACACACGTTCTTAGTTTAATTATAGCACGGCCGTCAAAACGGCCGTCTATATATTATACACGACGGCGTTTTGGAGGGCGACAACCATTGTGAGGAATTGGAGTTACGTCTTTAATGGAAGTAACTTCAAGACCTGCAGCTTGTAAAGCACGGATTGCAGCTTCACGGCCGGATCCAGGACCTTTTACAAATACTTCAACAGTGCGAAGACCATGTTCCATTGCAGCTTTAGCAGCTTGTTCAGCAGCCATTTGAGCAGCGAATGGAGTGGATTTACGGGAACCACGGAAGCCCAAGCCACCAGCGGAAGCCCAAGACAACGCATTACCGTTTGTATCTGTCAAAGTTACGATAGTGTTATTGAATGTAGAACGAATATGAGCCGCACCGGATTCAATATGTTTCTTTTCTTTTCTTTTTGTTCTAACAACTTTTTTAGCCACGCTTTATCCCTCCTTTATCTTATTTCTTTTTACCAGCAATTGCTTTTCTAGGACCTTTGCGAGTACGTGCATTCGTTTTAGTACGTTGACCACGAAGTGGTAAACCCATACGATGACGTTTGCCTCGATAGGAGTTGATTTCAATCAAGCGTTTAATGTTAAGTGCTTCTTCACGACGAAGGTCACCTTCTACTTTATAATCAGCATCTAACACTTCACGAATTTTCGCTACTTCATCTTCAGAAAGATCGCGAACACGTGTGTCAGGATTAATACCAGTTTTAGCTAGAATTTCGTCTGCTAAAGTAGGACCAATACCATAAATATAAGTTAAACCAATTTCCACTCGTTTATCACGAGGTAAATCTACACCGGCGATACGTGCCATTTAAATCTCCACCTCCTATCAGATTATCCTTGTTTTTGTTTATGTTTTGGATTTTCGCAAATAACCATTACGCGGCCTTTGCGTTTAATGATTTTACATTTTTCGCATATCTTTTTAACTGATGGTTGAACCTTCATTAGTACCTCCTTTGTGGACCCTATGCTTATTTAAAGCGATAGGTGATGCGACCACGATTTAAGTCATATGGTGTCAGTTCCATAGTAACTTTATCACCAGGAAGAATACGGATAAAATTCATACGCATTTTACCTGACACGTGAGCTAATACCACATGACCATTTTCCAATTCTACTTGGAACATAGCATTAGGTAATGCTTCTACTACCGTACCTTCCACCTCAATAACGTCTTCTTTTGACATATTTTTTCCTCCGGTTACCTGTTTATTTAATTAACCGCGGTTCATCACGCATGGTTAATATTTCAGGGCCGTTTTCTGTAACAACCACTGTATGTTCGAAATGAGCAGCTGGTTTACCATCAATGGTAACTGCCGTCCAGTCATCACCCAACACACGAACTTTATAAGAACCTAATGTAATCATTGGTTCAATACACAATACCATACCTGGTTTCATCACAGGACCGTGGTCCGGATTACCATAGTTTGGAATTTGTGGATCTTCATGCATTTCACGGCCTAAACCATGACCAACGAAGTCGCGAACGACACCGTAACCATGTTTCTCACAATACGTTTGAACAGCGTGACCGATGGCACCGATATGGTTGCCAACTTTCACTTGTTCGATTCCCTTGAACAGACTTTCCTCTGTTACTTTTAACAATTTCATCACATCTGGTTTGACATGACCAATTGGAATTGTCACAGCCGAATCGCCGTGATATCCATCAATAGATGCTACAAGATCAATACTGAGGACATCACCGTTTTTAAGCTTACGCTTAGCGCTCGGAATACCATGAACAACTTCTTCATTGATAGAAGCACAGATTGTAGCAGGGAACCCATAGTACCCTTTACAACTTGGTATACCACCGTGGCTGCGAATATATTCTTCGGCAATTGTATCTAACTCAAGCGTCGTGATGCCAGGTTTAGCCTTTTCTACTAACAAGGACAACGTGTCTGCTGTAAGCTTGCTTGCCTTGCGGATACATTCAATTTCATGGGCAGATTTCAAAATAATCATGGATTATTTCTCCAAAGCCTTAATGATGTCAGCAAATACTGCGTCTACATCTTGTAAACCATTAATTTCTTGATACAAACCGCTATTACGATAGTAATCAATTAATGGTTTAGTAGATTCTTCGTACACAGCTAGACGTTTCTGTACTGTTTCAGGGTTATCATCAGCACGATTTTCAAGAACTGCTCGTTCACTAATGCGTTTAACAAGTTCTTCAGAAGGAACATTTAAGTTAAGCACAGCGTCCAAAGAAATTCCTAATTCTTTTAAGATTGCATCCAAGGATACAGCTTGCGCTGTAGTTCTTGGGAATCCATCAAGAATAAATCCAGATTTGCAGTCATCTTTAACCAAGCGATCACGTACGATACCAACAGTTACACTGTCTGGTACCAATTGACCAGCATCGATATATTTCTTAGCCTCAACTCCAAGAGGTGTTTCGTTCTTAATCGCAGCGCGGAACATATCACCTGTTGAAATTTGGGGAATACCGTATTTTTCAATAAGTCGAGCTGCCTGTGTGCCTTTACCAGCACCAGGAGGTCCCATTAATAAAATATACATTCTGTTTCCCTCCTATTTTACAAAGCCCTTATAGTGGCGTGTTACCATAAGTGACTCAATTTGTTGCATTGTATCAAGTGCTACACCTACAACGATCAAGAGAGCTGTACCACCAAAGTATACGCCTTGCACGCCTGTAATCGTACCGAGGAAATTCGGTATGATAGCGACGATAGCTAAGAATACAGCACCAGCCAA
>PVMM01000709.1_pt1 | contig 13876 bp, 9 predicted proteins | sample 1853381 | NCBI WGS metagenome assembly PVMM01 (sample SAMN08533509, study PRJNA380276) | Human gut metagenome, whole genome shotgun sequencing project. | isolation source: participant 1, synthetic long reads | host: Homo sapiens | collected 2017 | reverse complement strand
AGAGGACAAACAGCGGTGCCAGCGCCGTCGTCGGGATCGTCTGCGAGACGATGATCAGCGGATACAGCGCCTTTCTTGCCGTCTCACTGGCATCCATCAGCACAGCCAGTCCCACGCCCAGCACGATCGAGATCAAAAGTCCAATCGCAACTACCGACATCGTCGCCGGCAGATGTGCCGTAAATAATGGACCCCGAAGTTCCCACAGCCGTACAACCACCTGAACCGGAGACGGGAGAATATAGGCTGCATCAATCCCCATAGCCGCTGCCTGCCATGTAAACAGAAGCACCGCCACCAGAATCAGGGCTGGAAGATTCGCATTCATCCGGCTTCCCATTTTATTTGTTTTTTTCTGTTCCATCACGCCTTCTCCTTCTTAAGCATTCCGATCAGTTCTTCCTTTAAGGACAGAATCTCCGGTCTGCGAAGCTCTTCCCGGGATCGCGGATATCCCGCCGGGACCTCGATGGAGCGCAGATGTGTGATCGGTGACTGTTCCACCACGAGAATCCGGCTGGACAGAAACACCGCTTCTTCCACATCATGCGTGATGAAAACAACCGTCTTTTTCTCCTTCTCCCACTGTTCCAGAAGCCACTCCCGCATAGACAGTCTTGTCAGATAATCCAGGGCTGAAAACGGCTCATCCAAAAGCAGAAGGTCTGAACCCGTCAGAACCGTTCTCGCAAAGGCGGCTCTCTGGCGCATACCGCCGGAAAGCTCTTTCGGCGTCTTATCTCCCCAGTCTGCAAGTCCAACCGATCGAAGCGCATCATCCGCTTTTTTCTGCATCTGTTCCTTCGAATATCCGCCCTGAATCTCCATCGGAAGCATCAGATTCTCCCGCACGGTGCGCCATGGAAACAGCAGATCCTGCTGCGGCATATATCCGCAGTAATTTTTCTTCGTTTCGATCGATTCCCCATCCACCCGGATCACACCGGAAGCCGGGGTAAGAAGCTTATTTACCAGCCGGAAGATCGTACTTTTTCCACAGCCGGAAGCGCCGATGATGGACACAAACTCCCCATCCTGGACTTCAAACGACAGATGGTCAATGATCGAAAAATCCTCTACCGCATATTGGAAACGCACGTTGTCAAATGTAAGCATATTTACCGCCTCATTTCCCACGCCATATCCCAGAATGCCGCTTCATAGCGGGAGCAGGCCACAAAAATATCCACCAGATGTTTCTTTTGTTTCTCAGACAGATCCTCTGCCAGACGGTTCATCCACTCTACAAGGACTTCATTTTCCTTGTGGTAAGACTCGGAAGCGTATCCCCGGATCCACTCCCCATAAAATGGATGTTTGTCGGCATCCGGTCTGTCTGCTGCGATTTTCTTCGCAATCCATTCATAACTGAGGGCGCAGGACAATATCGCTGCTGCCGCCTCCGGCGCGCCCCCCTCATAAGCGATGCGAAGCATATAAGAAGTATAAGAAAGGTTATCCAGAGCGACCGGCGTCTGTTCCGCCTCTTCTCTGGTTATCCCCAAACGTTCCATGTAAGCACGGTGAATATCCATCTCCCCATCCAGAATCGAGTGGGTATATCCGGCAAACAGGCGCATAAATGCGAGATCCGTTGATTTTGCCGCCCCGATGGAAAACACCTTTGTGTAATCAATCAGATACAGATAATCCTGTATCATATAATATTTGAATTTATCATGATCCAGACTGCCGTCCGCAATGCCTTTTACGAACGGTTTTTCATTGTAACCAGCCCAGATCTCCTTTGTGGCTTCCAAAAGCCTCTCTGTCATTGTCATACGCGTTCCTCCGCAAATCCTTTTCCCCGGAAATCAAATCCATGATCCATCGGACCGGATCCTTTGCCGAGATCCAGCATCGCTCCCAGTGCGCCGGAAATATATGCCTTGGCACGTTCCACCGCGGTGTCGAGATCATAGCCCTTCGCCAGATTGGATGCAATCGCGCTGGACAGGGTACAGCCCGTCCCATGGGTGTTGGAATTGTGGATGCGTTTTCCGTTAAACCAACGGTATCCGCCGTCCCGGTATAAAAGATCGTTGGCATCATTTAACTGATGTCCGCCCTTGCAGAGAACCGCACAATGGTACGTTTCACTGATCCATTTTGCTGCCGTAATCATATCGTCGGCAGACTTAATTTCCATTCCTGATAAGACCTCCGCCTCCGGAATGTTCGGTGTCAGAACCGCCGCTAATGGAAAAAGCGATTCTTTCAAGGTGTCGATGGCGTCGTCGCTGATTAACTTTGCTCCGCTCGTCGCCACCATAACCGGGTCCACAACAATGTTTTCTGCCTGGTACTCACAAAGCTTCTTCGCAATCGACTTGATCAGTCCGGTTGAAGAAACCATACCGATCTTTACCGCATCCGGACGAATATCCGTAAATACGCTGTCAATCTGCTGTTCCAGAAATTCCGGGGTTACCTCAAAAATCCCCTGGACGCCGGTTGTGTTCTGGGCCGTCAGCGCCGTGATCGCACTCATTCCATATACTCCATTGGCGATCATCGTCTTTAAATCGGCCTGGATACCGGCGCCTCCGCTGCAATCACTTCCAGCGATTGTTAATGCTGTCTTCATAATTAACTCCTTTCAGGCATCAATAACTTTTATAAGGCGACACAAGGTGGTGCCCCCAATGTGCCGCCATAAAAAACTTTTTGCAAAGTTTCTTACCATTTTTTAATGAAGCTTTTTTCACAAGCTTTTTCTCATAAACTTTTTCATGCCATTTTTTTGACAAAATGACAACGTTTTCATCTTTACAGAACCTTTTTTACAGCTTCCTTCAGTTCCTCTGCTGCCTTTTCAATATCATCGGCCGCAAACAAGGCGCTGACCACTGCAATGCCGTCCACACCTGTTCCTTTTAACAGTTCCAGATGTTCTTTATTCAGTCCGCCGATCGCAACAACCGGAATATCGACTGCCTGACAGATCTTGGCAAGCATCCCCGGCGTCACGGCATCGGCGTCCTTTTTGGTTCCCGTCGGATAGATGGCTCCGACTCCCAGATAATCCGCCCCATGCTTTTTCGCAAGAAGCGCCTGTTCTACATTTTTGCAGGAAACGCCGATGATCTTATCTGGTCCCAGCTTTTCCCGGACCTTTCCCGCTTCCATATCGCTCTGTCCCACATGGACGCCGTCCGCATCCACCGCCAGGGCAATCTTCACGTTGTCATTGATCACAAACGGAACCTGATACTTTCTGCAAAGTATTTTAAGCTTCTTTGCCTCCTCCAGAAACTCCGCCTCGTCAAGCTCCTTTTCTCTCAGCTGGACAAACGTCGCCCCGCCCTTCAAAGCTTTCTCAACCTGACTCTCCAGAGTTTCCCCCTTCAGCCATGCGCGGTCTGTCACCGCGTAAAGCAGCATATCTTCCGGTCTGCAGTTCATCTGCATTTCCTCCTTCTCTCGGCTGTTCTTATAAAAACAGACACTAAAGTTCTATTATCTTACTTCAAATTTTGCTCCGGCCTCCAGCGCTTCTCCGTTCATGCGATAAATAGCATCAATGATATAATTCCGGTAGGTTGCATTGCCGTCCAGTTCACTTAAACGGGCGTATGCCGTCTCCCCGGCCAGTCCCATCGCGCAGACTGCCGCAGCAGCTGCCTCAAGCGGCTGTTCCTGGTTGGCTGTCACAAAGGCCGCCGTCAGAGCCGAGAGCTGACAGCCGGTTCCTGTGATGGAAGACATCTCCGGACGACCGTTGTAAATGCAGTATGCCTTCTCCGCATCCGCCACAATGTCGATCGCACCGGTGATCGCAACGACCGCATTCATCTTTCCGGCAAATGCCTTCGCAAAAGCTGCCGCCTCGTCCAGATTTTCCTTCGTCACCCGGTCTGCCAGATCGGCATCCACGCCCTTCGTCGTCCCATTTCCAAGTGCCAGTGTCTTGATCTCCGAAATGTTCCCGCGGATCACGGTAAACCTGACTTCCTTTAAAAGCTGATTGGCGGTCTCTGTTCTGAGTTTCGACGCACCGGCGCCTACCGGGTCTAAAACTACCGGATGACCCAGCTCATTTGCCCGCTTTCCGGCAAGCAGCATGGATTCGATGGTCCGGCTGTTTAATGTGCCGATATTGATATTCAGTCCGCCGCAGATGGTCTGGATATCCGAAACTTCGTCCTTATCATCCGCCATGATCGGGGACGCGCCGCATGCGAGTACCACGTTGGCACAGTCATTGACAGTCACGTAGTTCGTAATGTTGTGGATTAACGGACATTTTTCTCTTACATTATCAAATATTTCTTTAAACATGTGCTGGCTTCTCCTCTCTCAGTGCTTCCTGCATTCCTGCTAAAATATTGGCTTTCTTTAAACTTAAAATCAGAACCGCGCTTATGATCGCTCCTCCCGCGGTCGAGATCAAAAACGGAACCACATAGGCATAGACAGCCAGTCCCGCCGCGCTCTTTCCCATCAGGAAAACCGCCACCGGATATGCCGCAAACCCGCCCAGAATGGACGTTCCAAGCACCTCACCGATCAAAGTTGCGAACACACTCTGCGTTTTCTTGTAAACCAGTCCGCAGATCAGGGCGCCAAACATACTGCCCGGAAATGCCATCAGGCTTCCAAGTCCTAACAGATTTCGGATCAGCGCCGCTGCAAAGGCCGCTCCCAGTCCATAGCCCGGTCCCAGAAGAACGGCACACAGGATATTTACCATATGCTGTACCGGGGAACACTTGCTTCCGAACACCGGAACGGAAAATAAACTTCCTACGACGGCAACGGCACAGAATACAGCCGCAATCGCCAGTTTTTTCGTGTTTGTCTTATTCATTTTTCTTCTCCTTCTTTGAAAATTTGCAACTGTTCTGTTTCTTTGATATTCTTGAACAGTTACGAATAATTTACGTTTTCTGCATGAAATTCGGTCGATACTCTCTGGTATCCTCTCACGCCGGAACACGGCTTCCCATCGCTGCCTACAAAGCCCAGGGCGCTCCCCCTCAGCTCGCCGCACACATGCGGAATACGTTCCCCCTTTCAAAGAATTTAATTTTAAAAGAATGTGCCCTGGCACATTCCCGCGCCGAGCGCGGTCACTTGCGACATGATTCCCTTCTGCCGCAGTGCGATCCCGCCCGGTAAGACTTTTTATATAACAGGAAATTTCAACGGAATTTCCTGTTATATGAAAAAACAGGAGATACCCCTGCGGATATCTCCTGTAAAAATTCATCTCATGACTTCCTACGACGGCATTATCCGCATCAGGTTAAAGGGTCGAAGTTCGATTACTTCCTCTCAGCCCGCTAACGAGCTCCCCTGTTTTTATCAAATTTGCAATGTTTCCATGCTGAACCATCGCCAGATTTATTATAGCGCATCTGGCGAAATTTTCAAGTGCGACTTTCTGGTGCACTTTTATCCCCTATCCTTTCACGATCAAGGTCAGCGTAAGCGCCCGCCAGATTCCGGTGAGTCCCATAATGCCACCCAAAAGAATCGCTAATGGGATCCTGAGACCGGTAAATGTAATGCTGAGCAGACTGCAAAGGCGCGTCTGCAATCAGCTGAGGCGTTCCATTCGTGTTATTACACAAATCCCCCAAAACCTCTACACAACTCACTACACACTTTTTTACACAATTCGCATAAGAAGATATAATAAATTGCAACAAGTTATATAAAAAAGTATCAAAAAACAGTACATAAAAAAGTGCTGAAACCCTACATAAATACTGGGGTTCAGCACTTTCTAATAAGTTATATGAAGTTACAACAAGTAGTTCGCTTACTGTGCCATCTGCTTTGCAACTTCCTCTGCAAAGTTCTCTTCCTTCTTTTCGATACCTTCACCAGTCTCAAAACGAACGAACTTCTTAACAGTGATCTTCGCACCATTCTCTTTAGCAACCTGAGCTACATACTGAGCTACGCTCTGCTTGCCATCCTCAGCCTTAACATATACCTGATCCAGAAGGCAGATCTCTTTGAGCTCTTTCTTGATACGACCCATAACCATGCCGCTGATGATCTTGTCGTTTGCGTCCGGCTTCTCGTTCTTAGCTGCTACAGTCAGGATCTCTTTCTCTTTTGCGATGTAATCTGCATCTACTTCGCTGTCGTTGGTGTACAGCGGTTTCAGAGCTGCAGCCTGCATAGCTACGTTCTTAGCCATCTCTTTGATTGCATCGTTTACAACGTCAGTCTCAACGTCTACCAGAACGCCGATCTTGCCGCCTGCATGGATGTAGGAAGCAACGAAACCGTTCTCCTCAGCTAACTGAGCAAAACGACGGATCTTCATGTTCTCGCCGATGATGGAGATCTGGGAAGACAGAGCCTCTGCAACTGTCAGGGACGGATCCTTTGCCCATTTTTCAGCCAAGAATGCGTCAATATCTGCTGCGCTTGTGTTCAGCGTCTGCTCAGCAACATCAGATACATAGTTCTGGAACTTCTCGTTCTTAGCTACGAAGTCTGTCTCTGCGTTTACTTCTACTACAACTGCCTTCTTTTCATCAGCGGTAACCTTAGTCATAACGATACCCTCTGCTGCAATACGGCCAGCTTTCTTAGTAGCGCCTGCAAGTCCTTTTTCTCTCAGGAACTCAACAGCTTTGTCCATGTCGCCATCTGTAGCTGCAAGAGCTTTCTTACAGTCCATCATACCAGCGCCTGTCATTTCACGTAACTCTTTTACCATTGCGGCTGTAACTGCCATCTTAAATCCCTCCGTGTATATAAATTCAGGTACACGTTCGTATACCCGCGCGGAGCACGCTTTTATGCGGAAAACCGCGGCGTGCTCCTGGTCTTTTGGTTTCAGTTTTTAATTTTGGGGTTAATTAAGCCTCTGTAGCCTCTGCTTCGCCCTCTGCTGCAGCTGCCTCAGCCTCGCCCTGCTTAGCTTCGATAACAGCGTCTGCCATTCTGGAAACGATCAGTTTTACGGCACGGATAGCATCATCGTTACCCGGGATTACATAATCCAGCTCTTCCGGATCACAGTTGGTATCGATGATACCGATCAGCGGAATACCCAGAGTATGAGCCTCCTGTACGCAGATTCTTTCCTTCTTCGGATCTACTACGAAGATAGCATCCGGGATCTTCTTCATATCTTTGATACCGCCCAGGTTCTTCTCCAGCTTCTCCCACTCTTTTTTCAGCTCGATAACTTCTTTCTTCGGCAGAACGTCGAAAGTTCCGTCCTCAGACATAGCCTCGATCTGTTTTAATCTAGCGATACGGCTCTGGATGGTCTTGAAGTTTGTCAGCATACCGCCTAACCATCTCTCGTTTACATAGAACATACCACATCTCTCAGCCTCGGTCTTGATAGCGTCCTGAGCCTGCTTCTTTGTACCAACGAACAGGATTGTGCCGCCGTCTGCTGCGATATCGGATACTGCCTTGTAAGCCTCATCTACTTTACCTACAGATTTCTGAAGGTCGATGATGTGGATACCATTTCTCTCGGTGTAGATGTACGGAGCCATTTTCGGGTTCCATCTTCTGGTCTGGTGTCCAAAATGTACACCTGCTTCGAGTAACTGCTTCATTGAAATAACGCTCATGTTTCTTTCCTCCAATTTTGGTTTTTCTTCCGCCGTCTTCTCATGCTTTCCGCGGGGACTCATAATGAGCACCGTCCTGCGCAAATCCGACCGGCGTGAATTTTCAGCCTTTATACTATATCACAGGCAAGGTATACATGCAAGTGGAAATTAAAAAAATCACGCATTTTCCTTCATTTTTCTTCGTTTCTTGAATTTCTTCCAGCAAGCATATACGGAATGATAATACAAAGCCTTCAGTAAAAACTTTTAGCAATTCTATGTAAATTAAAAGCGGGCTCCGAAAACCTCGGAACCCGCATAAATCCTAGAAATAAAAAAGAGCGCGAGACGGGACTCGAACCCGCGGCCTCGACCTTGGCAAGGTCGCGCTCCACCAACTGAGCCACTCGCGCATACTTGTAAGAATCGGGGTGACAGGATTCGAACCTGCGACCTCCTGGTCCCAAACCAGGCGCTCTAGCCAAGCTGAGCCACACCCCGTCATCCACGTTATTACTCTATTGTGTTTGAAGATTTATATACCTTCAAAACTGCACACTGAATTTCTTCTACTTCTATCTTTCCATCCTTAAGGAAATAACTTCCTCTTTCCTATCCAATCCTTAACCATATCCTTTTGGTTAAGCCCTCGACCGATTAGTAACAGTCAGCTTCATGCATTACTGCACTTCCACCTCTGCCCTATCTACCTCGTCGTCTTCAAGGGGTCTTACTACTTGCGTATGGGATATCTCATCTTGAGGGGGGCTTCACGCTTAGATGCCTTCAGCGTTTATCCCGTCCCGGCTTGGCTACTCTGCCATGAACTTGATAGTTCAACAGATACACCAGAGGCCAGTCCACCCCGGTCCTCTCGTACTAAGGGCAGCTCCTCTCAAATATCCTACGCCCGCGCCGGATAGGGACCGAACTGTCTCACGACGTTCTGAACCCAGCTCGCGTACCGCTTTAATGGGCGAACAGCCCAACCCTTGGGACCTACTTCAGCCCCAGGATGCGATGAGCCGACATCGAGGTGCCAAACCACTCCGTCGATGTGAACTCTTGGGAGTGATAAGCCTGTTATCCCCAGGGTAGCTTTTATCCGTTGAGCGATGGCAATCCCACTTTCTACCACCGGATCACTAAGTCCTACTTTCGTACCTGCTCGACCCGTCGGTCTCGCAGTCAAGCTCCCTTCTGCCTTTGCACTCTTTGAATGGTTTCCAACCATTCTGAGGGAACCTTTGAGCGCCTCCGATACCCTTTCGGAGGCGACCGCCCCAGTCAAACTCCCCACCTGACATTGTCCCACCTCCGGGTCACGGAGGTTGGTTAGAAATCCAGTACCACAAGGGTGGTATCCCAACAGCGACTCCGACAAGACTGGCGTCCTGTCCTCTTCGTCTCCCACCTATCCTGTACATGCAGTACCGAATCCCAGTATCAAGCTAGAGTAAAGCTCCATGGGGTCTTTCCGTCCTGGCGCAGGTAACCAGCATCTTCACTGGTATTTCAATTTCACCGGGTGCATTGTCGAGACAGCGCTCAAATCATTACGCCTTTCGTGCGGGTCGGAACTTACCCGACAAGGAATTTCGCTACCTTAGGACCGTTATAGTTACGGCCGCCGTTTACTGGGGCTTAGATTCAAAGCTTCGATTGCTCTAACCTCTCCTCGTAACCTTCCAGCACCGGGCAGGCGTCAGCCCATATACCTCACCTTTCGGTTTCGCATAGACCTGTGTTTTTGCTAAACAGTTGCTTGAGCCTATTCTCTGCGGCCACATCTCTGTGGCACCCTTTATCCCGAAGTTACAGGGTCATTTTGCCGAGTTCCTTAACAATGCTTCTCCCGCCGGCCTTAGGATTCTCTCCTCATCCACCTGTGTCGGTTTACGGTACGGGTACATATCACGCAATAGCGGCTTTTCTCGACAGCTCGAATCCCGGACTTCGCTACTTTAATTCGCTCCGCATCACGTCTTCGGCTTACTAAGCGGTTTTGCCAGCTTAGCACCTACCTCGCTTGCCCTGGTATCTTCATTCCCAGGTTCCGGTATCTCTCTGTGTCCCCACAGTTCTGATGATATGCAGTACAGGAATTTCAACCTGTTATCCATCGACTACGTCTTTCGACCTCGCCTTAGGCCCCGACTTACCCAGAGCAGATCAGCTTTACTCTGGAAACCTTAGATATTCGGCCTGGAGGATTCCCACCTCCATCTCGCTACTCATTCCGGCATTCTCTCTTCTTAAAAATCCACAGCTCCTTATCGGTACTGCTTCGTCTCTTTAAGAATGCTCCTCTACCAATGTATAATTACATTCCTAAGCTTCGGTGTTGTGTTTTAGCCCCGGACATTTTCGGCGCAGGACCTCTCGACTAGTGAGCTATTACGCACTCTTTGAATGTGTGGCTGCTTCTGAGCCAACATCCTAGTTGTCTTCGAAATCCCACATCCTTTTCCACTTAACACACACTTTGGGACCTTAGCTGTAGGTCTGGGCTCTTTCCCTTTTGACTACCCAACTTATCTCGTGCAGTCTGACTCCCGTACATCATTTATGCGGCATTCGGAGTTTGATATTCTTCGGTAGACTTTGACGCCCCCTAGGAAATTCAGTGCTCTACCTCCGCTAAACTAATACGAGGCTAGCCCTAAAGCTATTTCGAGGAGAACCAGCTATCTCCGGGTTCGATTGGAATTTCTCCCCTATCCACACCTCATCGCCACCCTTTTCAACGGATGTGCGTTCGGTCCTCCATTCCCTTTTACGGGAACTTCAACCTGGACATGGATAGGTCACCCGGTTTCGGGTCTGCACATGCTGACTTTACGCCCTATTAAGACTCGCTCTCGCTTCGGCTCCGGAGCTTTACTCCTTAACCTCGCCAGCATCCGCAACTCGCCGGACCGTTCTACAAAAAGTACGCGGTTGCACCTTAACGTGCTTCCACAGCTTGTAAACACAGGGTTTCAGGTTCTCTTTCACTCCCCTCCCGGGGTCCTTTTCACCTTTCCTTCACAGTACTATGCGCTATCGGTCACTAAGGAGTATTTAGCCTTGGGGGGTGGTCCCCCCGAATTCCCGCAAGGTTCCACGTGTCTCGCGGTACTCTGGATCCTGCCGCTGCTTATCGTTTTCATGTACGAGGCTTTCACTCTCTCTGGCCGGTCTTTCCAGGACCGTTCCATTAACGAATCAGCTCACTTATGCAGTCCGTAACCCCAGAGTGCACGCACTCTGGTTTGGGCTCTTCCCATTTCGCTCGCCGCTACTTTGGGAATCGATGTTTCTTTCTCTTCCTCCGCCTACTTAGATGTTTCAGTTCAGCGGGTTCCCTTCCATACGTTATGTATTGGCGTATGGATGACTGAGGTCTTCTCAGCCGGGTTTCCCCATTCAGATATCTCCGGATCAATGGATATTTGCTCCTCCCCGAAGCTTTTCGCAGCTTATCACGTCTTTCATCGGCTCTTAGTGCCAAGGCATCCACCCTGCGCTCTTATTAGCTTAACCAATTGATTCACACCGCGGGTACGGTGTTCCTCTCAGATGCATAGCGTTGCATCTTTGGTTTATGGTGTTTACAATTAATAATTGCTTGTTTTTGGTTTGTTTGGTTACACTTTCGTGTAACACCTCGGATGTCTTGATATTTGTTTCAAACCTCTCGGTTTGAACTTTGTATCAGATTTTCAATATGCAGTTTTCAAGGTACATTGCGAAAACAAAATGTTTTGAATGCGTTGAAAGCTTGCTTTCATAAGCTTTCATAATATTTTGTTTTCATAACGTGCCTGCACGTGAGTGAGGAAACTTTGTTTCCGAACTGCAATGTACAGTCACGAATGGAGATGGAGAGATTCGAACTCTTGACCCCCTGCTTGCAAGGCAGGTGCTCTCCCAACTGAGCTACACCCCCATAATGAATCCGGCATCCACCTGCTTTCCCATGCCGTCTCCAGCATAGTATCATCGGCCGCTTAGGTCTTAACCATCGTGTTCGGGATGGGAACGGGTGTGTCCCCTAAGCGCATCGACACCGGAAATCTTTCATTTCCTGGATTTCAATCTTTAATTGTCATCCTCGAAAACTCAACAGTATATAAAACCCTTACTTCTTCTTCCGTTTTAGTTGGATTGATTCAGCTGCTCTCGCAACCTACTTATAATCCTTCTTCCTTAGAAAGGAGGTGATCCAGCCGCACCTTCCGATACGGCTACCTTGTTACGACTTCACCCCAGTTATCGGTCCTGCCTTCGGCAGCTCCCTCCTTGCGGTTGGGTCACTGACTTCGGGCATTACTGACTCCCATGGTGTGACGGGCGGTGTGTACAAGACCCGGGAACGTATTCACCGCGACATTCTGATTCGCGATTACTAGCGATTCCAGCTTCGTGCAGGCGAGTTGCAGCCTGCAGTCCGAACTGAGACGTTATTTTTGAGATTTGCTCCACCTCGCGGTCTCGCTTCTCTTTGTTTACGCCATTGTAGCACGTGTGTAGCCCAAATCATAAGGGGCATGATGATTTGACGTCATCCCCACCTTCCTCCAGGTTATCCCTGGCAGTCTCCCAAGAGTGCCCAGCCGAACTGCTGGCTACTTAGGATAAGGGTTGCGCTCGTTGCGGGACTTAACCCAACATCTCACGACACGAGCTGACGACAACCATGCACCACCTGTCTCCTCTGTCCCGAAGGAAAAGCGACATTACTCGCCGGTCAGAGGGATGTCAAGATTTGGTAAGGTTCTTCGCGTTGCTTCGAATTAAACCACATGCTCCACCGCTTGTGCGGGTCCCCGTCAATTCCTTTGAGTTTCATTCTTGCGAACGTACTCCCCAGGTGGAATACTTATTGCGTTTGCGACGGCACCGAAGGACTTTGTCCCCCAACACCTAGTATTCATCGTTTACGGCGTGGACTACCAGGGTATCTAATCCTGTTTGCTCCCCACGCTTTCGAGCCTCAACGTCAGTTACTGTCCAGTAAGCCGCCTTCGCCACTGGTGTTCCTCCTAATATCTACGCATTTCACCGCTACACTAGGAATTCCGCTTACCTCTCCAGCACTCTAGTTAAACAGTTTCCAAAGCAGTCCCGGGGTTGAGCCCCGGGCTTTCACTTCAGACTTGCTTTACCGTCTACGCTCCCTTTACACCCAGTAAATCCGGATAACGCTTGCCCCCTACGTATTACCGCGGCTGCTGGCACGTAGTTAGCCGGGGCTTCTTAGTCAGGTACCGTCATTTTCTTCCCTGCTGATAGAGCTTTACATACCGAAATACTTCTTCACTCACGCGGCGTCGCTGCATCAGGGTTTCCCCCATTGTGCAATATTCCCCACTGCTGCCTCCCGTAGGAGTTTGGGCCGTGTCTCAGTCCCAATGTGGCCGGTCACCCTCTCAGGTCGGCTATTGATCGTCGCCTTGGTAGGCCGTTACCCCACCAACTAGCTAATCAAACGCGGGTCCATCTCACACCACCGGAGTTTTTCACACCGGACCATGCGGTCCTGTGCGCTTATGCGGTATTAGCAGTCATTTCTAACTGTTGTCCCCCAGTGTGAGGCAGGTTACCCACGCGTTACTCACCCGTCCGCCACTCAGTCAATCTAGTTTCCATCCGAAAACTTCCGCTAAATTGCTTCGTTCGACTTGCATGTGTTAAGCACGCCGCCAGCGTTCATCCTGAGCCAGGATCAAACTCTCATGTTAAAGTTTTGATTCCAGTCAAAATTCGCTTGGCTAATTTTAACCGTTATTACTGTTGTTTTGGTTCTTCGCAAAATTTGCATTTTGCTCATCGCGTTCAACTCACTCATGCCTGCAAGCAGTCATGGACTCGTTTTTATCGCGAATATTCTGAATGTTCTCTTGAACTTCAAGGCTTAACCAAAAGCCTTTGTTCTTAGAATTTTCAGGGTTTTACATACTGTTCAGTTTTCAAGGTTCTTTGTTGTTGCCTCAGCAGCAACTTTTATAGTCTATCAAAAGTTTTTGCTTTTGTCAACACTTTTTTATTTTTTTACAAATCCACGTTTTTTCGAAATTTTTCTGAGTTCGTCAAGAATCTTCAAATCATTTCTTTCGTTTCGTGTTTTGTTTTTGTCCTTGTCTCAAGGACGTATGTTATGATACCAGAGCATTCCCGGAAAGTCAAGCATTTTTCTAAATTTGCTATTTTATATGTTTTTTTGTGATTTTTAAGAATATTCTGGCATCATTTAAACAGAGCTATTTCTATGTTGCTGTTCTTTCTTCTACAATTTTATTTTCTAATCAGCAGCTGGAACAGTTCTGACAGGTTCTGCAATGGCGTGCTGTCTG
>PVMM01000297.1_pt1 | contig 13941 bp, 8 predicted proteins | sample 1853381 | NCBI WGS metagenome assembly PVMM01 (sample SAMN08533509, study PRJNA380276) | Human gut metagenome, whole genome shotgun sequencing project. | isolation source: participant 1, synthetic long reads | host: Homo sapiens | collected 2017 | reverse complement strand
TTGATGCGCACTGTACGCAATTGATTCATCTTTAAAAATAACTCTGCAAGCAGGGCGAGCTGGTACCAACTCGCGATTTTTGAATCAGATTTTTCAAATCCAAATTCAAAATGCTTGTTGGGCTGTGCCCAATCCCCTATCGTTCCGCATCGTACGATGCAGGCTGCGCGTTTGTTCCAAACACTTTTATAACAAAAAAGATAGCCTAGGGCTCTTCCATGAGGGAAGGGTCCTAGGCTATCTTCGTTTATCGGGACTTCGTTTTTTCGGTGCTGCTCTTTTCCTCTGCAAAGAACAGTTCTACGTTTCTCTTTGCACGAAGAAGCTCCTGCATTTCTTCTTTCGCTTTACGATAGTCCGGGTAGAGTGCTTTCTTTTCCGTCAGCAGCTTGGAATATTCCGTATCCAGTTCTTTCACCTTGGGGAGCTTTTTCAGGTTAGCTTCATCGAATGCCGCTTTCGCTGCCTTGTGCAGTGTGATCTCTGCACGATGACCTTCCAGAAAGTGCTTGCTGTATCCGGTCTTTCGGTAGGCATCATAGACTGGTCGCGTCTTGGCGTAGTTGATGATGTGTGCTTTCAGCACCGCAATTTCTGCCAGTCGATTTTCAGAATCTTTAATGGAATCGCCCAGTTCGTGATAGTGAGCAGTAGCAGCATCCACACGCTCCTGCATCTCCTCAATGCTGCCGATTTTATTTTCCTGCAAAAAAATCAGGGTCTTGGACATCTCTTTCAAATTGTAGCGTTTAGCCCACCGTGCATAGCCTTCGCTTTTGCCCTCGGAGAGTTTTGCCTGAATGTCCACCAACAGGTGGAACGGCTGCTCTTTCGGTGGCTGCTTCTGATACGGGCGGTGTTCGGATTCTCCGGCAATGACCGCCTTGATTTCATCTTCACTGTATCCCGCGCCCAGTGTCCGAAAACGGATAAAGCGTTTCTGCCGTGTTCCTTTGACCGAAGTGTACTTTCCCCGTTTGATTTCGTAGCCCTGCTGTTCCAGCTTTTGAAGAAAGCCCTCGAAATTTGCGGGCCTCTCGTTCAGCAGGATGTTGTCGATTACGGCACACAGCTTATCACGATTACTTTCTCTGGGTGGATAAAGGGTGCGCTTCTGCCGCTCTCGGTACGGCTTGATTTCAATAACAGACAGCTGATGTTCCAGACAAATCAAATCGCTCAACCGCTGCACGGCCAGCCCGGATAATAAAAAATCCCGAAATTTTCGGGTGCTGTCCAGCGCAGTGGAGTTGTAGATAATGTGATTGTGGATGTGTTCCCGGTCTGTGTGGGTGGCAACGATAAAAGCGTATTTGCCCTTGGTAAACCGCATGGCAAGTTCATAGCCCACCTTGTTGGCTTCCTCGGCGGTAATCTCACCGGGCTTGAAAGACTGTCGAATTTGATAGGCGATCACATCATTTTTTTGTATGCGCCCAGTGACAAATTCATACTGCCGCTTGGAAAGCATAAATTCTTCGTCTGCGGTCAAGGGGCTGCACTCATAGCTGCTGACCAGTTCTCCCTTGTTCGTTTTGTCAGGATTCTTCGCGTAGTCCGTGCGGCTTTTCAGGCAGGCCGCAACCGACTTGCCCTTGTTTTTGTGCAGCGCAATCAAACGTGTTGCGGCCATCGAACGCCCCCTTTTCTTAAAAATAAATTGGAATTGACTTCAAAATCTGATACACTGGTAAAAATATCTGTGAAAGGAATCTGTCCCATGAAAAAGCACGGACATTATTGTAAAGTCTGCGACGAGTACAAAGCAAATGAAAAGTTTTCGGGCAAAGGTCATACAGCGCACATCTGTAAAAAGTGCGCTGCTCTGCCGCCAGATGTACGCTCTGCGCAGATGATCGAAAACAAGCTGCTTTCTTTGCCATGGAGACTTTCCAAAGAACAAATAAAATGGCTGAACAACAAAGCCCATGACAAGCGGCCTGAGATTCGGAAGCTTGCGCAGGAGCAGCTTGATATGCGCTTCCACCCGGAACGGCTTGCGTCGGATGATGCCGATGAATTTGAAGATTTACTGCTCAATAAGGATGACGAGGACGAAGATGAGTGGTAATCCTTATGCTAATAAAATTTATGTAACCCGCAGTGTTTGACTGCGGGCAGTGTTACAGCTCGGTCAGCTTTGCAAGAATTTGCTTGCTGACGCTGATCAGTTCATCCAACCGGGCGCGCAAATCCTCCAGATCGGCAGTATAAATCTGACCGTTTTCATTGGCTACTTTGGCGTACTGGTTCAGATTGTTGCTACACATCTGCAAAAGATACGCCATCCGGCGCAGCTGCGGCAGATCCAGATGCAGACAATACCCGTCCAGTGCCATCTTGCGCAGATAGGAGCCAATGCTCAGGATGCCGCTGGCTTCCATTTTGTTCCGAATCCGCTCCAATTCCGGCTTGCTGACCCGGAAATGGAGTTGCTGGTCGCGGCGGTCGCTCACCGGGCATCACCATCCTTGTCGTAATAACTGCGGAAGGGCTTCACCGGCTCCGTCTTGTCCGACTTTTCTTCCAGTGCCGCCAGCACCGAGGGACGGCGAGGTGCATTCTCCTGTTCTTCCTCATCCTGTTCCGGCTCGTGGCTCTTTTCGTCCACATCCAACTGAGCGTTCAATTCTGCAAGTCGTGCGGACTTCTCTGCCAGTTCTTCCTCCTGCGGGAAGGGCTTTTCCACCTCAATCTGTGCCGCTGCCTGCTGCTGATGCAGGGTATCCAGCTCGTTTTCTGCGGCGGTGATACGCTCCGGGAAATTGTTCAGGGAGTTATCCAGACGAATGATGTTGCCCAAAGGGTCGGTGCCCAAGGGCACCGTGTACTTCCGCTGCCCTTTCAAAAGTGCCTGATACTCCGTGCGGAAAGCATCGAACCGCAGGGACAGTTCAAAGCCCCGGTAGCTGCCGATGACTTTTTCCTCGGCGTTGGGCAACTCGGAGCAGGCAAGCACCAGACGCTCACCGGCGGTCTTTTTCTCGTCGTAGGCAACACCCTTGATGACCATGCCGCAAAACTCCTCCTTGCCCTGTGGATGGGCGGCGGCAAGCTGTGCATCGGCTTTCAGCCCGGCAATGTGGGCGTTCGTTTCCTGAATGTCAGCCGGGAACTTGGTCAGCAATTTGTCCTGCAAGCGGAATTTCTGGCTCTGGTGGTCGGCTTTCAGCACCTTCAGCTTTGCCACCTGTACATCCAAGTCCATTTTCTCCTTGATGAGCGGATTTCCGGCACACAGTGCTTTGATTTCCGCATAGGAAAGCGCCTGCTCGTCTACGTCCTCGCAGGAGCGCACCGGGGATTTGGAAGTCATGATTTGGCTGATGAATCGCTGTTTATTCTCAAGAGTCTGGAAGAGGTAGCTGTCAAATGTCCCTTCCGTGACGTAATTGAACACCTTGACTTCCTTATTCATATTGCCCTGCCGGATGATGCGCCCATTGCGCTGGGTCATGTCGCTGGGCTTCCAGCCCACGTCCAAGTGGTGCACCGCCACAAGCCGCGATTGGACGTTGGTTCCGGCTCCCATTTTCGCCGTACTTCCGAGCAACACTCGCACATCGCCGGAGCGCACTTTGGAAAAGAGCGCTGCCTTTTTTGCTTCGGTGTCGGCATTGTGGATGAACTCGATCTCGTTTTCCGGCACACCGGCGGCAATCAGCTTTTTGCGAATATCGTCATAGACGTTAAAATTGCCGTCGTTTTTCGGGGTGGAGAGGTCGCAGAACAAAAGCTGGGTCAGCTTCTGGTCTTTGCCCTCCTCCCAGATTTTCAGCACATTCTGCACACAGACGTTTAACTTACTGTTGGGGTCATCCGGCAGCATGGGGTTCATCAGGCGAACATCCAAGCCAATCTTTCTGCCATCGTTGGTGACGCAGAGCATATTGTCCACAGACGCATCCACCGTGCCGGAGTGAATCTCGGCGGCACGCTTGCTCAGCTCCTGCACCATCTCCTTTTGGAGGTCGGACGGCTTTGCCACCACCGTTTCAAACTTTGCCTCCGGCACAGGCAGATGAAGCTGGTCGGCAGTCTTGATGTCTGCAACCTCCTTGAACATGGACATCAGTTCCGGCAGATTAAAGAACTTGGCAAATCTAGTCCTCGCCCGATACCCTGTACCTTCGGGAGCAAGCTCGATGGCGGTGGTGGTCTCACCAAAGGTAGATGCCCAACAGTCGAAGTGGGTCAGCTTTTTCTGCTGGAGGGTGCTGTATTGCAGATAGCGCATGACCGTGTACAGCTCGGTCATGGAATTGCTCACGGGTGTACCCGTGGCAAACACCACGCCACGCCCTCCGGTGATCTCGTCCAAGTATCTGCACTTGCCAAACATATCGCTGGATTTTTGCGCTTCGCTGGTGGATAATCCTGCGACATTTCGCATTTTTGTGGTCAAAAAGAGGTTCTTGTAAAAATGGCTCTCATCCACAAAGAGCCTGTCAACGCCCAGTTGCTCAAAGGTAATTACATCATCCTTACGCTCATCGGAGCGCAGTTTTTCCAGCTTAGTTTCCAGCGTTTTCCGGGTCTTTTCCATCTGTTTGATACTGAAATTCTCGCCTGCGTGGACTTTCAGCTCGTTGATGGCGGCAAGCGTTTCATAAATTTGCTCCTGAATGATACGCTCCTGCCGCTCAAAGGACAGCGGGATGCGCTCAAACTGGCTGTGCCCGATGATGACGGCATCGTAGTCGCCGGTGGCGATGCGGGCGCAGAATTTTTTGCGGTTGGCGGTCTCAAAGTCCTTGCGCCGTGCCACCAGCAACTTAGCATTAGGGTAGAGGTTCAAAAACTCCGATGCCCACTGCTCTGTCAGATGGTTGGGCACGACAAAAAGGCTTTTCTGGCACAAACCAAGGCGTTTTGCTTCCATGGCAGATGCCGCCATTTCGTAGGTCTTGCCTGCGCCCACTTCGTGTGCAAGCAACGTATTACCGCCATAAAGCACATGGGCGATGGCGTTGCGCTGGTGTTCCCGGAGGGTGATCTCTGGGTTCATGCCCACGAATTTGATGTGGGAGCCATCGTATTCACGGGGTCTGGTGCTGTTGAACAGCTCGTTGTACTGCTTCACCAGCGCAATGCGCCGCTGGGGATCTTGCCAGACCCAGTTTGCAAAGGCATCCTTGATGACCTGTTGTTTCTGCTGCGCCAGCATAGTCTCCCGCTTGTTCAGCACACGCTTGGGTTTGCCCTCGGCATCCTCGATGGTGTCGTAGATGCGGACATCCTTCAGGTTCAGGGTCTCCTCCAAAATTTTATAGGCGTTGGCTCTGCTAGTGCCGTAGGTTTCGGACGAAATGATGTCACTCCGCCCGGTGGCAGTCTTGCCCTCCACACGCCACTCAGCGGTATACGGAGAATATCTCACCTTGACCGCATGACGCAGATAGTAGGGGATCTGGAAGGTTTCGGTCATAAACTTCTGAATAATGTCCGGGTCCAGCCACGTTGCACCCAAGCGCACATCAATTTCAGAGGCTTCCAGTTCTCTGGGCTGCGCCTTGGTCAGTGCCTCCACATTGACGGCAAATTCCGGGTTGGTCTCTGCCGCAAACTGTGCCATCCGCAGCTTTGCCCGGACATTGCCGGACAGATATTCGTCTGCCATCTGCCAGCCCGCTTCTGGGTCGGTGGGGTCGGCGGCAGGGTCTTTGAAGATCACGCCGGAAAGTTCGGTGGTAATGCGCCCATAGTCACCGGGCGTGCCCAACAGCTCCGCCATATAGGGCAGGTCCACTTTGCCATGTTCCCCGATGGACACCGCCAGCGCTTCGCTGGGGGTATCCACACTGGTGACGGTACGCTCCGGGCGGATGGTGCGCTTGGTGAACATCGCCGCTTTGGATTTAAGCTGCCCTTGCTCGTCCAGATTTTCCAGCGAACACAGCAGATAATAGGAGGAATCCTGCTCAAACAGCCGCCCGTTTTTGCGGTCGTTCAGCAGACCGTACTTTGCGGTAAAGGCATCGTAGGCGGCGTTCAAACGCTCCTGCACTGCCTTGATGTCGGCATCGGGGTAATCCTCCAACTGTTGCTGAATCAGCTCGTTGACGATCTGCCGCAGCTCCACCATGCCGGTGACACGCCCCTTGGCGGTGTCGGACAGTTCAACCTGCGTCATCACGGAATTTTCCCGGTAGAAAACCTCGCCGTCCACCACGGTGTAGGAGAAATTCTTCACCTCCGGGTCGGCAGGCAGGGTGCGCCGGGTGGCTTCTTCCTCGGCAATGTCGGGAGCGTCCACCTCGGCGGCAGTATACTGCCCTTCAATATGCTGTACCGCCTCGGCAAGCTGGTCGCCAAGGTTTGCGCCCTCGATGGGCACAACGGTCAATTCCTCTCGTCCGTACTGGGTGCTTTCGGTGGTAAGCTGCCCCAGAACCATCTCCGGGTGGTCTACGAAATACTGGTTGATGGCAAAGCCGTCCTCGGTCTTGCCAAGCTGTACCCAGTCCGGCTCATGGTCGATGGGGCGGTTACGCTTCTGCAAAAAGATAATATCACTGACAACATCTGTGCCAGCGTTGGCACGGAACGCATTATTCGGCAGACGGATAGCCCCCAGCAGGTCAGCACGCTCTGCCATGTGCTTGCGGGCGGTGCTGTCCTTGCTGTCCATGGTGTAGCGGCTGGTGACGAACGCCACCACGCCGCCCGGACGCACTTGGTCGATGGCCTTGGCGAAAAAGTAGTTGTGGATAGAAAATCCCAGCTTGTTATACGCCTTGTCGTTGACTCTGTATTGACCAAAGGGCACGTTGCCGACAGCGAGGTCATAAAAATCACGGCGGTCGGTGGTCTCAAAGCCAGCCACAGTAATGTCAGCCTGCGGATACAGTTTTTTCGCAATGCGCCCGGTGATGCTGTCCAGTTCTACACCATACAGGCGGCTGTCTGCCATGCTGGTGGGTAGCATTCCAAAAAAATTGCCTACGCCCATGGACGGCTCCAGAATGTTGCCAGACTGGAACCCCATACGCTCCACCGCATCGTAGATACCACGGATCACGGTAGGGCTGGTGTAGTGGGCGTTCAGAGTAGAAGCGCGAGCGGCGGCGTATTCATCCTCAGAGAGCAGCTCTTTCAGCTGGGTGTACTCGGCAGACCAATTTTCCTTGTTGGGGTCAAAAGCGTCTGCCAGACCGCCCCAGCCGACATACTGCGAAAGAATCTGCTGTTCCTCGGCGGTGGCACCCCGATGCTCCTGTTCCAACTGGAACAGGGTGCGGATGGCTTCGATGTTCCGGGCATACTTCTGCTTTGCGCCGCCCTCGCCCAGATGATCGTCCGTAATGCGGAAATTTCCAGCAGCTTCCGGCACAGGTTCGGCATTCAGGGCTTCGTCTGCGGCGGCTGCATCCGGGAATGTCTGCCATTCGCCGTTGACCTCTACAGAAATAGGCAGCTTGTCCAGTGATTCATCAGACGTAGGCTCATTCCGTCGCAGACTGTCCTCGAACTGCTGTTTGTTCAACACCTCGTTGCTCCACGAATAGCCCTGCGCACTGGTGTCGATGCGCACATCGGTTTCACCAACATAGCCGACCTTTCCCTCGATGGTTCGGGTAGGCAGTTCAACAACGACATCATCCCCGACCTTATAATCGACTGCTTTTTCGGGAGCGGTGTCAAGAGCTTCGTCTTGCTGTTCGTACAATTCCCGGACAACAGACAGCGGTTCTTCCCGAAAAATCGGCACCCGCATATCGGCCAGTGCCATATCCTGCAAGGAAACCTTGCCCTTATCAAAATCCACTCCGTCAATCCGAAATTTCCGGCCATCCATATTGATGATGGAGCCAATGGGCAGATAGTCCTCTTTGTGCAGATGTTTAGTCTGGTGATGAGTCCCATCTTCGTTCAATCCGGCAAGGTAAACATCGTTGCCCGCAGACCACAATTCTTTTGACTTTCTTGCCCATAAGCTAGGTGGAAAGCCTGTGACCTGAACTTCGCCCAGTGCTGTTTCTCTCGTAAACAAAGCACTGTTGAGAACTTTTGCGACCTTGGCAGCATCTTCTCCATAGAACATAAAATTGCCGCCAGCTTCAAATCCAACCAGAGTATCCGGGTGCTGCGCCTTTAATGCAGTGTATTCGGCTGCACTGGCGGCGTTCAGTTCAAGGGGAAAGTCGATGGCTCTTCTTTCTTTGTCCGACAGGTAGCGGTTAGACTGAATCATCAGATCAATATATTTTTCGACCCGATCCCAGCGGAGAAGCACTTTCTGATGGTCGGGATAATGCTCAAACGTCAGACCCTTGCTGTCATGGTCAAGCCAACCACTGCTTCCGTCCAGATAAGTGTGTGAAGAACCGCCGGGGCCATACGGTGCATATTCGTTGGCAAGAGCTTTTGCCCGGAGTTTTCGGTCAGGCTGGAGCTGATAAATTTTCCAGATGCGAAGTTTGCTGTTTTCAAAGTTAGAACCTCTCCGCAGCGCGTTTTCGATCTCAGCCTGTGACAAAGAGAAAGCGGAGGGCGATTTTTCGCTCTCCGCTTGGTCGATGGATTCAATTTGTTCAGCTTCGGTGGGAATGCGTGCATCGAAGAAACTTAGCTGTAAATCAGCTCGTTCATCACCAGTTCCTCGGCCTGTGCTTTCAGGCTGTTCATGTGCTGCACCCACTCCATCTGATGCCGCTCTTTGTTCGGAGCCGGGTTCTGCTTCAGCAGTTCCTGCATGGTCTGCTGCATCCGGCTCTCTGCCGTCTGCTCCACTTCCAACAGGTGCGGATGCAGAGTTCCCGACAGAAGCATCGAGTTGTACAGCACCGGGCGATGCTTCATCAGGTAAGTCCGGCGCAGTCGCCCGTACTTGCCCAGTGTTTTCTCCTGCCGGGGCAGGGTCAGGTTCGGGAGCTGATAATCCCCGATGGTCGAGTAGGTCACGTTCCTGCTGTTCATATTCATACTGGCTCCTTTCTACATTGCGGCGGCGGATAGTAGTCTTTACGGTTCGTTCAATGTTGCGCAGCACATCCCGGCTGCATTCGCTGACTGCGGTGCCCAGCGCATACACGGCGGCAGGCGTGGAAAAAGAGAAGATGGCCTGAAAATCATCCCGGTCAAAATGACCGTCCGGCTCCAGACCGCAGCGTTCCAGAACCGTATACAGGATACTGATGGCAGCGGCACTTTTGAACTGGAACTCCTGTCCGGCTTCATCATAATCCATCAGAAACGAACCGTCAACGATGTCGAGAATGTCATTGCTATTGTTGTCCCAATAGGAATCCACCAGCTTGCCCGTCAAATCGGAAATCTGCTGGCTGAGCCTTTCATGGTAAACGCCGTACTCTCTGGCAATCATTTCCGACACAGGCTGCACCAGATCGGGGCCGAGCTGCCATACCTCCGGGTCGCGAGAATTGCGGCGCACCCCGGTGTCGCTCACATCGAAAACATAGTGCAGGCACGGTACGCTGCTGGACTGGTCTAACAGGGCGATTCCTTTAGAACCTCTGCGCACATAGCGGTTCATGCGGTTATTCCAAATGTCGAAGCTGGCGCAGGCGGTGGCATCAGGCCGCTGGGCGTAGATCATCAACTGGTCTGCAAAACTGTACTTGTACAGCCGGGATGCAGTGGTCAGGTAGTCCGTCCAGTTTTCCCAATATCGGGTCAGACCATTCGCCGTGTGCTGGGCAAGGGCGAGATATTCTTCGGTTTTGCTTGGCATAGCGTTCCTCCCTTCAATCTCGTTGTAAACAAAAAAGCGAGCGGCCTTTTCAGGTCACTCGCTTATGGAATCTATGGTATTTTATTCGTGTTTTGCGGCAAACTTTTCTGCCATCTCCAGCAGACGGTCAAAGGTCTGCTTTTCTTCCGGCTCCTCGATCAGCTTTGCAAGGAGCGCACGGAACACATCGGTGCTGTCCTGCCCCAGTGCGGCGGCAACTTTGTCGATGCAGTCGTGCAGCTTCTTGACCGCTTCATCGGAGGGTTTGGATTTGGCAAGCAGGTCGGACAGGTAGCTGATGAAGGGATAGGTGGAATCATCGTTGATGATCTCGTTGGTTTCTTCGATGATCTTCTGGTTATCTTCGGGGGTCATATCGCCCTTTTCTTCCCATACATCACGGGATGAAGTGCGGCCTTTCAGAAAGGTGGCAAAAAGCAGGCGGTCGATGGGTGATCTTTTTTTGGTATCCATTGGCTATCCTCCGCTTTCAATTTTTCTGTGCATTAAAACTGGTTTTAGTATAGCATGAATGGAAGGATTCTATCAAGCCCACTTTCTTGCGGTTTGCGAAAATTTTTCGGAACAAAAGAGCCTATGTACGCCGCCCGCAGGCGGCAAAAATCAGTCCCGGGGAAATTCCAGCTCGGCAAACTCCGCATCGGTCATAAGTTTCAGCTTCTCGACCACACCCTCGGACAGCTCCCGGAGAGCAAACTCATCGGGCATCAGGTAGCACTGCATGAGCCGAAGTTCCTGCATCAGCCCCAGCCGCGAGCCGGTGTTGTAGAGCATCATCAGCATCAGTTCCTCAGCATTAAAGTTCATGGGCATCCCTCGCTTTCTTACATCCAAAAGGGTTGCATTCCGGGGCATCACATTTTTCTCTTGCGCCCGCCAGCTCTGCCAGCTTTTCCAGCGTGGAAGGGCGATTGGACGGCCCCAGTTCTTCGGCTTCGGCAACTTTGTCCATGATGAGGTCATAGTCCTTCAGCACACGCCGCCCCTTTTCCATGTGGTGTGCTTCCAGAATCTGCTCCCGGACTTCCTGAATCGTCAATTCGGGTGCGTCGATCTGTCCACCATCCATCACAGAATAATCGCTGTGATAAAGGGTATAATCCCAGCCATCTTCACAGGACTGGATGGCAAGATAGCCTTTGCCGCCCAGCTCCCATGCGCCCTGCTCGTCCTGTGTCTGAATCTCAGGATAGGCGGTCGAGCCGGTGCGCTCCATCATCTCGCCGAACTGACAGATGTGATAGACGTTTCCGTACTCGCCCAGATCAAAATGATAGTCGTCCAGATGCTCGACCCGTGCCGTGTAACTGTTGCCATCGGAACGGTCAACCTGAATCACACCATGATTCGGCACCCGGTAGAGATCATCATAGTGGCTGTTGATGAGCCGGACATCATCTCTGGGAATCGTGGGGTCATCCCAGATGCGCCGCCTGCGGACACCAGACTGCGGGATGGTGTCGAGGTGCTGCAAGCTGACCGCCTGAATCGCTTTACGGTCATCGCTGGAAAGTTCAAACAGATACCAGTTCCGGGCAGCAGGAATGGCGTTGCGGCCATCCGGCGGCAGATTTTGCTTGGAAATCTGACCGCTTTCCAGCGGCGCACCGTTCGCGCAGTCGTAGGTGGCAAAGCCGACACCGGCATCGTTTTCCCGCAGATGCAGGAATCGGTCCCTATTGATGAGATAGAGGGCTTCCGTTTTCTGCTCCATCAGCATCCACCCTCAAATTCCAGCGAAAACTTGCTGCGGCCATCGGTCTCACAGGACAGCAGCACGATGGCGTTGTAGGTCTTGCCCTTGGCACTCTTGCAGTCCTTCAGGCGGACACGACCATCTCGCAGTAGCTTGTCCGCCACATGAGCGTCCAGACGCTTGCCCAGACGCTTAAAGAACGCATTGTCCTTCCACAGCACGAAACGGCACTCCCGGTTCTCGCAGAACCAGCCCTTTTCACGCTCCACAACAGGCTTCCCACAGTTCGGACAGACACCAATAATCTTGCTTTTCATAAGTGCATTCGCTCCCTTCGCAGCCTCGGTGGTCGTTACCAGCGAGGAAATCATCTCTTTGATTTCAGTCATAAAAGTTTTCGGCTCCATTTCGCTGTGCTCAATACGCAGCAGCTTCGTTTCCCAATCGGCGGTCATTTCCGGGGATTGGATTTCTTCGGGCATCACGGTGACGAGGGCTTTGCCCTTGTCCGTGGGCAGCAGCACCTTGGTTTTCTTGTTGCCCTTCCGTTCCAGAAAGCCCTTCTGCACCAGCTTTTCAATAGTTGCGGCGCGGGTGGCCGGGGTGCCGATGCCCTGACGCTCCACGCCCTCCGGCATACTGTCTGCACTGGCGGTTTCCATAGCGTGCAGCAGGGTGTCCTCGGTAAAGTGCTTCGGCGGGGTCGTTTGACCCTCTTTCAGTTCGGCAACGACAATGCTGCACTGGCTCTGCTCCTGCACATCTGGCAGAGTAGCCTGTTCTTTCTGCTTGCCCAACAGTTCGCCCAGCATTTTCCGCTCCATGGCTTTCCAGCCCTCCGACAGAACCACCTTGCCCTTGGCGGTAAATTCCTCCCCTGCACATTCGGTGGTGAGCGTGGTTTCTGCATAGCGGTGCGGTTCGCCTACGGCGCAGAGCAGCCGTGCGGCAATCAACCGCAGGACATTCCGCTCCCCCACAGGGAGTGCGGCAAGGTCTGCGTTTGCCATGCTTTTCGTGGGCAGCAGCGCATGGTGGTCGGTGACTTTGCTGCCGTTGATGACCTGCCGCACATGGATGGGAAGCGTTTTCTCCACGGCAAACACCTTGCCCGTGTCCGTCACCAGCCCCGGAATGGATGCCGCCATATCTTCCGTCAAAAAGCGGCTGTCCGTGCGCGGATAGGTGATGAGCCGTTTTTCGTAAAGACTTTGGGCATAATCCAAGGTCTGTTGTGCCGTAAATCCCAGCAGACGGTTGGCATCCCGCTGCAATGCGGTAAGGTCATAGAGCGGCGGCGGACTTTCGTACTTTTCCTTGCGCTTCATCTTCTGCACCGTGACACGCTCCTCCTTTCGGCATTTGGATAGCAACCGTTCGGCATCCATTTTCTGTGCAAACCGTTTGCTGGATGCGGAGCCGCCGTCTGCAAGAGTCAGGGCGACCGTGTAGAACTTCTCCGGTACAAAGGCGGCAATGGCAGCTTCCCGCACCACCGTCATGGCAAGCACCGGGGTCATAACACGCCCCACCGCCAGCGGTTGCCCGTATAGGCACGAAAAAAGCCGGGACGCATTGATGCCGACCATCCAGTCGGCACGTTCCCGGCAGAGTGCTGCGTTGTACAGCGCATCATATTCAGTTGATGGTTTCAGGTGGGCGAACCCCTCCCGGATAGCATTTTCCTCCATGCTGGACAGCCACAGGCGGGAGAAGGGCTTTTTGCAGCCCGCTTGCTGGTACACCAAACGGAAAATCAGTTCGCCCTCGCGCCCTGCGTCTGTTGCACAGACAATGCTATCCACATCTGGACGGTTCATCACCTTTTGCAGAATGCCAAACTGCTTTTTGGTGGACGTAGACACGAGATACTGCCACTTTTCCGGCAGGATGGGCAGGTCTGCAATGCTCCACTTGACGTATTTGGCATCATAAACATTGGGCGGTGCCAGTTCCACCAGATGACCAACGCACCAGCTGACGAGATAACCGTTGCCCTCCCAATAACCATCCTGTCGATTGGTCGCACCGAGGACCTTTGCGTAAGCTGCCCCGACAGAGGGCTTTTCCGCCACTACCAAGCAATAAGACAATAAGCATCAACTCCTTTTTATAAATGGTGTCATCTTGTAAAAAAGATTGGATTATGGTACTATGTTCTTGAAAGAAGAAAGAAAGCGGGTGAACCAATGTCTGAAAACAAAACACAGCAAGAACTGGATTTTGAACGTAAACACGAGCAGGATTTACAACGTCTGAGAGGCCTGCGCCTGATTGATGACGATTTCATGGCGGCGGTTTTTGAAGACCCTGCTTGTGCAGAATTTTTGCTTCAAATCATTCTCAAACGAGCGGATTTGAAGGTTCGTGAAGTGCATGGTCAGTACAGTATCAAGAATTTGCAGGGACGCTCCGTTCGTCTGGATATTCTAGCTGTTGATGAGCAGAATCGGGCATATAATATCGAGGTGCAACGCAGTGACCGTGGGGCAAGCGAAAAACGCGCCCGCTACAACAGCAGCCTGCTGGA
>PVMM01000135.1_pt1 | contig 14053 bp, 11 predicted proteins | sample 1853381 | NCBI WGS metagenome assembly PVMM01 (sample SAMN08533509, study PRJNA380276) | Human gut metagenome, whole genome shotgun sequencing project. | isolation source: participant 1, synthetic long reads | host: Homo sapiens | collected 2017 | reverse complement strand
TATTTCCCGATTCCTGCCAATGAGATAGGATCGAACAGTGCTATCAAAACGAATAATCCGGGTTGGTAAATCCCTTATTAACTTTAAAAAGAAAAGGATATGAAGACAATATATAAAAGTTTGATGACTATCGCTTTTGCCGGACTATGTCTCGCTTCATGCGACAAGGAATTAAAAGAAGACACAGCAATGGAAGTTGGTGTGGTGACAGACAGCAATGTCAGCTTCGATGGCAAAACTGTTACTGTAAAGAAAGGAAGTCCGGTAACGTTCAGCTTCGATGGTGACCCTGATTTTATAACATTCTTCAGTGGAGAAATTGACCATGAATATAAATTCCGCAATCGGACAGAGATGCAAATAGAGGATATCGAAAAATGTGAAATTAATTTCGATATGGTTGCCCAATATGATGCACCGCCTAAAAATACACCACAGACTGCATTAGATATTTTCATTTCCGACAATTTTCCGGGAATGGCCAAGAATAATTTCGAAGCAGATAAGCTACTTGTAGAAGGGTTTGACTGGACATATTTAATACCAACAGAAGAATTGCCGGTGAAAGTAGAAAGCAATACTAAATCCTATTCATACACTAAAGACTTAGCTTCTTATCTTGGAAAGCAAATCACCATTGCTTTCCATTACAAAGGCGGTCAGGATGGTGCTGTTAGACAACCTAAATTTTCCTTTAACAATATACGCATAGAACTGGCTTTTAATAATAATAAATCAGAAACTGTCTATGCAAAAAATCTAGGTTTCACACCACTAAACATTGTAAATAATGAAAGTGACCAGCAATCGGACAAAGTTAAAGACAGAGAGTATGGAGCAGTTGATGGCGGTGTCCCCGGATTCTGGAAAACAAATTTACCGACGGAAATAATAGTATCCAGCTCTGCTGCCGGAGCTACACTAAAAAATAGTTGGCTAATCTCTGAACCGCTCTTACTCAATGGTTCCTGCAATCCTGACGCTGGTGTAGCGATTAAGAATATCTCGCAGTCGTTGGAGATATACTCACATACCTATGAAGAGGCCGGTACATATACCGCTACTTTCGTAGCCAACAATGCAAACTACGTCCATCAAGGTGGTCAAGTAGTACGTGAACTGACTATAAACGTTGTAGAATAAAAATATATCCCCCAATTTTTCTAACCTTCAATCATAGAAAACGTTTATAAAAATCAGACTTTAATCAATTTAACATCAGAAAGAGAGGGACCGCGAGGTTCCTCTCTTTTACTTTTTCTGTATCTTTGCACAAAAATAAAAATAATGCCAAAGACTCTTCCTATTCATTTTGCCCCATTACAAGGTTACACCGAAGTGTTTTACCGTAATGCTCATGCTGCCTGCTTCGGAGGTATAGATACTTATTATACCCCATTTGTACGACTCGAAAAAGGCGGATTCCGCCATAGAGATGTCCGCGGAATCGACCCCGGGAATAATCAGGTAGCCCATCTGATTCCCCAACTGATAGCCCCTTCTTTTGAAAAAGCAGAAAAAATCTTATCCCTATTCATTGAAAAGGGATATAAGGAAGTCGACATCAATATGGGATGTCCTTTTCCCATGCTAGCTAAACGCCACAATGGTTCCGGCATTCTTCCTTATCCCGAAGAAGTTCAGACGTTACTTAGCCTGATTACAGAATATCCGCAAATAAGTTTCTCCATCAAAATGAGGTTGGGCTGGGAAGATCCGGAAGAATGTCTGAAACTGGCTCCGATTATCAATGAGCTACCCTTGCGACAAGTGGTTATGCACCCCCGCTTGGGAAAACAGCAATACAAAGGAGAAGTTGACCTTAAAGCGTTTGAGGCTTTTCAGAATGCCTGCAAGCATCCGCTCATCTATAATGGAGATATCAATAGTGTAGAAGATATTCACCGCATTCAGGAACAGTTTCCCGGACTAGCCGGAATTATGATAGGACGGGGATTACTTGCCAACCCGGCATTAGCTTTGGAGTATAGACAAAACCGTGCACTCGAGTTCGATGAAATGAGAGAAAAATTGCAATCTATGCACAAATGCGTATACAATCAATATGCAGAACAGTTGGAAGGAGGAGACGAACAACTTCTGAACAAAATGAAAACTTTCTGGGAATATTTAATGCCGCAAGCAGACAGAAAATTACTGAAAGCAATTCATAAAAGCACAAGTCTCAACAAATATAATCAGGCAATCCTTGCCTTTTTTAATCAACGATGAACTGATAACCAGTAATTTTACGTAATTTTGCGCCCGTTTACAAACATGCACATTATGAAAAAATACATTCTAATCTTTCTTTGTCTGATAACCGTATCAGGCAGTTTCGCACAAATGCAGGATTTCAAGTTCAAATTCTATGGACAGATTCGTACTGACTTCTATTATAATAGTCGTGCTAACGAAGAAACCGTAGACGGATTGTTTTATATGTATCCAAAAGACAAAGTGCGTGATCCGGAGGGGAACGATTTGAACTCAACACCCAACAGTAACTTCTATACTTTATATTCGCGCCTTGGAGTAGACGTTGCCGGTCCAAAACTGGGAACAGCCAAGACATCTGCCAAAGTAGAAGTCGACTTCCGCGGCACAGGCACTTCTTATTCGGTCATTCGCCTTCGTCATGCTTATTTGAATCTGGATTGGGGAAAATCAGCTTTATTACTCGGACAGAACTGGCATCCCTTATTCGGAGATGTGTCTCCGCAGATTCTTAATCTCTCCGTAGGAGCACCGTTTCAGCCCTTCAGCCGTGCGCCACAAATTCGTTATCGCTATACAAACAAGAATTTCCAACTTACCGGAGCCGCAGTGTGGCAATCACAATATACTTCACAAGGACCGGAAGGGAAAACACATAAGTATCTGAAGCAAAGCTGTATTCCTGAATTTTATGTCGGAGCTGATTATAAGAATGGCGGTTTGCTGGCCGGCGTAGGCATTGAGTTGTTATCATTGAAACCACGTACGGAGTCTATAGTAAATACAGATAAATACAAGGTAGACGAACGCATCACAACTCTTTCATACGAAGCTCATGTAAAATACACCAACAAAGACTGGTTCATCGCTGCGAAGAGTGTATTAGGATCCAATCTGACACAAGCTTCCGGTTTGGGTGGATTCGGGATCAAGTCTGTCAACGAACAAACGGGAGAACAAGAATATACTCCGATACGTTTCTCCAGCTCTTGGTTCAACGTTGTCTACGGACAGAAATGGAAGCCGGGAATCTTCGTAGGCTATGCCAAGAATCTGGGAACAAGTGATGCACTATATGCTCCCAAAGGAAATGATGCAAAACTTTATGGAACAGGAACAGACCTTAACCAATTAGTTACGGCAGGAGCAGAACTGACCTACAATGTCCCCCACTGGAAATTCGGGTTGGAATATACATTAAGCTCTGCATGGTATGGTTCGCTCAATACGTCCAATGGGAAAATTCAAGATACCCATGCCGTATGTAACAACCGTATTGTTGCCGTTGCCATGTTTATGTTCTAACCTCTCTATACAATTATTTTAATTATATATCTGTCACCGATTGCTGCTTAATGGTTTGATTATTAACAATTAACACCGTGACAGCAATAGGTGACAGCAGTGTGACAACAATAATGCTGTCACCAGAAACTGTAGTGTACTGAATAAGTTGACACTTCTCAAATTCGAAATTCACATGGAAGAATTAAAAAAGAAGTACACTCCTTACACAGAATCTGAACGAATGTCTTATATTCGTGAGTATTTATCGACTTCCGAAACGAAGTATCAGTTTGCTAAGCGTACCGGTATTTGCCGACGTCTGCTGATTCTTTGGCTCGAAAAGTATCATATAAATGATAAAGTTATGAATACAGAACAGCCCTCTTTAAGCAAAGCCTCTGATGAGTCTCTCAATGAACTGGAAAAAGAACTCGCTGCATTGCGTGCCGAAAACCGCAAACTTCAGCGTGCCCTTCAGGAGGAAAGTCTTCGTCATGAAGCTTGTGAGGAATTGATTAATCTTGCGGAGTCCACCTATCACATCAAGGTTCGAAAAAACTCCGATGCCAAGTAATCGACACCTTGTCACAGGGGAACTCTGCCCGTCATATGCGCGGCAGTCTGCAGTTCCTCTGTGATTACTTCGGCATAACCAGACAAGGTTATTATAAGCATGTCAACAGAAAAAAGGAAATAGACATCCTCACATCAAGCATTGTGCTGTATTGTAATGAGTTACGTAAACTTATGCCTAAGGCTGGTATGCGTGAACTCTATGCATGCTGCCTCCGCAAGTTTGGTGTCAGGATGGTCATTGGGCGTGATCAATGCTATAATATTTTTCGTGCTAATGGCCTGTGTCAACGTGTCAGGCATGTGAGACCAAAGACAACAAATTCCAATCATAATTATTACATTTATCCGGACTTGCTGAATGTCACTCCTAAATTTGTAGCTGACACATTCGGTTCAATGGTTGTAGCGGACATAACCTATGTTGCCACGTGCCAGGGATGGGCTTACCTGTCTCTTCTTACCGATGCGGGCAGTCGGGCCATAGTCGGATATGCACTGTGCAAAACACTTGAAGCGGAAGGTCCCTTAAAGGCACTTAGGATGGCTATGGACTTTTACAACAGATACAATGTTGATTTGAGTAGTCTCATACACCATTCTGACCGGGGAGTGCAATACTGCTCAAAACTGTATGTGGGCATGCTCAAGAAACATCATATCAATATTAGTATGACTCAGTGTGGAGATCCGCTACATAATGCCCTGGCTGAACGGATGAATAACACGATCAAGAATGGGTGGCTGTTTGACTGCGAAGATGATAGCTTTGAACAGTTGGATAAACGTATAGCCGATGCCATATATGCATACAATTATCTTCGACCCCATCAAGGCATACAAATGAAAACACCGATGGAATATATTCGTAACGGCAGGGGAAAGGTAGTTGAAGTCCCGCTCGTCGGGACGGGTGCTCCCGCCCCTATTCTTATGGATTACGCAAGCGAATTTTGATAATTTCTCGAAAAAAAAGCATCCGTCCTAATTACAGCGAACATAATCGTAACTAATTTCGCTCTAACTGCATTCAGAACCGACATCTTATTTTTTCCCTCTTCGACCTTTCTGTCATAATATTTCTTCAATGGACTATTTTTCACTTGTGAAACAGATAGTGCCGCCATATGTAGCAAATGCTTGATGCTCTTGTCAGCCCTATTAGATACTCTATTTTTAGAACGTTGGCTACTTCCTGACACATAGACGAACGGAACAACTCCTGCATGACAGCAAAACTTCCTGGGATCAGTAAAAGAAGTGAAAGCATCTGTTTCCATGATCATCTTCAGTGCAACACGTTCCCCAACTCCATCCACAGACATGAGTAAATCCATTTGATGAGCAATGACAGGTGCCTGATTTATAAGTTCTTTTATTTCAAGGTCTATTTGTGCTATGTAATCCGTAAATGTATTGATAATCCCTTCAACTCTATTGCATTTAGCAATATATATTGAGTGTTCCATATAGTCTACCTGATCTTTTAGCTGGGATTGATATTTAGCCCTATCTGCAACAAGCATACTGCGTTCTGTTGATAAGTTTTTGAGTTTTTGTATTATAAGCTCTGATGCGGTATACGGTTGTAGGCAATCATTATATCTTTCTGCATACATTGCTATTCGGCAGGCATCTATTTTATCATTTTTGCCACGAGGTATTCCATGACAATATTTTATTTTAGCTGCATCTTCCAAACATAAGTAGACTCCTATACTTTTTGTTGCACAGACCAAAGGATAGGTATATTGCCCTGTATGTTCCGCACAGACAACCAAACTGTCCTCAGAGAGGAAAAATTTCTCAAACGTTCTTGTTAACCAAGATTTAATAGAGGATAGATCATTAGGAATAACATCATAAAGGATGTCCTTACCGTTACTCCTTAAACATAAATCCAATTTTTTCTTACTCACATCAACTCCTAAATAAAAAACTTTCATACTTTTGTTTTTGAACATTAAACAAAAAAGAAAGGACCTGAACTTGACCTAATAACCTTAAACAGGTTTACTGAAATTCTTATATGGGTTTGAGTTCAAGGAAGGAGCAAAAGGACCGAATAGGGACTTAGACTTGACTTCTATTGCCGCTGATGGTTTTCCTTTTGCTTTCCTTTCAATATCAATTCAAAGATAAATATTTTGATGCTGCAAATCTAAGGTTGCCGCTAGGGCGATCCCCAAGCGAAGAGTTTTTGTTGTTTAATGAAAGTTTACAGCCCGAAGTCTTGCACTTATAAGAGAAGATACATAATTTTGCAAAATATCTTAAATGACAACTTATACAGGAATTACAAAGGGACAAGTAAACTTATTTAGGTTTTAAAAAATATTGAGTAAACTAACTTAGGTATAACAAGCGAAGTTGTCAACTAAATCCAGTACAGTACATTACCTTTGTTTCTCGTGGGGAAACTTTTAGTTTCAAGGCTTGAAACCAAAGGTTTCGTACCGGGAAACTAAAGTTTCAGCATTGGGAAACTGTAGTTTCAGCACCGAGAAACAATAGTTTCAACGGCATGGAAACTATGGTTTCTCCAAGAGAAACTAGTGTTCCCCTATCAGGAAAAGCAAATGATCTCCTATTGTCTGACTTTTATCTCCTTAACTCCACTTCAAAGCTAGCACCATCTTTACAACTGAACTGCAAAACTGTTTGCTTCTTATCAGAAGAAATCACCTTGCAAAACGGAGTTTCTTCTACATTCCATTGCCCTTTTATCGTTACAGTCACAGGTATTTCACTACTGGCATTTTCAATCCATGGTCGTGAATAGATACTACGTTCGATGCGTTTCCCATCTTTATCAAACGCTTCATCGCTTGGACCGCGATACAAAGCTAAATCCGGTTGTGCCACCGTCAACTTAATCTTATCAGCAGATCCTTTATGAATCATAACCAGACAGGAAGTATCCACACGTTGTAATAAACCACCCGGCAATGTCGTTTCAGGAGTTTCAAACAACACATAAGAAATGATCTGTTCGGAAACGGACTCTACAATATGTGCATTCCGGTCTTGCTGTAATACCTTATAAGTGGGCTTCTTTGCAAATTTCTTCATCAGAGTTTCATTCGTCTGAGGCAGAACAGCGTATTCATAACTTCCGTTTTTCGGTGCCTTTCCATGATCTACAACCAAAGAAACCCAATCACCCTTTGTTTCCTTTCCTGTATTTTGCATTCGCGAGTATTGAGGAAAGTTCTTCTCAAACCGGATGGGAGTTGGAACATAATAACCCGTTCCCAAATGGTCCACCCATACTTTCTTATCTCCTTGATAATTTTTCCAATAATCATGCCCTGCTTTATCAGTAACTGCCAATTGGAAGATAGTCGTTTCTGTCGGGAACTCCGTATTTGTATTTTCAATATCCGAACCAAGACAGACAATCATTCCATCGATGAAATGGTAAGATTTACGTGCCCGATGTGATCCGTTGTACTTATCATGCTCATGTAACTTCATTCCGAAATTACCATTCATCTTCTGTTGAGACAAACCACCGGCAAAAGCCTCGTCGGAGTAAAGCATCTCTTCCATTCCAGAGTAACTATCCACATTGAGCACCTTAGCCTGCAATTGCTCCAATGGCAAATGAATAGATGTCACTCCCGGAATACGGTTCCAGTCAAAACCTTCCTGCTGCCAGCCGCTAGTGGCGGGAGTTACTGTCTGTCCCGGTGCAGCAGTCAATATTTGCAAACTGCCGTGTGCCAGGTAACGACCGTATAGATTTGCTCCCAGATAATGCTCTGCCGCCCATAGATAACGGGAATGTCCGCGTGCCACAGCCGACCAGTTACTACGACGTTGGACAGAGACGCAACCATATCCCATCGCTATATTTCCCTGCGGGTCCGGCTCCGGACGGAAACCTTTCTCTATAAGAAGTTTTGCCACCTTACGTTCTTCAGTATTTGAAACCTTAGGTATATATTCAGGAGAGTCATTTTCAATACTTGGGTCTGAAATCAGACGGAGGTAAGAAGAAGCCATTTCACTATCATATTCCTCCTTTCCATCGGGAGAACCGGCTAAAGCCATCATAGCAAAATGCATAGGAACCAGTTTACCTTTTCCATCCGGATGACGACCGGACATGGAAAGAGGGAAGTTCAGCTTATTGCAATAGAAACGCATGGTCAACAGTACATTTTTCACTGTTTCATGAGCTAACTCGGAAACAGCAAATTCCGTCCGGCTGAAAAGATAAATCATATTGGTTGCTCCATCGAGTCCGCCCACAGCATAAGCCGGATAGTTATTTCGATGATGGAAAGCACCTCCGTCTACTTTAAACGAACCGGATAATCCCAATGCAGGACGGCAACCAAAATCAATCCAACGGGAGAAAGACCGGAGATATTGTAGTTTTTCCGGTGTATCTTCCATCATTAAAATGCTGGCAATGCGTCCGGTGGTCTGTGTATTGAAAGAGTCCATATCAATTCCATTGACTTCCGGTTTAGGGTATACTTCGTTAGTAATCGCATACCAGCGTAATGTCCGTTCGGCTTCCTGAAGTTTTCCAGTTTCCCTAAGCACATCTTTCATCAGAAAATATGCCAGGTACAGACCGCGAACACTATAGCCATAATGATGGATATTTCCCCAACAACTACCATAAGCTACCCCCTGATCGGTTATGTGATCGTACATTGCTAAGAACTTCTTCTTCATTTCTTCCCGAATCACCGGATTTGCCGCATTATTATATGCAACGGCAATTCTTTTCATCAGGTCGAAATAAGCACGCATTTCCACTCCCATTTTAGTCAGCATATCTTTATCCCAGTTTGGTATGATCCGTTCATAAGCTTCTGAAGCACGTACCATGTAAATAGGTACTCCCGATACTTGGCCGTTCTTGTAAGTTATCTGATAGAAATCATATTTCTTGCGGATGGTTTCTACTTCTTTATCAGTCGTTTTTCCTTTCGTGTAGATCATATCACGAAAACGCTTTTCCAACAGTTGCATTTCTGCTCTTTGCTTATCGTCTGCAGGAGTCAATTCAATATCAGGTTTCAAAAGCGAGTGTTGATAGACAACCAGCCAATGGTTGGTGGTCCCGGCATTGACAAAAGGAACTTGCAGATCGGCCGTCTGTTGACGTGCATCAACTTTAGTAGCCGTAATCAAATGATCGATGAAAAGGCTTCCTTTTGAATTTGGAGCAATAATCCGGAGTTCATTCATGCCTTCTTCCGGTGTGCCTTGCATATCACGTTCATAGCAAACCCATGCGGCACGCCAACCACTGAAATTAATACCAAAAGGGAAAGATGTACATCGTTTGCCGTCTTTCAGAAACTGAAACTCAATGGTCGTATCTTGGGGAACTTCATTATAAACCCACACAATAAAAGCCGAAAGATATAAATCCTTGCCGGTCGGATCTTTCTTCTCAAACTTCAGGTCTTTCTTGAGTTCCAATATACCACCCGGTTCAAATGTCCATTCCAACGAATGTTTTCCATCTTTATAATGCAGATCAGATACCGACAGGCGGGAATGGGTAGCGGTGATACAATCCGGTATTTGCGGTTCTTCAAAAGAAAACATCCGTTCATCTGTTACAACTTGTGCATGAAGGAATGCTGAACACAAAAGAGAAAACAGAGTTGTCACTCCAAATTTAGTAAAAGGTTGTTTCATCATGGAAATATAGTCTTATTAGGTTTTCAGTATATAAGTCAAAGTATAGTCGCTTTAAAATCTGTAAAGAGTACGTGATTCTGCAAAAGACGTAAACCGAAGTGTCCGTCACCTTCACTACCCGCAAGGGTATAGCGGAACAACTCTTCATCATTCACAGAATAAGTTGTGATTCCCTTTTCCACTCGAATCCGAATCTCATACCATTGATTGGGGACGAGTAAATGAGAGGCATCGGTATATTCTTTCAATAAAGGTTTCACCTTGTCATCTGCCACTCCATAATATTCTCCTTTGTATCGACGGAAACGGGTCGTTGAGTTATCATTTCCTCCGTATCCAACGTAGAAAAGGTTTAATGTGTTATAGTTTTTAAAGATGCCGTCACGCCACTGACTACGGGCAAAAAGATCATCAGGGTATTTAGGATCATTGGCAGCCCAGAAGCAGTTCAGATCACTCAAGCGGTCATACTTTCCACCTTGCATCACCATACAAATACGATAACTTATTTCATAATCGCCCGTCAATCGTTGCCGATACCACATAGTCAGTCCGTCCGGAACTATCAATTCTAATGTATCTGCACGTTCTATTATCTGCAAAGCATGGGATGCATCTTCTATTTTCCATTGCTGCACAAAGGAAGCTTTGTGTTGTGCCAAAAGCACCACACTATTTAAGAGAAAAAAAGTAATCAAACTGTAGCCTATAAAAAATCGCTTCGTCATTACGGTATTAGTTTAAAGATTATTCTTCCGAATACAAAGAAACCCCTCTTTTCGAAAAAAGAGGGGTTCAAATTGTACAAAATATCTCAAATAACGTATTGACTGATAATTTGCATTACCAATATCTTATAGTTTTTTCATCAACAAAGTTCTCATACCATTTCTGGTTTGAAGCACCCTTACTATCTACCCATTTAGTAAAATCAGGATATGCTTCTCTAAATGGTACACGTTCATAAGCATGACGTGTGCCAACCGGAAGTTTAACTCCCCAAGTGGAACCTTTGGTATTTGAATAATAAACATTTGCATCCAGTGTAGTGTCACCCGCAACCAATGCTTCATATTCTGCTTTGTAAGCAGAAGTCGGTGCATAACCCCTCATGTGTATTTCTTTACCACCGTTCACCTTAATAAAGAAATTCTGTCTATTAGTATCTAAAATCAACTCTCTAAATGCTGCAAGCTGAGCATCTCTTTCAGCTCCAGTTAATCCTTCTTTACCAATCAGTCTAACTTCAGCACGCAACATAGGTAGTCCTTCTCTTACTTTTCCTTGTGTTACCTGAAACATATCCTGATTATTATCCATCAAAGAAGTTAAACCATCCAGTGTAATAACAGTTCCTTCCGCTTGTGCTTTATCCACTGTCAATATTGCGAAACGCGGTTCTTTGCGAGTATCATTACTCCAATTCCAATTTTTATTTTCAACTTTCACTATATTTTTTGTAGAAAGTTCCTCTTTAGCTAAGTCTGTCATTGTTCCCTGACCACCTTTTAGTATAAGGCTTGCAGTAATCCGATCAACATACTCGCTTTTCAAACCATCCAGTACAACACCTAACACAGTCGGGTATATACCACCTACAGCACGAACATCCAAAGTCAACAACAATTCTTCTTTACCTCCTACAGTCTCCATCATCTGTTGACTATGACATTCAGTCACCTTCAAGTCATACTCGAATACAACATCGTTGAAATCTTCATCATACCATGAATCCAGTTGAATAGGCCAACCATCTTCGAACATCACCACACCTGTGTTATGATAGAAAAGATAGCCTTGGTCCGTTTCATTTGTCGGCTGCACTGCATCTTCAGGAAGCGCAAGAGTTACCGATGCCAGACGGTTTGTTTCAAAATTGAAACCAGTACTCTGATCTACACCACGACTAACAGGAGACAAAGCAAATTCTTTTGTAGCTTCTGTTCCCGAAACTGTATTGTATTTCATATACACTTTCTCGCAAGCAGCAGGAACATTCAACGTAAGAGTACGGGAATCTTTCACTAATACATCTCCCACAAGCAGGCTCGCTTCAGAACCACTTTTATCGGAATATACATTCACAAGTGCAGAAGCATTTACCGGGTCAACAGTTCCCGAACCATCGTTACCTTTTTCCAACTCATTATCAGAGCAGGAAGTAGTAACCAACATTGTCCCCATAAGGACATACACCAAACTTTTAATTTTCATCTTAATTTAATTTTTAAATTTATTGTTTGTTTTTGTTTCGCATGAGAACCTGGCTTATCACACTTATTTTCAGGCTCCATTTGTTAACTTATCAAAAATATATTTAACGCCTAATAGCTTTTTGCTTGCCTTTATTTGTAATTTCAATCCTTTCCATCGAGAATAATCACAAGAGCTAAAATAGGGCTCAAAAAGCCTGTTCATGAACAATGGATAATATATACAAGTTATTTCGTATATTTGCATTAGACAGAACATTCAATACAACAAATATAGAACTTTTATTCCGAATATACAAGTTCTATATATAAATATATCAAGGGAAATGGATCAAGTACTGTATGGTATAGATTACATAGAATATTATTTCTATTGGATATATTACAAGTTTATTGGCTATCCTTTAATCATAAGAATATGCTCAATTGCTGTAATGTTTTGTATTATTGCGTACTTATTTCTCCTATTCCATATTATATATGGTATATTTAAAAGGCGAAAAGAGAAGCGGAAATACAATAAAGCATTTGATAAGTATTATGAAGAAATGAAATCTATCTCACTAGATTCCAACACATTGAGTGAAGAAGAGATAGCTGACAGATTAGAATATGATACGAAAAAGCGCCCGAAACCTAACGAGTTACGCATTATCACTCAACTATTAACAGAAATCAAGAGTGTGCATGAAGATGAGATCAATGAACTAAACTATCAAACGATTCAAACCGTATTCCAAATCACACGTTTCCTTGAACGCGAACTTCAATTCGGTTCCAAAAGATCAAAGATACAAGCTCTGAAACTTATTCAGTCCATCAATGGGTATGCTTCTGAAGCGGTATTGGTGCGTTTCCTCTATCATCGTGAACTAGAACTAAGAAACTCGGCACGCTACACTTATATGTGGTTAAGCCAGGGTGACCCGTTCCGCTTCTTCGACGAAGACATCGGCATGAAGTTAAGGCAATGGGACATGATGGAGTTACACGCTATCTTGGAGCACCGTAAGAAAGTGGGATATAACACACCCACCTTTATTAAATGGGTGAATACTTCAGCTGAAGAAAACGTTAAGATATTCTTTATCAACGAAATCCGGCTATATAATGAAACCGAAAGTGCCCCAATTCTCGCGAAGCAACTCAATGCCCGTTCTGTGGAAATATGAGGTGAAGCGATCAAGACTTTAGGTAAACTAAAATACAAAGAGGTTGAACCTAAGCTGATTGAAATGTATAATGTACAACCGGAAGAAGTCAAACGACAAATCATTTCGGCTATTGCGGATCTAAAGACCGATAAGGCTTTAGGATTTCTTTACAATGCTTATGATGAAGCAGATAACTGGGGAACCAAGAGAGTCATACTCAAAGCCCTCTATGAGTATAGTGCAATGGGAAGGAAAACATTCGATCAATTGGAAAGAAAAGCAGATTCCCACACAGCTATATTGTTTGCCCACACCAAGCATCCGTTAATCAACCAGTTAAACTAGAGAACATGAGAGATATAATATTTACATTCTTCAATTATTTCGTATTCTTTTATACGAGCATGCTGGCGATATTCTTCGTCACATTCGCCTTCCTCTCTTTCATTTCTCTAAAACGGAGAAAGGATTACTATGTGGAAAGCTATATGCGGAAAACAATCAAGGAATCCCCCTATACACCAGGCATTTCGGTAATTGCTCCTGCCTTCAATGAAGAAAAGACAATCATTGATAATGTGAACTCCATGCTTGCATTGGAATATCCGCTTTTCGAGGTGGTTATTGTAAATGATGGAAGTACGGACAGTACATTGGAAAAGATGACCGAATATTATGAACTGGTAGAAGTGCCCTATGCTTATATCGAGCGAATCAAAACCAGACCGTTCCGAAGACTCCTCAAATCCTCCAACCCGAAATACAGCCGACTCATCGTTGTAGACAAAGAAAATGGAGGAACCAAAGCGGATGCATCCAATGCGGGTATCAACGTTGCTTCTCATCCTTATTTTATCTGCACGGATGTGGATTGCATTTTGGAAAAGTATGCTCTTTATCGTTGTATCTCGCCCATTATATCTTCAGAAAAACAAG
>PVMM01000851.1_pt1 | contig 15910 bp, 20 predicted proteins | sample 1853381 | NCBI WGS metagenome assembly PVMM01 (sample SAMN08533509, study PRJNA380276) | Human gut metagenome, whole genome shotgun sequencing project. | isolation source: participant 1, synthetic long reads | host: Homo sapiens | collected 2017 | reverse complement strand
TACATCCAGAATTAAAGGTTATTTCTCCTGATGGAGATCCTAATCCGTTAAAATCCACAGATCTTAACCTAGACATGAATCCTGGCAAGGTACCGGATGTAAAAAAATAAAGTCAATAAAGAAATCAGGAATAAATAAAAGCACCTTATATCTACACAAAAGTCATCACAAATGACTCTTCTCATAGGATATAAGGTGCTTTTGTCGTTATTCTTTTATAGATCTAATTACTTGTTGCCCCATACGTCTCTGCAATGACGAATTTTTTCTACTTGCGATACGCTTCTAATTTATATGCATATTCAGTTAAAAGATTATTTGAATAAATTTTTTCATTTTTTGAATCTCTAACTTCTTTCCAAATAATAGATGCTACTTTTAATTTATTCGAATAATTGCAACTGCATTCATCTGCACAAAAATCCTTAAAAAATTGATTCCATTGACAAACCGAATTGTCATACTTTGCATAATCTGATTCACCATAATATACTTTCAGCAAATCTCCAATTGTAAAGCTTGTATTTTTTTCACTTTTTACTTTTCTCCAGGCAGTAGCCATATCAGCATTAAATTTAAATCGTGAAACACCTATTAAATCAGAGAAATATTCTCTAAACTTCGTATTAAAGGAAAAATTACATTCAAGTAATGGTGTATCTAAAGTAATAGTTTCCACTTGCGTTCTTCTATTTTTTATTGAAGTTTTTTTAATTAAATCGCCTTTAAAATACTGCTCAATAATATAATTGAGTTCTTGTTTTGTTCCCCTATATTCTAATCCTAATGATTTACATATTTGTGAAAGTTCATCACGATACCAATAATATTTTTTAAATTCATCAAATGATGTAATTTCATCAAACTTAGGTCTACACGCTTTCAATATTCTATCTCCTTTTGATATCCAAAGCCTGTCACTACTATAAGCTTTTCTGCTCCATACTGATTTTCATGGAGCACCCTCGTCATGAGTGAGAATATTAGAATCTACGTAATAAGCTGATATATAATAGTTACCTAACATAGGCTTCAATTGCTTCTGTAGTTTATCTATCGTCTTATTTATTGATAAAAACCATACTTATTGAGGTTATACCAATCCGTAATAGCCTGTTCTGATTTTGCGTTTAGCAACGTTAATATTTTTTTCGCAAATTCTAATGTACCCGAACCATTAGCAGTAATAATATTTGCGTCACAAACAGCTTGCTCCTCCAAAAAATTCTTATCACCCTTGTAATGCGGTGCTTGTGATTTCATAAATTCAAGGGTGTTGCCGGAGTGCTTGATTTCATTCAAGAAACCATTTTCAGCCATAAAGTTGACTGCATTACAGATTGCCCCAACTGGAATATGATTACTAACCGCATATTCAACAAGGGGTAATACTTCATTATTCTTTTGTTCTGCCCACGCCTTCCCCCCAGCCAAAATCAACAGGCTAAAATTCGCAGGGTAGTCGGCTATGGAATAATCGGGCAAAACATGAAAACCTCCCATTGAAACTTTGGGATTTTTGTCAAGGCTGATTGTCCTCACAATATAGTCTGTATCAGAGGAATTTAATTCAGCACACACATATGCGGGCTCCCAATCTGCATATCCATTGAAGATAAATACTAAGATTTCTTTTTTCATTTTCATTACCACCTTTCACGAATTATTGTACAATATAAAAGGTAAGAGCTAATGTGTCACCTTTTATAAAATCTATTTATATTTTTTAATCGACATATTATATCATTATAAAGTTCCGGCGGTAAGATTACTCGAACCTTGTCCAACAGATACGCCTATTGTGAAAGTTGCTAATACGGTTGCTAAAATAACGTTCTATACATATTATCCTCTCTTTTTTTATCCTGTAGATTCTATTACTCTTATTATACATAAAACAGCATTATTACTAAAGAAAAAGAGCTATACCTCATACATTCGCTACAATGTGAACGTATTAAAGATATAGCTCTTTTAATTTTGAGATTCGATGCAGGACTACTTAGTCATCCTTGTGTTCCATGGATTTTGGTAAAGTTAATACTAGCAGGCCTGCTAAGAACATGCATGCGCCCATTACATAGTAACCGTAAGTAAAGCTACCAGTGTGACCGTTAATAAAACCAAGCATATAAGGTCCTACCCAGCCCCCCATATTACCGGATGAGTTTATGAGCCCCATTGCACCTGCTGCAGCAGCGCCAGATAGGAATGTAGTCGGCATTGTCCACCATACGCCCATGCCGCCATATACGCCTACAGCCGTTAAACAGATGAATAACAAGCTAATTTCAGGTGATGGACTATGTGGTGTAGCAATAAAACCTATGGTACCAACAAATAATGTGGTCGCCACATGCCAACGTTTTTCATTTCGTTTCTCTGAGGAGTAGCCACAGAACACTTGTACCAATAAGGCGGCACTCATTGGAATAGCAATCGACCACGCTACAACACTTGGTGGCCATCCAGATAAGCTTTTAAGCACTTGTGGCATCCAGAAACTGAATCCCCAGAACCCAATAACCCACAAGAAATAGATTAATGCTAATCGCAATACTTTTGGATCTTTCAAGGCCTGCCAAATTGTGTATTTCTTTACGGATTGTTTTTCAGCTTCTTCCTTGGCAAGCTCTTCTTTGATATATGCTTTCTCCGCAGCAGTTACCCAAGCAGCCTCTTCTGGTTTTTCTTTCATCCAGAATGCAAAAATGAAAGCAAACACAACGGCTGGTATTGCTTCTACAATAAACAATGTGCGCCATCCGTGTAAACCAAAGAAGGTCGTATCGAGCAATACGCCGGCTAATGGACCACCAATAATATTGGAGAATAACAGAGATGTAAGCATTAAGGAAATCGCTTTTGCCCGCTCTCTCGGTAAAAACCAATTAGGTATTAATAAGGAATAAATAACTGGATATAATGACGCTTCACATAAACCTAACAGGAATCGATATAAGAAGAACTCCCACTCTGTCGTCATTGTTGTCATGAGGACACACACAATGCCCCAACTAAACATAATACGCGCCACCCAATGCATAGCATTGAATTTTGATGCTAACAGTGAAGCCGGCACTTCAAATAAAACATAGCCAATAAAGAAAATACCTGCGCCCATACCAAATACTTCTGGCGTTAACCATGGTAAATTCTCCTTCATGGTCAAACCTGCATAAGCGATATTCACACGGTCTAAAAAGGCAATAATAGAAACAATAAATAATGGTAGGATTACATGCAACATGCGCCGCCTTGTAAAATCCTTGAAATCGATAGCCCCACTTTGAGGCTCTGGTACAGATGATGAGTTCATATGAATCCTTTCTACTTACTATATGATACGTACCATAATATATTAAAAAAACAAATGTCCTCTGTCAATGATATTGTATAGAATATAGAGATAACAAATTAGAATATGTAGTATACAAAAAGCACCTTATATCTGCTATGTAAAATCTCCACTGAGATATATAGCAGTATATAAGGTGCTTTCACATATAGTATTCGTAAATTAACGTCTGTTACCAAAGATACGTAACAAGGATAAGAACAAGTTAATGAAATCGAGATACAAGCTAAGTGCACCAGCAATTTCAATACGATCTAAAATCGTTTCATCTTCAGATAGTGCCAATTGAGTAACACTGTTTTTAATCATGTTCATATCAACAGCCGTAAAGATGGAAAATACCACGACCCCAACGTAGCCAAGAATCAAGCTAATTGTACTATAACTAATGGAACTAAGATATGGAATCGAAAAATACGATGCTGCCATAAACACGAGACTTACGATAATCATACCAAATATAGCAGCCACTAAGTACGGTGTTAATCCGGCTAAATTCTTCTTAGTCGTAAGGCCTACAATAGAAAAGGCAACGAAGAACGCCAACGCCCCAATCAATGCTGGTACAGTAGCTTCCATGATGCCATATGCTAACGAAACAAGTGATAAGGTAACGCCATTCAATGCACTATAGATGAAGAACATCGCATATAGAGACATAACATTGGCCTTATACGTGCGCATGCTAAACAAGAATACCACCGCTACTTCTGCAATCAATAAAATATTAAAATTGCTAGCTGCAAAGCGCGCCCAGGACGGATTCATTAGCGTCGCAACACCAATCCCTAATGTGGTCAACAAACCAACAACCATCCATAAGATGGAACCCTTTAATCGTTGCGATACAATAGAAACAATAAATAATGGTAAGACTACGTGTAGCATGCGCCGCTTCGTAAAGTCTTTGAAATCAATGGCCCCACTTTGAGGCTCTGGTGTAGATGAGCTCATATAATTCCTTTCTACTACTTAAGATATTACATACCTTATTATCTTAAGAAAACAAAAGTCCTCTGTCAATGGAATTATATAGAATATAGAGATGCTAAATAGGAATAGTGGAACCTAAATAATGGCATATTAAATGAAAAAAGATATATTCTCTAGGAATGACTGTATAAAATAAAAAAGCACTTTATAGTATGAATATATCTCTATCACAAGAGAAGAAAATACTATAAAGTGCTTTCATATTAATTAGTCTTAACAGGATCATAATCAGCAGGCACTGGAGCAACGATACTCACAAAGACAATATCTTCCGTTCCAGTATTTTTTGCACCATGACATTCACCCTTTTTAGATACTATAACTTGCCCCTTTGTAAAAGGCACCTCTGTATTAGGCGTTGGATAAAATACACCCTTGCCTTGCAATATAACCCATATATCATCAGAGTGATGATGATAATGTTTTGGTAAGATTTGACCAGGTTTAATAACCCATACTGAACCACCTGTGGAATCAGTTTGATAAAATGGCGTCCTAACAGCTTTCTCCAAACTTTCAACTTTCACAAGTTCCATATCAAAAACACGTTGATCACTCATAATGCTCACACCTTTCATTGATTAACAACTACCGAGTTCCAGATGCGTATTCACCCATATTAATATCTAGAACCTCTCGAACGGGCTGGATTAAAGAATCCTCGTATTGAACCTTCCACTGAATATCCTGATTCATCTCGCCATTTTGTAACCCCGCAATGGTTTCCCCATCACCTATTGGATTACCATGTTCGAAAATATAATTCAACACATTATAAGCATGAAATACTACATGATTAGGATCTACACCGTGAAAGTGATACTGTAAATCAGGTAAAAATAATGTACTCATACCCACAGAATCTACCATCATATCATTGGTACCTTGAATACTAAAATAACGCACATTTACAGCATAATACATGAAACGAGTCACCTCTTTATCAGGATGATTTTCAATCGATTCTCGACTTAAGAACTTACGAGATGGTCCAAATACAACGGCTTTACAAGAGGGATATAATTCTAGTAATGCATCTACATACTTTACAAGCATATCTGCACGTTCTTTGGCCGCTAAACCAGAGGCTAACATATCCGTAGCAAACACCCTGTATTGGCACTCTGCTAATAACTCATCCACATTTGGACAATCCCATACCTGACTACGATCAAAATCATCTAATACAGGCTTATCGATTTTCTCACAATTCGTCACCATCAAGGTCGGTGGAATATCTGCATCATTATCCTCATAATGCACCTTATAATTCTGAGGTGCAAAACCAGCAGAATCACACCATACTAAAACAATCACAGTGCCTAAATGCTTTGTAAATACCTCTACCATTGTATCGCGGCTAGGCATATCACACTGCTCGGCATTAATAACTCAACGAAAAACAAACCGCCAGGGCGAACAGAATTATCTGTTAGATCTTGTTTAAATACTTGGCTCATATGCTCTCTCCTAATTTTTAACTATTTTTCTGATGAGTGTATTAATTTATACCATTTTACAATACCCTCAGGGATTAAAAAGCTATTATTCTTTATTTTTTCTTCAGTCCAATTATAAAGTTCATATGGAGAAATACCATGTATGTTATTTATATGAATATCACCTTGAAGCTTACCTTCAGTTGTAAATAAATATACTTCTTTATTTGGATTATCTTTAATTAACTCCATATAATCATTAATGTTTAAATTATCTCTACCTTTTTTCACTTGAGGATATGCTAATTTGCCATTCGAGGGATTAACTAACACACATTCATATAACTCAGTAGCTATCTTATTAGTAGATGGAATTGCAATATAATTCGCCTTATCATATAAATATAAGCAAACCAAATCCTCACAATCTGATGGAGATAGACAATTATAAAATAATTGCTGTAAATACGCTTCATTTGAATTCTCTAATACCATAGGGTTTCCCCAAAATGCATATTCAGCATACTCAAACATATAGCTTTATTTATACGTTGTATAGTTCTCCCGCGAATAAAAGCTGTTGCTACTGCACCCGGCACTTCACTTTCATCACCAATCGGTTTCCACTCAATACCTATAATTTGATTAGCTGCATCATGTTCTAATGCATCAATACTAAAATCAAATTTATACCTTAGATTAGATTCCTCATATTCTGGTGCATCATTACTAGAATTATAGTCACACCTTAAATTATCTCCAACATAGCCTAAATAATATATACCATCATCGCGCATCCAAATATAGTCGCCTTTTTCGACTTCCAACAACATATCAACAGCAATCAAGCGTTTTTTATTATTTATCCCGTACAAACCATACGTTCTAACAACATCATAATATTCATCTATAGTTTTTATATCTTTACGTTTTTCTTGTATTTCAGTTATAGCTTCAGGATTATATTTATTTATATGGTCATCTTTAATACTCCAACCTAAAGCTGCAACATTATGCTCAAACAATATTTTGATATTTTTTTCCATCTTTACTATCTGTTCTTGTTTGTAATCTCCATACAGTCCCCATTGTGTTAACCTCCTAATTAAATAATACAAACTTCACACAATAAATACATTACCTTCTAATTTATAGTATACAGGATGATATTCAGTACTACAAATCGCCATCCATCGTTTTACAAACTTCTCAAAATCAATGTTATAATTACAATTTAATAGAATTTGCATAGAGTTTTGTAATAGATATACTCGTTCAATTTCTAATCTATCTATATTCAGAATTCTTATGAGTTTCACCCTTTCAACTTGTTTGTAAATCTTGCATATAAATAATCAATACTTTCTGAACGATTACCAAGTTTACAACTCCCCATATCAAATAACTACGATAAGAAATATCTCCAGGAATACAAACATCCAGTCTAGCATACTCTGATACACCGAAACCATTTTCTGGATTACATATCATCTAAATCATCCTGTAACCAATCCAATATTATTTAAGTAATATTTATTCGCTCCATTAGTCATCATATAAAAGTCACCTAACCCATCTATATCAATCTCTACATTAGCAATACAACGATACATAAAAACTACCTCCTAAATATATAATCACAATCTTCTTATAGTAAAAGTATAACTATATGAATGTACCATTTTCACCCATTAGCATCATATTTAATATGTAAAAAGTTAACATTATCCCCTCCCTATGGCCCTACAATTCATAAAAATAAAAGACCCGCTCCATGGTCCAGACTCATGGAGCGGGTCTTTGTATTAACTTACTAGCATGGGATGGTGAGTTGACAGCGGAACCCAAACGGACTCTACCGGACTCCAACCCCTACTCAATTATAGAGGTTTACGAACCACGTCGATGATAGAACCATCGCGGTATTCTACGATTGCCACGATGTCTTCGTCTTTGTCGGATACAGGGATATCTTGTGGTTTACCTACCAAGTCGAATGCTAATTGTTGTAATTCTTCAATTGTGTAGATAGGCAAGTTGCTATCTTTGAAGCGTTCAATCAAATCAGTACGAGCTGGGTTGATTGCGATACCGTATTCAGTAACAAGTACGTCAACGGAGGAGCCTGGTGTAATTACAGTAGCTACTTTGTCACGGATCATTGGCAAGCGGCCACGGATCAATGGACAAGTAATAACTGTGCATTTAGCACCTGCTGCTGTATCGGAGTGACCGCCAGAAGCGCCCATCAATACACCGTTGGAGTCAGTCATTACGTTTACGTTGAAATCAAGGTCGATTTCAGTAGCACCAAGGAATACTACGTCTAGGTAGTTTGTAGTGCAGTCTGTCCATGGGTTAGCGTACATGGAAGCAGACATTTCGATGTGTGCAGGGTTTTTATCTAAAGATGCTGCTGCAGTTGTATCGAATGTTTGAGTATCGTAAATTGCACGGATCAAGCCTTCTTCAAGCATACCAGTCAAGATACCAGTAGCACCACCGATAGCGAAGCCACCTACTTCACCGCGTTTGCGAAGTTTTTCAGCGATGAATTTCGCAACAGTCAATGGAGCACCACCAGCGCCCAATTGGAATACGAAACCATCTTTAATGATGCCAGCTTGGTCAAGGAATTCACCAGCTAATTCAGCAATTTTAATTTGGATAGGGTTTTTAGTGAAACCTACCGCACCAGAAGCGATACCTTCTGGATCACCAATGCTTTCAACCTCAACAACATAATCTACATCAGTTTGAGGAATTGCATAGTTGTGTACATAGTCAACCAAATTATCAGTGATGATAACAGTTTTGTCTGCATAGTGAGAGTCAACTTTAGCATAGCCAAGTGCACCACATGCGGATTTACCCATACGACCAGTAGCATTACCACGTGGGTCAGCTGTAGGAGCACCCATGAAAGCTACGTCGATATGAACTTCGCCAGATTCGATAGCACGAGCACGGCCACCGTGGGAACGAATCACTACAGGGCGTTTCAATACGCCTGGGTTTTGAGTTAAGAATTTACCAAGACGATCGCGCAAGCCAGATGTTTCGATAGCTGTTACAGTACCATCTTGAATCATTTCTACCAAGAATTCATGGCATGGGGACAAGGAAGAAGACGCGATTGTAATATCTTTAATACCTTTTGCTTGAACGCGTTCCATAACCATTTTCATTACATAGTCGCCATTGCGCAAATGATGATGGAAGGACAATGTCATGCCATCTTTTACGCCAGCTTTTTCGATTGCTTCATCGATAGAAGCAAGTACTTTATTTGTACCAACACGGCTCATGTGTACAGGTTTACCTGCGCGATGAGCTTTAGGTTCAATTGCGAATTCACCTTGATATACTTCGCGACCTTCTAGTGCTGGGATATTTGTTGGGATATCGCGACCTACTTTATTTAACATCGTATTCTGCTCCTTCCTCTAATTCAACTTTAATGCCTGCTGCACGTGCTTTATCAACTACGCGTTGTGCACGAACTACGATAGGACCATCGATCATTTTACCATCTACGGAGATTACGCCTTTATTGTTGCGCAATGCATCTGCATAGCTGTTCAATACCTTAACGGAGTGAGCGATTTCTTTTTCGTCAGGAGTGAATACTTCGTGGATAATTTTGATTTGGCTTGGGTGGATACAAGATTTGCCATCATAGCCCAAAGCTTTAATGAATTCAACTTCTTCGCGGAAGCCTTGTGGGTCTTTCACGTCGGAGAATACAGTATCGATTACGCGGATACCTGCTTCACGCGCCGCATGAAGGATTGTTTGACGAGCGAACAACAATTCAACAGCTGGTTTATGTTTACCTGTGCGAAGGTCTGCACGATAGTCTTCAGCGCCAAGAGCGATAGCAACTACGCGAGGGCCGTGACAGATTTCGCGAACATTATACAAGCCACGAACTGATTCGATAGCTACGATAATATTGATAGTACCTTCTGGCCAGCCATTAGCTTTTTCTACTTCTTCAATTTTCTTCGCTACGATTTCAACTTCAGAACATCTTCAGTTTTAGGTAAACGAATCATATCAGGTTTAGCTGGAACGATTACATCAAGATCGTCATAGCCATAAGGAGTTTGTGTAGGATGGTTGATACGAACAACTGTTTCTGCACGGAATTTACGAGATTTCAATGCTTCTGCAGTTAAAAGACGAGCTGTATCTTTTTCTGTAATAGGCACGGAATCTTCGATATCGATCATGATGGAGTCAGCACCGTGAATGTCAGCACTGTTAATCATTTTAGGTGTATTACCAGGTACGAACATCATGGAACGAGACAAGCGTTTTTTAGCAGCCTCTGTTAATGGATTTGTTTTAACTTCTGGGAATGTTTTATCGTTAGCCATTATGCTTTGCTCCCCCTTTCCAATGCGCCTAATACGCGAGCTTTAATTGTGTAATCCCAAGCATTTTTATCTTGTACGATTACTTTTACGCCATCAAAACCAGCTTCTTTCACTGTGTTCAAGATAACGGATTTAATTTGGTCGCCGTATTGACGGATAACTTTGGATGTTAATTCAATTTCGATACCGCTAGCAATCGGTTCAACCGTTACTAATGCATCATTTTTTTCGTCGAAGCCAGCTTGTGCAGCTTTTACTAATTGTGCCATGTTGCATCCTTTCCTTGTGAAACATTTATAAAACCAAAGTCTGTACAGGCTCGTCGCGAGAGCCATATACAGACATTGAATACTAACAATTAAATTCTAACACTCCATAGTGAAAGTTTCATATTACATGAAACCAGCGATTTTCCACCAAGGAATACCGATTACAAAGTTCAAAACTAAACATACAACAGCAGAGATAAGACCAACTGTCCACCAGTCTTTTACATTGTTGTAACCAGCGGAGAAGATAATTGGACCAGGAGCTGCACCGTAGTGAGTTACGGAACCACCATACGCATTTGTACCGATCATGATGAAAGCAAGTAATGTAGGATCAATGCCTGCATTAACACCTACGATCAAGAATACTGGAAGCATCGCAGAAATATATGCTGTACCAGATGCGAAGAAGTAACGAACAGCAACAGAAATAACGGAGATAAGAATAAGCATCATGAATGGATCCAAACCAAAATTCATATGTACTTCTAAATATTTAGCTAACCATTCGAAGAATTTGCCTTTAGTCAATGCAGAAGATAAGCCCAAGATGCCACCGAACCAAATCAATGTGTTCCATGCAGCTTTAGTTTGGAGCAAATCATCCCATTTAATGATACCGAATACAAATGTTGCAAGCATTGCAACGATAGCAACAGCTGTAGCATCAATTTTGAAACCGAATGTAGGTAAAACCCAACCGAGGATTGCGAGAATTGCAATTACGATAAGACCTTTTTCAGATGCTTTCATAGGTCCTAATTCTGCAAAACCGTCAGCAGCAATTTTCTTGTTATCGATTTCTTTTACAGAAGGGCGTTCATACATGTAACCAATAATAGGAATGAACATTAACATGATGAAACCAGGTACGAACATAGCTAATGCCCATTGGCCCCAGTTCAAGGATACGCCTGTCAATTTAGTAATGAAATCCAATGCCAATAAATTTGGCGCCATTGCTGTAGCGAACAAGAAGGATGTTACCTTTGTTGCAAAGTAACCGTTCTGTAAGAGGTAAGCACCTGCTTTTTTAGCAGTTTCACCAGGATAAGAACCAACCGCTTCAGCGATAGACAAGTTGATTGGATATACGATACCTGCCGCACGAGCTGTGTTGGATGGAGTTGCTGGAGACAAGATCAAGTCAAGGAATGCAGTTACAAAGCCAAGACGAAGTGTAGTACTACCAAATGCACGAACCAAGTGGTACGCGATACGGTGACCAAGGCCAGTTTTACCAAATGCAACGGATAATGCGAAGGCTGCGAAGATCAACCATAATGCTGTATTGCTATAACCAGCTAATACATCTTTTGTGTTGCTCAATAAAATAGAAGATGTAGCAACACCTAATAATACCGTAATAGGAACTGGGAATGGTTTTAATACCAAGCCCACGATAGTTGCTAAATAAATACCAAATAATTGCCATACTTCTGGTTTGAGACCTTCTGGTGTGCCACCAAACCATGCAATTGCGACGATGGCAGCCATAACGGCAACGCGCCATAATTTGTCTTTCATGTCTGTCTTTACCTTTCTTAACTAACTTAGGCATACATAAAATCATCTAGTCTTTAACAACCTAACCGCTCGCGACGTCAGTTACATTGATGAAGTCTACACTCATTATAAATGCATAAAAGAATTATGAAAAATAGATTACCTTTATAGGGGTTATAAAAACTTTTATATCTACTATTCATACTTTTTATGCATTTTGAGCATAGATTTGCAGCCCCAAATGAAAAAAATGCATGTATACGTCCCCAAAGGGGGTATACATGCACTTACATGGTCCTGCCTGGCTCTTTCGAGACACCTTTATTATGACTTATTATATCGAAAAAGTCTAATACTGAAATAGCATGAATAGACAGTTTTAAATCATTATATATGTTCTATTTATAAGTCTATGCTTTATATTCTCTAAAAATACTATCATCTACCACGGTATGCTTCTTATAGTAATCACGAACATACTCGATAAATGTTTTAACTACTACAAGATTTTCTGCATCCTTTGTATATACCATATTTGTATCACGAGTGATATAGGTACCATCTTTGCTACGCAATGGACTTACATATATATCTCTATCCTTACAAGATCCAAGGCCCATATAGGTCAAAATGGACCATCCAAGGCCGGCGCGTACAAAGTGACGGCACGTACTCATAGAATTTACATCCATCGCAACACTCGGTGGTTCTTCAAAATGCTCAGCACACCACGTTTCAATAATGTTTGCTACAGACGCATCTGTTTGGTATTTAATGAATGGTACCTTCTCTAACGACTCAGGTGGTACTAATTCTTTATAAACCAAACAATACGGTTCCTCCAATAGTAATTCAGATTTACCAGATACTTCATAGCCACCACGAGAAAAGGCAACCATACAGTCACCAGAATTAAACATTTTTACTACTTGATGGCTAAAAGCAGTCTTAACTTGAATATGCACATCCGGATATTGCTCTCGAAATGATTTCAGTAAAGCTGGTAGTTCATAGTCTGCAAAGTTGATGGATGATGCGATTTTTAAGGTCCCTTGAATCTTACCAGAAGCAGAATTCATAGCATTTTCTAAGGCTTCTTGATCTTGCATCATTCTTTTACAGTAGTCATAAAAAATTTCGCCTTGTGCCGTAAGGGCAATCCCTTCAGCAGTTCGCAACAACAGAGAATGGCCCAAGGCTTTTTCCATATGGCGCAACCGATAGCTAAGTGCTGGTTGAGATAAAAATAATTTTTCTGCCGCCCTTGTAATATTGCCTTCATCGACAACGGTGACAAAGGTTTGCCATTCTCTATCGTCCATAGTATCTCCTTTTATCGCTTATTACCAAAGATGCGCAATAAGGATAAGAATAAGTTAATGAAATCTAAATATAGGCTCAAAGCACCTGTGATTTCAATGCGGTCTAAAATGGTTTCATCCTCCATAAGAGCTACTTGGGTCACATTATTTTTAATGCGGTTCACATCGATAGCCGTAAAAATGGAGAATACTACAACCCCTACATAACCTAGAACTAAGCTAACAGTGTCGCTAAAGCCACTAAGTACAGCCCAGTTAAAATAACGAGCCCCTATCATTACAAAAGATACGATAATCATACCAAGTAAGGCAGCCATTACATATGGTGTTAGGGATGACAAATTACGTTTCGTAGTAGCCCCTACCACGGCAAAGCCAATGAAGAACGCTAACGTGCCGATTAACGCTGGAATAACTACTTCAAATACATTATATCTCAAGGATATAAGTGTCAATGTAAGGCCATTCAATGCACTATAGAGGAAGAACATGCCTTTTAAAGTCATAACATTGGCAGTATACGCACGAGCACTAAATAGGAATACTACGCCTAGTTCAACTAATAGAATAATATTAAAGTTTTCGTATGCAAAGCGTAGCCAGTTTGGATTTGCCAACGCAGCCACTCCAACACCGATAGTCGTAAGTAAACCTACAACCATCCACAAGAAGGATCCCTTTAAACGTTGGGATACAATACTTTCAACCTGAGCAACTTGAGAATTACTAGGTCCTGTTACATTATATGGATTCGTACTATCCCTCCTTATATTTAATTATCTTTTACTAAAACTATCGAGCATTAGCAATGCCAGCAAATACCTTGCCCCGTTCACCGTCGATTGTTACCTCTTGACCTTCAAGGAGTACGTCATGAGCGTTTTTAGCGCCTAAAATTACAGGAATACCATAGGTAATGCCAGCAATAGCACTGTCAGAGGTATAACCGTCTTCAACAGCGATAATGCCGCCTGCACGTTTAGCAATAGCCATTAATTCAGGCTCCATTGTGCCCACCACGAGGATGTCGCCATCTTTGAAGCTTTCATAATTGCCCTTATGATTAGCAGCAATGTATACAGTGCCTGTAACGGATTTACGCAAAATACCATTACCAGATAAGAGTACTTGGCCTGCAATATGAACGCGAATCATATTTGTAGTACCCGTCGCACCAGATGGTACGCCAGCCGTTACCACCACTAGGTCACCAGACTCAATGGCACCTGTGCCAAGAGCACCTGTAATCGCTTGTTTAACCATTTCATCAGAGTTAACGATTTCATGACCTTTAATAGCCTCTACGCCCCAGCATAATTGCATGCGGCGAATTGTTTCTTCATGCGGTGTTACAGCAATAATTTTGCAAGCCGGACGATGTCGAGCAGTGCTAATTGCAGTATGACCAGATTCAGTACATGTCAAAATAGCAGCAGCTCCAAGGTTTTGAGCGATGCGCACGCTTGCTAAACATACAGCACTGGTAGTCGTCATATCCACATCTTGACGAGCACGGCTTTTGCTATCGTAAATAGCAGCTTGTTCTGTTACCTCAGCAATGCGTGTCATAGTCGTAACTGCCTCTACAGGGTAAGCGCCATTTGCCGTTTCACCAGATAACATGATTGCATCTGTGCCGTCCAAAATAGCATTAGCTACGTCACTTGCTTCCGCCCGTGTAGGACGTGGATTTTGAATCATGGACTCTAGCATTTGAGTTGCCGTAATAACTGGTTTACCCAAGTCATTACATTTTTCGATCATCATTTTTTGAAGTACTGGCACCTCTTCGGCAGGAATTTCTACACCGAGGTCACCGCGAGCAACCATGAGGCCGTCCGCTACTTCCAAAATTTCATCAATGTTTTTAACGCCTTCAGCATTTTCAATTTTCGCGATGATCTTGATATCTTTTTGTTCGGATTCAAGAATACGACGGATGGCTACAATGTCTTTACCGCGTTGCATAAAGGATGCGGCTACAAAGTCTACACCTTGTTGACAGCCAAAGCGTAAGTCCGCTTCATCCTGTTCAGATACAGGTGGCAAGCTAAGTGCTACGCCTGGTACAGCCACGCGTTTACGGTTGCCGATTTCACCGCTATTTTGAACTGTGGTAACGATATTATTACCTTCGATAGCATCGATGTTAAGGGTTACAAGGCCATCGGCCAATAAAATTTTGTCCCCTACGGACACATCCCCTACAAGACCTTTGTGGTTCACGGAGCTAAGCTCTTTTGTGCCTTCCACATCATCGGTAGTCAACGTAAATTGTTGACCTGCCTCAAGGAATACCTTGCCCTCTTTAAATAGGCCAAGTCGAACCTCAGGACCTTTCGTATCGAGCAATAATGCGATTGGTTTATTAACAATCATCGCCGCATCGCGCACCATTTGCATACGCTCTGCTTGCTCTTCATGAGATCCGTGGGAGAAGTTGAAACGAGCCACGTTCATGCCAGCTCGCATCATATCTTCTAAAATACCAAATTTATCCGTTCCCGGACCTACAGTACATACGATTTTTGTACGTTTCATCTTTCCTCCTATGAAAGCAATTTCTATATTGAATCTTTCACTTCTTATTGTAGTAATGTTGGTGAAAGCTATTTATTATTGCACCTCTACGGAGCCATCA